>Ga0307380_10008770_pt1 | contig 12920 bp, 10 predicted proteins | sample UN3MG_FD_202239 | JGI IMG/M metagenome (GOLD analysis project Ga0307380, IMG submission 202239) | Soil microbial communities from Risofladan, Vaasa, Finland - UN-3 | ecosystem: Environmental > Terrestrial > Soil > Coastal area > Acid sulfate soil | place: Finland: Risofladan, Vaasa | collected... | reverse complement strand
TTTCTAATTTCTTTTTTAACTCATCATTGCGTCTTTTTACTTTATTTAGGTTATTTTGGAGTTCTTCTAAGAGATTTTTCGAGATATCGCTGCTCGGAGGTTTATCATCCAAGTTTATATCGGGAGCGGTTTTACCTAAGTTAACATTAAGTTTAGTAATTTGTTCGTTGAGTTTTTCAATATTTTTATCTTTTTCTTTTAAAATCTCGTTATATTCATCGCTTCCGATATCTTTTCTTTCTAACCTTCTAATTATCGATTCTTGTTTGTTGATTTTATCTTGCAACTCCTGTAGTAATACATTTAAAGGTGCTTTCGTTTTCTCTCTAATTTCTTCTACACTAATAACAGAAGTACCAATATGCTTTTTTACCTCAAGCTCAAATTTATTTTGTAATTCTATTTTTTCTTTTCTTAAGAAGCCCATTCGATCCTTCAATTCGCGAATTTCTCGATCTTTTGCGTCTAATTCAATATTTAGTTTTTCTTCCTGAGCGTTCTTCATATTTGTCTTCGGAACTTTCTCATCGAACATTTCCTCGTATTTCATTATCTCTACTTCGAGACCGTCAATTTTATCTAGTTGTCTATTAATTTGAATTTCCCTTTTATCTAATTCAAATTGTAAATCTTCGATTTTCCTCAATAAATTTTCTTCATCCGTCATTACCATATCTTACCGATTGATTCGAAAAAATAAGGTTATATATATTTCATCTATTTCACTTTTTTAATGTTTTTCTTTCTGATAACAAAATTACCATATATCGAAATCTTTGATAGTAAATTTTTTTATCTTTGAAAGAATCGGAAATAAACTTATATAATTAAAAGATAAGAAAGCTATAAATAATAACCCTATGATAATAATTGGTAACGATATGTTGGGTAGATAAACGCGGTCGAATAATATTAAAGAGTTAATTATCATTCCAAATCCCATACTTAGGAGCAAGGACGGGATGATCATGTAAAACGCTTCTAAAAAGAGAATTTTCTTAATGGATTTATATTTGGACCCAACAGCTCTCATAATCAGAAAATCTTTAGCTTTTTCTATAATATTCCCTTTTTGATAGTTATACAGCGCCAAAATCGAAATTATTGCCATCATAATAATGATGAGCGAAGGATATAAAGCTAGGAGTTCAAGATAAGAATAGTTGTTCTCAAACGTTTGATTTAAATTGATAAAACTAAAGTTTTCTCCTAGATTCCCTTGAACAATCAACTCAATATCTCCAATTACATTATTATACTCACTAGTTTGTACTTGAAGCAGGAGAAGATTAATTTCATTCGAACTAAAATTCAGATCTCCTTGCATGACACCTAAATCTACATATCCCGCAAAACCACTATAAAAACTATCTATAACGACAGCAGAAATGTGAAATGGATGGCCTGTTCCTAATTCTTCAATTCTCATACTTTGATCTAATGGATAATCAAATAGATTATATCCTAATCCGTCCCCTATCATCATATTGAGAGAATCCTCGTCAACAATGTATTCACCTTCAATCTCAAAATCTTGTATAATTTCGCTCGCATTAAACCCTATTACTGGGATATTTGCTTTTCTATCTTGACCAGCTACCAAATAACCTCCATCTACGAGATAATGATATCCGTCTAACTCAGTAACATTAAAGAAATTGATTAATCGCTGGTCAATTTTTTCAATTTCAGTATAATTTGTTAATTCTTCAACTTTGGAGAGATTAAAGAGGTAATCTGGGTTAAGAAAGTCAATATCTTTTTGAGTTACGAGTATATCTGGATTAGAGAACATACCATACATTAGTGTGTAGTTTTGAAGGACATCTTTATGACCAATTGCAATTATATTTGTTCCTTGCGACTTTTTAATCCATTCTTGAGAAGAATTCGTTAGAACAGTACTACCTAATCCTAAAGTAAAAATTATAAGAGAAATAATTGTAAATACGACTAAATATCTCTTAAATTCTCCCTTTCTTCTAAGTGTATTTAGGACTGAAATTTTAAAATTATACCCGATTAAACTTAACCACTTTGGAATTGTTGTTAATTTTTTTGAAGCGTCGTAGTTCGAGGGAATATCTCTCGAAAACAGTTTTATAGTGTTTTGTGTTCCTATTTTCCTTAACACGACTCCAGTAAATAGAAAAATCCCAGCAAAACACGATATAAACAGAATAGGAGTATAAAAAAAATCAATTTGAAAGGTCGCTATAACTCCTAAAAATGAAGCTATAAAGAAGAAAATTACATAAGAGATAAATCCCATTATAGCTCCAATGACAAAACCAATAAAAAAAACCACGTAAACTTCTGTTAAATAAAAACCATATAATTTCTGTGGGATCGAACCTAAAGCCTTCATGATCGCAATATCCCGTTTTTTGGTTATAATCAAAGTACTGGTAACGATAATAACGACCACAAAAGCTAAGATTAAGATAAGGATAAGCACTAAATTAGTGAAATCAATAAAGACAATGCTAATTCCGCCTGAAAAAAAAAAAGAATTTTCATAATCATACATTATAAAGCTGTTAAAACCTATCGATGAGGTGAAATTAATTAAAAATACAGTGAACGCTATAACTAAAACGATCATCATTGTATAAGAGAAGGTGGTACCACGTTTCCTATAGAAATCTTTTAGAGCAAAATCTAGTGAAATTTTAACGACACCGCTTTTTTTTTTAATTTTTTACTTGCAAATTAACTAGTTGTTCATTTACAATTTTACCGTCTTCAAAAGTTATCACGCGGTCTGCGAGTTTTATTAAGTATTCATCGTGAGTTGCAATAATAATAGTTTTACCCTCTTGCTTCATATCGTTAAAGAGATCTCTTATAAATAAACTCGTTGTTTTGTCTAAATTTGCTGTCGGTTCATCTGCAATAATAATCGGGGGATCGTTTGCTAAAGCTCTTGCTATAGCAACCCTCTGCTGTTCACCAGCAGATAGCTGGAAAGGTAGGTGTTCTCTTCTGTCCCCTAAACCTACTTTTTTTAAGAGATTTAACGCTCTTTCTCGTTGCTCTTTTAAACTCATTCCAGCTAGTTTCATAGGAAACATTATGTTCTCTTCAGCAGTAAGAGTACTTATAAGATTATAGTTTTGAAAGATGAATCCCGTATTTATTAACCTAAAGGTAGCGAGGGATTCTTCTTTTAAGTTAGTAATCTTGACACCATCAAAATATATTGAACCGCTATTTGGAGTATCCAAACCCCCTATTAAATTTAATAAGGTTGTTTTTCCTGCTCCTGATGGGCCTTTAATAATAACAAATGCAGATTCTTTAATTCTTATAGAGAGATCATCTACTGCTCTCACTATAAAATCACCAATTTCATAATCCTTAACTAAATTATTAGCCAAGATTAAAATGTTTCCTTCTTTAATCTCCCTTAAAACGGCGATGTCCTCTATCTCTGGAGCCTTTTCGATAAATTCATTCTCCATTTTTAATCCTTAAAGTAAATCTTCTTTAACTTCTTTTTTCTATAATTCTTAGTTATTTAAAATATTATGCCATCATTTTACGTTTAAGCTTAATATTGATTGAAATGACTTATTAGACAAAAGTTTATATACTACCGTGTTACAATGTAGTTTAGAGAGGAAGTCGTAAATAAAAATATCCCCTAATTTCCTAATTTAAATGGTAACGTACGGAACTAAATTTTATCCCAAAATCTTACCTCATTATGAGGTTCAGTTTCCGACTCCTCTCTAACTCCTTTTTTGGATCCATATATACATTAATGTCCATTTTAAATATAAAAAATATTTATCTTAAGTGAGATATTTTAATATTAAATAGTTATATACTAAAATGGATTTTATTATGGATTTTGAGAAATTAACAGAACTAATAATTGAATTAGAAGTAGATGATATTGAGGCTGCGGTAAAGGAAGCGTTAGAAGTAGATGGAAAGGAGCCTTTTGACATTCTAAATGCTTTAACTAAAGGAATGGATGAAGTAGGACGAAGATACGAAGAAAAAGAATATTATCTTACTGAACTCGTACTCGCTGGCGAAACGATGAAAGAAGCATTTAAAGTGCTCCAACCAGCTTTAGCGGCATCAGATCAATCGCAAGATAAGATAAAAATAATCCTCGCAACAGTAAAAGGAGATAACCATGATATTGGAAAAAATATCTTAGGTTCACTCTTATTAAGCAGTGGTTTTGAATTATTCGACTTAGGAATGGATGTTGATGAAGACATTATAGTGGATAAAGTAAGGGAAACTGGGGCTCATGTTATTGCTTTGAGTTCATTATTAACAATGACTGTTGAACAAATTAAAGCGGTTCACGAAGCTTTAATCGCAGCAGGACTAAGAGATTCTGTAAAATTGATAGTTGGTGGAGCCCCTTTGAACATGGAACTTGCCAAGAAGCTGGGAGCTGACTTATTTGCCGACGATGCTGTTTCAGGGGTAAGAGTTATCAAGGAAGCATTTGGAAAATAATTCACTTTTTATCTATTTTATTTTTTAAACTCTAACCTTTCAAACTTTATTGTATCAAATTTGTAGATTTATAAATTATAAAGCCGTTTTATATGAAGTTGATTTTTCCACTTTTAAATGTTAAAAAAGTTGTTTAAAATATAATAAGAACTTTTAATTTCTTAAGGAAAGTATTTCTCTTAGGAGTATTATAAATTAAAATAATTCTAAATACGACAAATCTTTATAAAAAATATATAAGTCATAGAAGGTAGTTATAATGGCTGAAGAAAAAACGGAAATAGAATACGACGAGGAATTGGATACGAGGGGTTTATTTTGTCCAGAACCACTTTTTGAAGTGAGAAATTTTTCAGAGACTTTGGATATCGGTCAATGTTTTAAAGTTATAGCCGATGATCCTGCTGCAGAAGAAGATTTGACGAGATGGGCAAAAAGAACTGGGACAGAACTAGTAGAATTCGTAAAAGACGGAGAAGATTTGATTTTTTATTTTAAGAAGAAAAAATAGCAAGAAAACTAACATATTTAAAGGGAAAAATTATGAGTATTTATCTTGACAACCAAGCTGCAAAACCTGTCGATGATAGAGTAATCTCTGAGATGATGTTATATTTTAACGAAAAATTTGCAAATCCTGCTTCTCTTCATTGCGATGGAGATGTTGCTACAGATATTTTAGAAAAATCGCGCGAAAAAGTTGCTGATTTTGTCAATGCACCAAATTCATCCGATATTTTATTCACTTCTGGTGCGACTGAATCTAATAATTTGGGTATAATCGGTGCCGCTATGAGGCAGAAAAATAAAGGTAACCATATTATTATTTCTGAAATAGAACATATCTCAATTTTAAACATTGGAAAATACCTTGAAAAAGAAGGATTTAGAGTAAGTAGGGTAGCGGTGGATAGATTTGGGAGAATTCGATTAGATAAGCTTGAGAAGTTAATTACTGACGAGACGATTTTAATTTCTATCTCTACTGCTAGCAATGAAGTTGGAACGCTACAACCGACTGCAGAAATAAGTAAAATTGCTCAAGAAAAAGGAGTTCTGTTTCATACGGATGCTGTATCTAGCGAAAGTGTGATTCCGATTGATGTTCAAGAAGTTCCAATTGATCTGATAACGCTATCATCAAATGATATTTATGGTCCCCGAGGTGTTGGTGCTCTCTATTTAAAAAAAGGTGTTCGGGTTAATCCAATAATAATCGGTGGTGGCCAAGAGAGGGGAATGAGATCGGGTTCGGAAAATGTTCCAGGAATAGTCGGATTTGCTAAAGCTGCTGAAATCGCAAAAGAAGTAATGCCCCAAGAATCAAAAAAATTAAAATTTTTAAGAGACAAGCTTATCAAAAATGTTTTAGAAACAATTCCAAAGTCTTATTTAAACGGTCATCCAGAAAAAAGGCTTCCTCACAACGCACACTTCAGGTTTGACTATATTGAGGGAGAATCGTTAATATTAACTTTAAAAGAGCATAATATAGCAGCCGCTACTGGCTCGGCGTGTAGTTCAAAAACTTTAGAACCTTCCCATACTCTTATTGCAATGGGTCTTCTTCATGAAGAGGCACATGGAAGTCTATTGGTTTCTTTAGGAAGAACTACTCGTGAAACTGACATTGATCGCCTTTTAGAAGTATTACCAGATCAAGTAAAGAGATTAAGAAAATTATCACCATTAACGCCCCCTGACTTATTAAAGAAATATGAAGAGGTGTAAAAATAAGATGAAATCAACTCAATATTCGGATAAAGTTTTGGACCATTTCAAGAATCCTAGAAATGTAGGTGAAATAGAAGACGCAGACGGAATTGGTCAAGTTGGGAATCCCGTTTGTGGAGATCTTATGTGGATATATATTAAAGTTGGCAAAAATGATGAAGGTGAGGAGATAATTGATGATATTAAATTTAAAACATTTGGTTGCGGATCTGCAGTTTCTACATCATCAATGATAACTGAGATGGCAAAAGGAATGACTCTTGATGAAGCCTACAAAATATCTAGACAAGACGTAGCCGACGAATTAGACGGGCTTCCACCTATTAAAATGCATTGTTCAAATCTAGCTGCTGATGCATTACAAGCGGCAATTGATAACTATCGCTTAGGTACGAATCCAGAAGTAGAAATCGTAACTTCATGTCAACTAGGTGTTCGAGTAATATTAGGAATTGAAAAATACTTTGGAAAGGGAGTCTACATTGCCGTTCCAGCAGATTTGGAGGAACTTAGAGAAAAAAGAGTCCTGGTAGTTGATTCTGGAGATGAATCGTTAGAACTCGCAGTAGAGTTAACAAAATATACTGGAAGAGTAATTGTAGTGACAGAAGCAAAATCTATTCCTGGTAATGTCGAAATAAGGAAGAAATTAAAGCATTCGGAAGTTAAACTAATACACGAATCAGACCTTATAGAAATTAAAGGAGAACTGGATGAAGTTGAAAAGGTAGTAATTCATGATAACGACGAAGATGAGAATTACGAGCTTTTTGTGGATGTTGTAATAGTTATGGATTATAGAGGTTAATATTTTTTAAATTATTTTACTTATTTTTTAATAATATGAGATGTAATCACATTATTTCTCTAATGGGATTAATAGAAGAAGATTTTTAGTTCTTAGATTAATCAATAAATAATAAGAAAGCCTTTTAAATGGAATAATTAATTTTGAAAATTATAAGTAGTGATATAGTGTATCACGTTCACACAACTAAAGATATATGAGAAGAATATAAGATGGAAAAAGTAATAATCGTGGGTGGAGTAGCAGGAGGAGCTTCAGCTGCTGCCAGACTAAGACGGTTAAGAGAAGACTTAGAAATAACTGTACTTGAAAGAGGGCCATATGTTTCCTTTGCTAACTGTGGTTTACCATATTATATCGGCCATGTTATAAAGGATCAAAGTCAGTTGGAACTAATGACTCCTGAAAAATTCTGGGACCGGTTTAAAATTGATGTTAAAACAAAGAATGAAGCAATTTCAATTAATAGGACTAAGAAAACCGTTTTAGTCAAAAATCTTGAAAATGATAACTTTTTTGAATTAGAATATGATTATTTGGTACTTTCTCCTGGTGCTTCTCCAATAATGCCACAATTTGAAGGATTAAGTGATGTTCCCGCATTTAGTTTAAGAACGATTCCCGATTCTGTTAAAATAAAACAATTCACCGAAAATAGCGATGTTAAACACGCAACCATCATCGGTGGAGGCTTTATTGGCTTAGAGATGGCGGAAAATTTGAAGCAAAAAGGGATCAAAGTGAAGATAATTGAAATGCTTGATCAAGTTATGGCTCCTTTAGACAAAGAAATTGCTCAATTTATACATCAAGAACTATTACTAAATGGTGTATGTTTGCAATTAGAAGACCCAGTTGATTCGTTTAAGCGCGATAACAATAATTGCTTCCATGTTATTCCTAAAAGTGGAAAAGATATTAAAACAGATATGATAATTATGGCAATTGGAGTAAAACCAGAAAATATGTTAGCAAAAGATGCGGGTTTAGAAATTGGTCCACGAGGTCATATCGTAGTTGATGAACAAATGAAAACCTCAGACGCTTCAATATTTGCTGTAGGTGATGCTGTCCAAGTAAAAAATCTTATATCCAAACAACCAATAGGCATACCTTTAGCTGGTCCAGCAAATAAACAAGGGAGAATAGTTGCTGATGTCATTGCCGGTCGCAGCTCAAAATATAATGGGATTTTAGGAGCATCTGTTGTAAAAGTTTTTGATTTAACAGTCTCATCAGTAGGTTTATCTGAAAAACAACTAAAACAGTTGGATTTTAACTACGAAAAAATATACATCCATCCTAATAACCACGCAGGGTATTACCCTGGAGCAATACCGATAACTTTAAAATTGCTATTTGAAGTTCCAAGCGGAAAAATCCTTGGTGCTCAAGCTGTTGGAGGACCTGGAACAGAAAAAAGGATTGATGTTATTTCTACTGTTATAAAATTTAATGGAACTGTTTTCGATCTAGAAGATTTAGAACTTACATATGCGCCTCCCTACGGTTCTGCCAAAGATCCTGTAAATATGGCGGGTTTTGTTGCATCTAATGTACTTAGAGGCGATATGCCTATATGGCACTGGCACGAAATCGAGAAAATACGGGCAAACAATAGCTTTTTCCTTGATGTTCGAACATCTGATGAATATCAAGTTGGAACCATCAAAGGGGCTATTAATATAAGCGATTTAGAGCTGAGAAAGAGGTTGGATGAAGTACCTAAAGATAAAAATATCTATATTCTCTGTGAAGTAGGCTTCAGGGGTTATCTTTCAACAAGATTATTAATCCAAAAAGGATATAGCGTTAAAAATTTATCGGGAGGATATAAACTATATAAAACAGCAATAGCTACTACAGAAGAAATCGCTGCGGAATGCGGAGCTTCCAAAGATATAATAGAAGAAATGATTGAAAGGAAAAGTACCATAACAGATGATTATATCGATGTAGATGCATCTGGATTGTCCTGTCCAGGTCCTTTAAATGCTCTAATTAAGTCTCTTGAATTATTGCCGGAAGATAAAAATTTAAGAATCTACGCTACTGACCCTGGTTTTAAAGCCAGTGTTGAAGCTTATGTAGAATTAAATGAAGCGGTTAGATTACTATATCTAGGTAAAGAACAAGGGAAATTAGTTGCCATATTAGAAAAAAATCCAGTGACTATTGAAGAAATCGAAACGCCTGCAAAAATTGAGAAAAAAACGAGAAAAGAATTAAGAACTCCAGATGCCCCATCGTTATCAGATATAACTGTTAACGAGTTGTTCGAAAGACTTGATTCAGGTGATTCACCAACAATAATGATTGATGTAAGAACACCACAAGAGTATAATGGAAGAGCTGGACACATAAAAAACGCAAAATTAATGCCTTTAGGAGAATTAATGAATAATATAAATGCTTTAAAAGACTATATAGATGATGAAATCGTTGTGATTTGTCATAGTGGATCACGCTCGATGATGGCAGCTCAACTATTGGCTAGGGCTGGCTTTAAAGATGTTAGAAACTTAACGGGTGGAATGACGGTCTGGCACCGGAATGGATATCCTGTGATACCACAAAAAGAAGATTATAAAACTTACAATTAATACAATAATAAACTCTTTTTCTTACTTTTATTCAACTAATATTATTAATTTAGAGGATCCCTTATTTTTTGTAATTATAAGTGAAAAAGTTATAATTCGCGTAATAAATATATATTCAAAAATATTCAATTTACTAAAAATTTCTAATTAATTTTAAAAATAGGTGATTTTATGAAAGAAACTCCAAAAAAACTATTTGCTGCGTATGTTGGAGAATCTCAAGCACGAAATCGATACAGCTTTTTCTCATCGATTGCCAAAAAGGAAGGTTACGTTTTAATATCAAGAATTTTTCTAGAAACTGCGGATCAAGAAAGAATACACGGGTTAAATTACTATAAGATGCTCCAACAATTCAAGACGGAAGAAAAATTCGACGATTTTAACGTAAATGAGATGTATCCCACAACCTTTGGGGACACAATTGAAAATTTGCGATCTGCTATGAACGGTGAAACAATGGAATTTACTGAGCTTTATCCTGATTTAGCTGACACTGCTGAAAAAGAGGGATATCCTGAGATTGCTAAAAGAACGAGAGCAATTGCTCGAGCAGAACAACACCATGCGGAACGATATGACAAGTTATTGAAAATAGTCGAAGACGATATTTTCTTTAAACGGGGGAAAAAAGTAGTATGGGTATGCTTAGAATGTGGTTACGAAATTGAGTTAAAGGAGATTCCGAAGGATTTTGTATGTCCAAGTTGCTCGAATCCAAGAGCGTATTTCGCTAAAAAATGCGAGGATTTCTAAATTAAAAATTCATATTATAAAATTTAAACAAAATAGTTAAATATTATCGTTGTAATTATTAGAAACAACTATTATCTAAATTGACAATAGTGAAAACAATATGAAACAAAAATCTGTGTATAAATGTGAGATTTGTGGAAAGGTTATAGAAATTCTTAACCCAGGTGTACCTCAAACTATCTGTTGTGGGAAACCAATGAACTTAATGGAAGAAAAAACCGCAGATTGGAAAGGTGAGAAGCATGTACCAAAAATCACAATTGAGGGTAATAAAGTCACTATAGATGTCGGTATTTCTATGGGAACTCCACACCCTATGACTGAAGAGCACTATATCATGTGGATTGAATTAATTTGCAGTGATAATTGCTACAAGAGACAGATGTTGACTCCAGGGATGGAACCTAAAGCTACTTTTGTCGTTGCTAATACAAGTGGTTTAAAAGCTCGAGAGTACTGTAACCTTCACGGACTCTGGGTTGGAACAAAATGAGATAAGTCTTAATTCTTTTTTTTATTTTTTTCTTTAATATTATCGTATTTATTGATTTAGATTATTGAGTATTAATAAGAGTTAGTAGGATTTTTACGCTATATCATATTTTGCTAGGTATAGGCTATTTTATATACATAATCTTTTTCTTCTCTTAGAGATTAAATTTACTTATAATGGGTAAAAACAAAGCAGTAATATTAGATAGAGATGGAACTTTAATAGAGGATAAGGATTATGCTTATAAAGTCGAGGATTTCAAGCTTTTACCTGGTGTAATAGAAGGCTTAAAATTGCTTCAACAAGATTATTTACTTTTTATCGTAACAAATCAATCTGGTATTGGAAGAGGATATTATTCAGAAAGTGATTTCTTTAAATTCAACAATCACTTGATAAAAGTATTGGAAGAAAATCAAATTAGAATAGAGGAAACTTTCTACTGTCCTCATATTAAAGAAGAAAATTGTGAATGTAGGAAGCCTAAAATCAAATTTATTAAAGTTATCGTTGATGGTTGGAACGTTGAAATCGAAAAATCGTGGATGATGGGCGATCATCCGTCAGATATTTCATTTGGCATTAATGGAGGTTGTAAAACCGTCTATATGATTACAGGACACGGGGAGAAACATTTGCGAGATTTAGAACTTGAAGGAATAATTCCAACTTTAGTTCATACTAATTTTTTAGAAGCAGTAGTAGAAATTAGGAGATTAAATAAATACGAAACTTAATTCAGATTATGAACTAATATTTTTTGAACTACGACTCTCTTTATATTCTTTTCTTCTTTGTTCATGCAGAATTCTTACCTCTTTTTTCATCTTTTCTACAATTTCTCCAGTGAGTGGATAAAATTTAATCCAAACTATTAACCCAATCAAACTTGCGATTACTGGCAACAGTGTCATACTAATGTTAACACCTAAGGAGGCTAATTGCAAACCTTGAGTTGCATCTAATCCACTAATTGCATCCACATATATTAAACCAAAAGCAGTAAACACTGCTGGTGGAACTGCTAAAGCTACACTAATCATTGGTTTGCTAAGTAATGATCCTACTCCCGCATAAAGACCTTCCCTTCTTTCTCCCGAAATTTTCCAATAATCATAATCTATTGTATCTGCTCTCATTGGATTATGTTGAATAAAATCACCTGTTAATCCTAACATAGTAATAGAAAATCCAATCGAAACGAGAATCCAATTACCTGAAATCCCTGCAATAAAGCTAAAGATTCCTCCGATAGTTAACATACTTAGATAATATGTTATAGAGGCTTTTGTTGATTTTTTAGCCGCAATTTTCAAAACAATGGGGACGGATATAACTACACAAATTATTGGTCCAATCCAAAAAAGTAACATATTAAATCCTTCCATTGGTGTGAGAACCCAAGTTAAGTAGAAGGGCAAACTTACCATTATTATATTCAACAGAAATACGGATATGCCATCATATATTACATATACTCTGAAAGAAGGATTTTTGAAAGCGAGCTTTATTGATTTAAATAAAGGGGTTTCATTTTTGGGAATATATTCACTATGCTCACGAACATATTTCGATAAGATTAAGTATGGAAAAATCCCAAATATAGCTATAATTACTACAAGCAATTGAAACTGAGCAATAGTTTCTGTTGAAGGTTCTGCTAAGTATATAACAGGAACAATAAATCCAAATAAAATAGCAGGAATTGTTGCCGCTGTACCGTAAAGTTGGATCTTTTCTCTCTCCCTTTGATTTAGGGTCATTTGAGGGAGTAAAGCAACAACTGCACATAGAACGAGCGTAAATAAAGTATCATAAGCAATTTGGCTCACAAGATACCATATAAAAAGCCAAACTTGAATGGTAAGATTAGAGGTTTGCCCTCTCCACGCATCTGGTGGAAAAAATACCAAAGCAAAACATAAACTAAAAAGTGGAGCCCCAAATTTAATATATGGCATATATCTTTGTACTTCTCCCCTTTTTTTATTATAATACCGGGTATTTCCAATTACATTACCGAAAATTGGATCGTTTACCA
>Ga0307380_10008767_pt1 | contig 12923 bp, 18 predicted proteins | sample UN3MG_FD_202239 | JGI IMG/M metagenome (GOLD analysis project Ga0307380, IMG submission 202239) | Soil microbial communities from Risofladan, Vaasa, Finland - UN-3 | ecosystem: Environmental > Terrestrial > Soil > Coastal area > Acid sulfate soil | place: Finland: Risofladan, Vaasa | collected... | reverse complement strand
ATGGGGGTGAAGGTGTATGTGTCCACATCGCAACCGCTCACGTCCGATCCCCAAGCCAGCTAAAAAGCCCCATTACGACTGCGGCTAGGGCAATAAGTATGTAGATCAGTAGAGCGAGTAAGGGTGGAATGATGATAGTCGCTACGAACACCGCAAGTACTACCTCACCGAATGTCATTGGTCTCCTCCTGTGTAAGGACCCCTAAGAACCTTGATCATCGAGTCTATCTCCATGACGGTATCCTTGCGGTCCGTGATCACGGTCTCGAGTGTGTCGTAGCAGGCGTATAACGCAGTGTTCAGTAGAGAGACCCGGTACACATTGATGAATGAAAGGACTGTCACGAAGACAAATCCAACGAATAGTACGAGCCACTTCTTGTCCCACTTATGCATCTCACTTTCCTTTCTCGTCTTCCTTAAGAATCTCTATCTCTTTCCGGGAACTCATCTTCAGCCCCTCAAATCCTTGAAGTCTACCTCGAAGAGAGTGACGTCATCTATACCCATCGCCTCTTGCAGCCTCTTGCTGGCTGTCCTGAGACCAACCTCGAACAACTTGTCTCGAGTCCAGTTGGGGCCGAACTGTTCCTCGGCCATCTCGATCATACCTTTAGCCATCCTGAATCCATCCTCCACCGACCTGTGGTCAAGCTGCTCCAACGATACCAGAACTCCAGCCATACATACCGCAAGTGCGTGAATGAGCTCCTGTTCCGTGTAACCTTCACCAGCCTTGATACTGTCCTGGTCTTTCATCACCATCTCCTGTAGTCCTCGGGCAGTTCCTTCTCTCGGTCCCACCCTCTGACGAATTCGTACCCGATCACTCCCAGTCCCCACAAGACCAACACTGCACCGGTTATGAGGACGGTCTTCATTCTCGTTCTCCGAGATCTATAAGCAGTTCCGTGAGCTTCTGAGAAACCTTCTCTACCTCCAGAACGAGATAGTGAGGCTTCATGTGCATGGAGATCGCGATTGCGGCCATTAGAGCTGTTTCATTCGACGCCTTAATATTCTCTTCGTCCATCGTGGTCTGCGCCAACATCACGAGCATCCCGATCGCATGAGCAATCATCTGGACTTGCTCTTCTGTCATCTGTCTCTTCGTCATGATCTTACTCCGATTGGGAGCGGGTAGGGGAGCATAACTATAACCTATCCAGTCACCCTCCCCTACCCTGGGAAATCAATCGAACCAGTGACCTATGTCGTCGTCGTCATCGTCATAGTCCGGGTAAACCATGGGAGCTGATCTATCTGGAACCGGCTCCTCTGGAAGTCTCCTGAAGTCCGTGGCCACACCCTTGACGATGTAGTCATGCTCGGTCTCCATCGAGTACAGAGCCGTGTAGCGATCTGTATCCAACTCCCAGTCCACGATCTCACCTTCGAGAAGACTGACCTGATCGTAGACCCTCTCTCCCTTCTTGAACTGCAGCCACCCCGGCCACTCATTGCTATAGGGAAGCATCGACATGCGTGGAGAGGTGTCTGATTCGGATACAACCATGGTTGTGTCTGTGATATCGTCGATATCGTCGAAGTATCCACCCTCGACCCACTCAGGGAGATCTCCTTTGTCATCGACCGTCGCCAGCTTCAGCTCGAGCTTGCCCAACTCTGTCTCCAGCGTGATCAGGTCGGAGCGTAGATCTGAGTTCTCGGTGATCAACTGCGTGTTCTCGTCCACGAGACCCTCGAACTCTGCCTCGTGTACAGCCTCCATAGCCAGGATCTTGATCTCCTTCAACTCGATCACTACCTCGAGCAGGTTGGTGACCGCTTCGTCTCCTGGGTCACCGATCAGTATCGCGTCGTATGCTTTGTCCACTGCTTCCGCTACGTGTCTGCGGATCCGATTGTAGTTCCCCTCTACTCCGTAATTCACTTGTCACCACCTTCGTCGCTGAGGTCCCAATGGCGTTCTACTTCCTCGAAGCTCGCCTTCGGTACGAACGTACCACTCTCCGCCATGATCCAGCCCTTCGAATTCTCCTCCTTGATATGGCCTACGACTGCACACGCATCCCGGTTGGACTCGGGACCGTTCTCGAACACACCAGCTCTCTTGGGCAAGAGCTTTACTCCGGGTCCTTGCATCTGAGTTCTCCTCCTCAGAAAGTGGAACCTCATCTCCTCCTCAGGGATCTTAGACTCCCTAAATCCCCACCCGCCGAGCGACGGAGGAGCGACAGTAACACACCCCCAGGACGAGCAGACCAGAGCCTGAAATCCTCTAACGCGCCTGGTCTACTCGTCGTGGGTAATTTGAAGAGCCTGAAATCCTAATCTAGTCTCGTGGCTTCTTGAAGATCTCAGGGTACTTATCGCGGAGCTTGTTGATCTCCTTGAACTCCACGACCATCTCCTTATACTGCTTCGACTTGTAGAAACTGTCGATCGCCAGTGTGGTGATCGCTCGCTTCGTGACACCGAGTTCCTCTGCCATCTTCTTCAAGGTCTCAGAGGTCTCTTCCTTCACTCCGATACTCGTCCAGCCTTCCATCCCAGTCTTCAGTCCTTGTGCAGACCTACTCTGATTCGTGTCTTCCTGTGTACTGTTCCCTCTCTTCACGCTCTGTCTCCTTTTTGATTCCAGACCTCGTCTGAGGTCTTTGAAGGTCGAGAGTCAAGTTCCTCAACCATTTCGATTGTAAACTCATGTCCGGCTGATGTTGTGGCTAGATCCAGATTGAACTTCGCGGCAGCTTTACGCTCTGCATCCAGTACTGAATCTGCCTCGACTTCTATCCAGTCCCAAAAGTCCTTCTTGACAGAGACCATCACTCTGTAAAGAGCCATCAGGCCTCCTCTTCAGTCGTATACTCGCCTCGGCGCATTTCCAGTCCAGGACTCGCGCTGCTGGTATACGATGTATTGCCCTGCTGGGATATCGATCTGGGCATGCTCTTCGTGCGTCAAGGTGGCCTCGTTCTGCAGGTCCAGGACCTTGAAATCGCCCAGCTGGGAGATGTTCAGACTACCATCCTTACTACCGTTACCGAACAACCATATGTTGAAGTCACGTCGTTCGCCCCAATCGATCGGCTGATGCTCAGCATCTACTGTGAGCACATGAGAGTGTCCGGTGATCTCTCCCTCTGCGAGCGTGAGCTGGCGAGCCGTCTTCTGCTTGTAATCCTTGTTAAGGATTCTCGCGTCACTGATGGCACTGTACTCTTGATCGGTCAACTGCCTGATTACGACATCTCCGTGTCTGTATGCTTTCATTTCATGTCTCCGATAGAATTTCCGCCCCTTCGGGCAGGTTGAGTGTCCATCTCCGAGCTTCCCGCGGTGTCACCAGATTTGCAGGGACTCCGAGATGATAGATCCTGCCCGTGCTCGGACAGGTGAGTTTAAGGACCTTGGTGAATTGATCGAGAGAGAACAGCTCCCCCTCGTCATCGACTGCTTCGGGTTCTGGGTAGTCCTTCACGATTCCGACTGTCATCAGTGTACGACGCAGCTCCGCGTTCTTGATCTGCCCGATCCTGTTCCACGTAACCTTCGGCTTCAGGTCATCACTGATGTGGAAGTCCTGGGATCTCTTGACAAGCTCGCGCTGGATCTCTCGACAGCTCGGGAACTCCTTGTACAGGAGTGCGACAGCCTCGTCGTCTGTCTCCCCGAGGAAGGTTATGAAACCCTGGTTGTCGCGTTCAGCCATCCACGCATTCCATCGAACTCTGCCACCAAGCATCTTGATCACAGAGCCTTTACCGTGCTGAGGCGTTGACTTCTCGCTGTCTATGATCACTGTCTTGACTCTACCACCTACGTGGATCACTTCCTTCGAAGCATCTCCAACTATCAGGTACACTCCCTCTTGCTTTCCAGCCAGGCGTTTATCTGTAACCCAGTGTGGAAGCCAGACGATCTCCGAAGCAACACCCCGACAGAGCTCGTTACCTAAGGTCTTGAGGACGTCATACCACTTCGGCATCATCCTCGACCAGCCACCCCATCCACTGCGGTGTCGACTCCCGTGCCTCTGCCTCATGACGGTAACAACCTCACTTCGGAGGCGTTCGTAGCCATCTGTGAGAGTCTGGTTGATACTCGCCTCGACCTGATCCTTCATGTCCTCATCAACGAGGATTATGAAGTCCTTATGAGCAGCCTTTCTATCTGAGCAGAGAAGGAGAACCTCACGCCAGAAGCTGAGGTCCCCACTTCCATCTCCGCTGGGGATCTTGATGACCTGGTTCTTGTCGAGTTTGAATTTCTTCATGCAGCCTCCACCTCAATTCCTGCTTTCTTGAGTAGGGGTAGGTATCCCTGCGGGGTCATGTCGAATACGATCTCGAGTGTGTGTGCGAGACTGGCTCGCTCGCATCGGTAGAACGTGAGCTTCTCGATCAGCTCACCTGGCCAGATATGCCCGTCACACTTCACTCCGGTGAGTGAGCTGGTCTGCTCTATCAGGTTTATTGGCATCTCGAAGATCACGCACTGCTGCTCTGGGTCGTCCTTGCCTTCCTGCCTCTCCTCGACTGAAGGGACTCCGATGTAGAAAACCTTAACCTCCATGGGACCCATGGGAGTCTCCGCGATTACTCCGATCCTTAACATCATCCGGATCGGCCAGCTAGAAGGCTTCTGCGAGTCCGTGCCCATGTCCAGAAGCAACTCATCGTCCAGCTGCATGTACCCTCGGTGTACTGAGAGCATGTAGCAACCACTCGTCATCTCTCTGGGGGTCCGGGTCCCTCTGTATCCGAAGGCTCCCAGCTCTCGGCCTACCTCAAACAGTCGACGTGTCTCGAAAGTGGCGTGCTTGTGCCCCTTCGGATAGACTCCGAAGTCAGAGTAGTTCATCTCCTCGTGAGTCTTGAGAAGGGCGTCCAGATCCTGTGTAGTCTCGACGATCGCGGAGATTGCACGAGCCTTCTGCCCGTCGCCTGCCTTGAGGTGAATCTGGATCGTCGCTGCGGTCCTGGCGGCGGTTTCTTCTACTGCCCTATGGTCCGCTCGTGAGAGTACTCCGTCCTCACCACCCCAGTTCTCTTCCCACTCATCGTACTCGCTGTACTCGAACTCGCAGAAGGCAACGCCGCATACACAACAATAGAATCGATGCCACTCGTGGTCACAGGTGTCATCTGTATCGATCTCCCCTTCTTCCGTTACAGACCAGTCGTCGGGTCGGTCTTCGTCACACACGTCCAGAATCTCGGCCTCGAAATCCTGCCAGCCTGAGACCCATTGACGTCCCTCTGCTGTCACGTCTCCCTGATCTCCGTTGTTGCCGCAGTGTGGGCAATGCCAGTATCCGTCTCCGTTATCGAAGCTCACGAGTCACCCTCCGGTAGGTCTCTAGGATCCTCGTGCTCTTCGAACAGTGTGTCGATCAGCTCGAACTCTGGACCGTAATCTCTCTTGTCAACGAACAGAGGTACCGATCTGTAACCCGTATTGGAGCACGTATAGCAAGGAGTGTCGTCCCATATGTCTTCACCCGTTCCGAGACAGTCCTCACAGGGGATCGAGACAGACTTGACATCAGCCAACTGAATCTTCCTAAGTGCATATCGAAGAGCTCTGAGGTCATTCTCCTTCTCTTCAATCTTCTTCTCGAGTTCCTGCTGCTTAGTTGATTCCATCGTTCTTATCCAATCCCAGGAGTTTGTGGATCTCGACTGAGGTCATGTCGACCAGATTCATGTCCTGCATTACCTGCATACTCTCGACCGTCTTCTCCTTCATGTTAAAGCAACCGATTCCTTCGGCGATCAACTGATCCCTTACACTCATGAGGAATGCCATAATGATCGTGCTGATCAGGTCGTGGTAGAGAATTGCTTCACCTTCTGCGTCTGACAGTTTCTCAGGCTTCGTCTTCATCGCGAACTTGATCGAGTCTGCGACCGGTTCGCTGAGCAGAGAAATTGCTGGGTGCTTCGCCATCGTCTCTGCCTTCTCACGGTTTCCTGGAGGTAGATCGTCCAATTGACTGAGTTGCTGTCTCATCAGTTGGACTGGTCCATTCTCGTCATCTTCGTTGAACTCTTTGAATTGCATGGTATTCTCCTGAGACTAGAGAATGAGGACAAGAACCCGGAGACTCCTCAAAGTGCCTGTCCTCTTCTCGTTAAGTAATTTGATGGGCCTTAGGTGTCCAAGCCTAGGAGGTCTAAAGCTTCAGGTCTTTCGAATCCCTCTCACCTTAGCCCACCAGACTTAGAGTTCCAGGCGCTTGTGAAGGAGTCGCTCGGCTTCCCCATTGGCCTTGGGGAGTGTCGTCAACTCCTTCGCGCTCACGAGTCCGTTCTCCTTGGCGTGCTCGACAGCCTTGATCATACCGAAACCAAGGTGCTGACCGAGTGCCTCGATCTGAGACGGATCGTTCTTCTCCTCGTTCAGGAGAGTGATGTGGTCCACGAGAGTCTCTGCAGCCAGGAGGAGATCGTCCTCTGTGATCTCCAGCTTCCCACCTCGTGCGACACTCGAGAGCTTCGCGCGCTCTACCGCCTCACGGATCACTGCGGGAATCTGGCCAGCCAACTCGACCCCTACCCGGGTCAGGTCGGCATCCTTATCGAGTAGTCCTCGTGCGTACAGGTGAATCAGACGCTCTACTGCATCTGCGTCTGGCGGTCCGATCTCGAGAGCCAGGTCCATACGACCCGGTCGGAGAAGAGCCTGGTTGATCTTGTCCACGTGGTTAGTGGTCAGAATCACCATGACCTTAGACTCCTTCGAGTCCAGCCCGTCGATCGTGTTCAGGATCGTGTCGACTTGAGCCGATCTGTCTCCACCGACTGCGCGGTCCACGTCCTCGGCAAATACCACTGCCGGAGAGTACTGCTTCGCGAACTCGATTGCGTCGGCGAGATACTTCACGTCCTTCAGATAGATGAAGGTACGCTCGACACTTACGGCGTGCTTGGCTGCGACGTAGGCAGTCAGAGTCTTACCGGTACCGTAGGGTCCGTAAAGACAGACACCTCTCTTCACCGGGACTCCGGCCTTCTCGCACTCATCCGCCTTCAGGATCGGCGTGAACACGTAGTCATTGATCGCCCGGTCCAGCTCTGCGGAGAATACCAGCTCCTCTGGCACCACCTCGGAGAGGTCCAGGAACTTTGGTGCGTTCATGTTGCCGAACTCACCCTCGTCATTGGGTGTGTACTCAATCTTGAACGCCTGCCCACGATAGATCGACTCTTCCTTCACGATCTCACGTGTGAGGCGGGCGAGGTCTGCAAGAATGTGGTAGTGCTTCTGCTTTACCTCTCCGGTGATCGCGAACACCATATGTCCGTCCTTCGATCCGACTCCGGTGTCTACGTGTCCCTCGACACCCGGGATCTCGAAGCGTCCCCATGGGATCTTCCTGCTTTTCCCAGGTCCTACCTCCACGTCCAGCATCCTCGGAGGATTGGCACCGAAGAATCCTGGGGTCTTCACCATCGAGGTCCAACCAAACTTCTTCTCAAGAGCGATAGCGAATGCAGCTGCTCCATCGGGTGGAAACGCTATGATCATCTCCGAAAAGGACACGATCTCGTTCTCTTCCCGCTTCTTACGCTGCAGCCAGAGCACTCCGTCGTCGTACGACATTCCCTGAGGCAGATGGATCTTCCCGTCATCGCTCCGTGCGATGTCACAATTTCGTGCAGTAGTCTCACTCAATGGAGTCTCCTCTCCAAGGTTGGCCAGCTTACGAAACTTTTCGTGTAGTGCGGAACTCAACGTCATGACAGAACATTCCCAGCGTCTTGAGAATCTCAAGTGCTTCTTCTTCACCGAATATCATCGTGTACTCGATTTCATCGCCGTCGTTGTACCACTCAAAAACCAGTTCATCGTTATTGTCCATGTACTTCCGAATGTGCAGACTTTCCGAACCCCTTCCGATCCTCATCGTACAAAGGGCTCCTTGTCCGGTGTTGTAACTGATCCGCCCACTCTTCAGGTTCAGGCTCTTCTCCATCTATCTCTCCTTACCATACCCGCCCACCTTTCCCTGTGATTAGTTCACATCTTCGAACACCTTGAACATCCCATCGAGCGTAATGGGAGCGGGTCCGATCTTCTCTCCGATCAGTACCTTGTCCTTCTCTTCTGTCAGGATGTAGGCTTCGTACTCGGAGATTCGGTAGGACTTCCGAGCTATGAACAGGGTGTCCTGCACCTTGGTAGATCCCTTCGGGGTGAAGTCCATCTCCATGGCCACTACCATCCCTGCTGCACCTGTATCCCGAACGTGCCTGGAAACTCGGTCGAATGCTTCGATCCTCTGAGGACCATCCTTGTACCTGGGGTACATGAAATCCTTACGACCGTCAGCGTAGACTACGATAACGATCGGGTCGGAATATCCACTCTGTTTCAGGTTCTCAAAGGCAGCACTGCGGACGGTTTCGAAGGCACTATCCATGAGGGCATCGATTTTTGCCCTCTCATCTGTCAGTTCATCCATAAACCTCCTAAGTTCAAGTTCATCCATCTCATACCCCAACCCCAAAGGGCGAGGAACGAGCCCAAATTCACACCCCCAAGATCCCTTAGAGGACCCCTGTTGTTCCTGGACCCGTCGCTTGCGCACGGGACCAGGGAGAGCACCGGTGTAATCTACCTGAGAGTAATTTGATGGGCGATATCAACCCAGGTCGACGAGAATTTTGATCGGGATGTAGTCACCACTCGGGAAGGTGGTGATCTTACCTGAGTCAAATGTGACCTCGAATTCTCCTCGATAGTTGCCGACGGTATCGACATCGACGAGTTCGAAAGCGTACTGCACGTAGCCCACGGTGGGAGAGAGGACATTGCAAGCTCCACGTGCGACCTTCACTACACCTGCCGGAGTCTTCATGTTGAAGACGACAGTGGCGTCGGTCAGGTCGACGAACCCGAACTTGTCCCTGCAGTTGACACTGATCGGGGTGGTGTCCCCGGTCTTGGTAACGAATGCCTTGTGACTCATGTTCTTACCCTCAATCCTCAGCCAAGATGTTCATCGATTTTAACCTCTGTGGAAGAATCTTCCAAGTCAACCTCTCCTGGAGGATCAACAGTTACCCAGGTACTTGAGTCGCGCAGCACCACGCCCAGGGGAGGCATGACGCCGGTCCAGGTAGCTCCGACGTAGGATATCGCGCCTGCAAAGGTGAGGGTGCCGGTCGGGATCGTGACGCTGACGTCTGCCGTGAAGTCTGCGGTCGGGACCAGTCCGGAGAGAGTGACCGAGCCAACTGGTATGGTGACACTCTGGTTGTCCGAAATGGCTGGCGTGGGCACCAGACCAGAGAGAGTAAGCGATCCTACCGGGATCTCTACGGCCTGGTGGTCCGAGGCTGTTACGGTGGACGTGAGGCCCGTCAGAGTGATTGAGCCTACTGGGACCTCGACCTCGAGGGCATCCGAGACTGCGATCGTAGGTACGAGGCCAGTGAGGGCCAGAGAGCCGACGGGGATTGTGTCTGACCACGGGATGTCGATCGTCGGAGCCAGACCCGCGAGAGTGATCGCTCCTGTGGGGACGAGAGTGCCACTGGCGTCCGAGATGTCGATTACCGGTGCGTAACCGGTGAGCCCGACTGATCCTACGGGTGGGACCTGCTCCCACGAGAGGTCGAGAGTCGGGACTGTACCTGAGAGGGTGATCGAGCCTACTGGTATCTCGATGGAGACATTGGCGGTGGTCGCAGGAGTCGGGGCGAGGCCCGAGAGGGAGATCGCTCCAGCTGGTATCTCGACCGTGACACTGGCGTCGGCCGCAACTGTGGGGACCTGACCAGTGAGAGTGAGAGAGCCCACCGGGATCTCGACCCACTGGTGACCTGTGGTTGAAGGAGTCGGGGCGTAACCAGTTATCCCGATTGATCCTACGGGGATCGTCTGGTTCACAACCTGGTCTATAGTTGGGACCTGGCCGGTGAGTGTGATAGAGCCTGGATCTACCAGTACATCGACAGCATCTCCAGATGTGACTGTGGGCTGCTGGCCCGTGATGGTGATGGAACCGGTCGGGATGGTGGCCGAGACGGAGATGTCTACCGTAGGCGCGTAACCCGTCAGGTTTATCGTCCCTTGCGGAATCTCGACTTCCAACTCGATAGTCGGAGCGAGACCTGTGAGAGACAGGGAACCGACCGGGATTGTCCCCGACCACGCGAGATCTACAGTGGGTGCGTACCCAGTGAAGGAGGCTGAACCGACGGGGATCTCTACATCGGCCTGGAGGTCCGCTGTCGGGATGTAGCCAGTGATTCCTACCGAGCCGACTGGAACCGTGATGTCGACGTCAGCGATTGCCCCAATGGTCGGTGGGCAGCCGAGTCCGAGATCTTGATCGGCGGTCCGTAGCGTTGAATCAATCTTGATGTCGGTGGCATCGAATCGGCCGACCGCACCACAGTCAAACTCGATTGCACCCGCTGGCACCTCGACCCACACGTGTCCTGTCGCATCGATAGTGGATACGTACGTACTGATAGTGAGTGCACCGACTGGTACTGTGACATCAGCCTCGACGTCAGCAATCGGGGCGTAACCCGTTAGAGAGACACTACCTACTGGAACTGTGACATCGACGGGTGTCTCGGCCGTGGGGATGTAGCCGGTTAGAGAAGCACTCCCGACGGGTACAGTAACACTTACATTCCCACCGGTATTGATGGTTGGCGGACACCCGAGTCCTATATGCTGGTCGAGGTTGCGTAGATCAGAGTCGAACTTGATGTCGTCAGCGTCGAACCTGCCTACAGCTCCACAGTCGAAGTAGATCAGCCCTGCCGGGACCTGGACCCACACGTGACCGGTCGCGGCTACTGTAGGTGCGAGTCCGCTGAAGGTGACGGTACCTGCCGGGATTTCGACAGAGATGTTGTCTGAGACTGCGACAGTAGGTGCGTAACCTGTTAGATCTACTGAAGCTACAGGTACCTCGACGTTCTGGTCGGCACCGGCACTGACTGTCGGAACGAGGCCGACGAGAGCCAGGGCCCCGACAGCGACTGTCTGCTCCCAGGACAGGCCCCAGGAGGGCTCGTAACCGGTGAATGCACCTGCACCTACCGGGACTTCGGGAGCCTGGTGCTCCGTGGTTGTGACAGTCGGGACATACCCGGTGAGCGTAACTGAGGCTTCTGGTACTGTCGGGCCAGTTGGGTTTACGACCGTTGGTACGTAGCCTGTGGTCGTGACCGCTCCGACCGGGACTGTGACTCCACCACTCCAGCCGGGTGTCGGGACCTCACCTGCGAGAGTGACCGATCCGACTGGTACCTCGACGTTTACGTTCTCGTCGGCGATGGCTTCGACGGTTGGGACGTAGCCGGTAAGGGCCACCGAGCCGACGGGGATTGTCTGTTCCCACTCGAGGTCGATCGTTGGGGCTGTACTTGCGCCCGCCCAGCCCGTTGTCGAGAGGTAGGCGTTGTCTACGTAATACGTACCCTCCAGCGATTGCCAAGCGGAACCGAGGAATACGACAGACAGCTCCTCGCCTAGCGCGGTACTGGAGATCGCGCCGGATTGTTCCTCTACTCCTTGCCAGCGGTAGGACCACTCGTTCGCTGTCGTGTTCCAGTATGCTTCGACCTTGTAGGGCGTGTCGAGCGATACGGCGTGGGACCACGTGTGCGGGTCCCCGTCGTAGCTGACCGTGACACGCAGGTATAGCTGACTGCTGAGAAGATAGAAGTCGAAGGCGTATATCTGGAGTACGTAGCCAGCGGACGAGACATCAACCAGCCCGGCCCAGTCGTAATCAATACCTGTCAGCGACTCGACAATGAAGTCAACCCCGAGATATGTGACTGGCTCGGCAGTCCCGAGCACTTCCTGTAGCCGCGCATTATCGGTAACCGGGAACGATGACTGCCCGCACAGGACATCCCAATCGGCGGGTGCGCCAGTGACACTTGAGGTCGGATAGTCCTCGTCGAAAGTCCCGGTCCCGGTTACCTGCTTTGTCCACCCACTATAGTCGAAGCCGGGGTCGGTCTCGAAGCCCTCGTCGATTACGTCTGGAACGAGACCACCAGTAGCGACAACGGGCCAGCCGACTGTGTTCACCAGCACGTTGTCGTAGTACAGCGTACAGACTTGCGGCACACCGGCATCCTGCACGCCGACCTGAACCGTGTCCGCTTCCCAGTCGACCGCCGAACCCGTCAGTGACCCGCTGTCCTGCGTAACCCCGTTGACCCGCCATTCCCATTCGTTATCTGTCGTGTTCCAGTACAGACCGATACGGTACAGCGTGTCCGTCGTGATCGGGTTAGAGTCATAGTCGTAACTGTTCTGCGACCCGTCGTGGAACGCGAACACAAACAGTTCGAACACGCCGGCACCGCTCTTTCCGATCCCGAACCGCGCGCACGTGCTGCCGCCGCTTTCTTCGATCTGCGCGATGTAGAGGTAGTCGCTGTTACCGAGTGCCTCCGCGCCGACGATCAGGTCGAATTGGATATATGTTACCGGGTCATCGGTGCCGAATTGGTGCTCGATGTACGTGTCTTCGCCGACGACGTTGATCAGACGCAGGCACTGGTCATCCCAACTGCCCGGCGCGCCCGTGACGGAACTCGTCGCGTAATCCTCGTCAAGTGTACCACTCGTTACCGTTTCGCCTTCCGACCACGTTTCTTCGTAGCCGGTGCCCTCGAAACGTTCGTCCCATATGTTCGGTACAGTAGCGAACTCTATCGCGCCGACCGGGACCGTAACGTTCTGGTTGTCGGAGAGGTCTGCGGTCGGGAGGAGGCCAGTCAGGGCCACCGAGCCTTGAGGCGGTTCGGCTACCTGGTTCGCTGACTTCGAGGCCGTGACGGTCGGACCCTTCGCACCCGAAGTGCCTGCGTAGGTGTTCAACTCGCTTACGGTATTGAATACGGCGAACTCTACTGTGTCCGCGTCCGTCCAGCCTGCACCGCCGTCGTACAGGTAGACGCAGAACTCGG
>Ga0307380_10008766_pt1 | contig 12923 bp, 15 predicted proteins | sample UN3MG_FD_202239 | JGI IMG/M metagenome (GOLD analysis project Ga0307380, IMG submission 202239) | Soil microbial communities from Risofladan, Vaasa, Finland - UN-3 | ecosystem: Environmental > Terrestrial > Soil > Coastal area > Acid sulfate soil | place: Finland: Risofladan, Vaasa | collected... | reverse complement strand
TTTTATTGATGATCTTTTCCAATTTGGATACATCCTTTGCTTCCCTGACAAAGGATAGGGCTATGAAATCCACTCCTTCCCTGATGCCTACTTCAACGTCTTTCTTATCTTTGGGTGTCATGGAAGGTATCTTTATAGACCCTGCAGGCAGGTTAATCCCCTTGTGGGATGAGAGCTGTCCTCCCACTACCACCTTGCAAATGATCTCACTTGCATCTGAATCAATGACCTTGAGCTGGATAAGCCCGTCAGATAACAGGATGGTATCATTTTGCTTCACTACACCCGGCAGGTCCTGGTAACTGACCGATGCTATGTGCTCGTTCCCAGGCACGTCTCTCACTGTTAATATGAATTCAGCTCCCCTCTCCAGACTGACTGCACCATCTGGAAATTCTCCTACACGCACCTTGGGACCGCTTAGATCCTGCAGTATGGCAGTATGTCTGTCAAGATTGGCTGAGATCTCTCTTATCCTGCGTATATTATCAGTATGTTCTTCATGTGAACCGTGAGAGAAGTTCAACCTGGCCACATCCATTCCTGCATTAATCAGGCTGTTAAGTCTGGAGTCGCTATTACTGGCCGGTCCGATTGTACAAATGATCTTTGTGCGTCTGATATTCAGGGCCTCCGTTATTCTTTTAATAGTGATGATACTGCCATCTCAATACTCTGCTGTGAATTATGGGGTGGCTTCCAGCCAAGATCTTTTAATTTTTCAATAGAGAGCAGCATGAGCTTTACATCCCCCTTCCAGCCTGCACCGCCATCCACACCCCCGGTGAACCGGTATTCCACATCATTATACCCCATCTTCTCGGTCACGATATCTGCAATACCTACCACGTCAATGGCATCCTCAGACCCGATATTGAAAATATTAACCATTTCATCAGCATGCCCCACGCAAAATACCATTGCATCCACACAGTCCACTACATCCAGGTATGATTTTTTCTGCTTACCAGAGCCTAAAATCTCCAGTGTAAAGGGGTCTACCCTTAATTTATTTATGAAATCCACAAGTACACCATGAGTACCTCTTTCTCCCACAATGTTGGCAAAGCGGTATAGCCAGGCGAACATGTCGAAGGTATGACAATAAGAAGAGATCAATGCCTCACAGGCCATTTTGGATGAGCCGTAGAGGGAAATGGGAACCATTGGCCCGTAATCCTCGGGCGTGGGGATCATCCTGGCTTCCCCATAGACTGTAGAAGTGGAAGTAAATGCAATCCTTTTGGTCCCACTTTTTCTCATGGCCTCCAGCAGGTTATAAGTGGCAAGTATGTTCTGCTCAAAATGGACATACGTATCTTCTGCTCCCAGCTTCACATCAGGGTTGGCTGCCAGGTGAAATACCATGTCGATATCTTTTAATGCTGATCGGATCGAATCAGGTTCCAGCAGGTCCCCTTCGATAAATGAGAAGTTATCATTACCAATATGAGGCTGGATGAATTCCATCCTCCCTGAACTCAGGTTATCAAATACTGTGACCTTATTGTGCCTGATAAGATTATCTATTACATGGCTGCCGATGAAACCCGCACCGCCTGTAACTAGGATATGTTTATCTGTTAATTTCATAGTATCATTTCCTGAAATGTATGAATAATCTTTAACTTTATTGGATTAAAACGTAATCAATAATTGAAAACAGTATTCATTATGGACGTGGAGAACTACAACTTATATGTATCAAACCTGTGAAATGTATAAATCATAAATCTCTTTATATTATTTCCACAATATGGTATTTCAGGAGGAGTCAAAATGGAAAAATCAATCATAATGGTAATCGCCCCAAACAGGTTCAGGGACGAAGAACTTCTGGTTCCAAAAAAGATCTTTGAAGATGAAGGAGTGAATGTAACTGTAGCATCTACCAGAACAGGTACAGCTACTGGAAAGTTAGGGGCAAAGGTTAATGTAGAGACCAATATCGCAAATGTTAAAGCTGATGATTTTGATGCTGTGGTATTTGTTGGAGGCGGCGGGGTTGAAGAGTATGGACTGCATCAGAACCCGCAGCTTCATAAGCTGGCAGTAGAAGCAAATAATCAGAATAAGGTGACTGCCGCTATCTGCATTGCACCAATGATCCTGGCTGAATCCGGTATCCTGAAAGATAGAAATGTGACTACTTTTCCTTCATCAGAAGAATATATCACTAAAAGAGGTGGGCATCTCACTCATGAACCTGTTTCGGTAGATGGAAAAATAGTTACTGGCAGCGGTCCTGAAGCGGCCCGGAAGTTCGGCGAGACTATCCTTAAGCTATTGGGTGCGATCTGAATCTTCAGACACAAGGCCGTCTTCAAGTCGAATGATGCGGTCGGTCTTGGCTGCCATACGCTCGTCATGGGTCACCAGGATAAAGGTCTGGTTATGCTCGCGATTCAATCTACGCAGCAGTTCATAGATGTTCTCGCTGGCTTTTGTATCAAGATTGCCGGTAGGCTCATCCCCGATAACAATACTGGGCTTGTTCACAAGCGCCCTGGCAATAGCGACCCTCTGGTTCTGGCCTCCGGACAACTGGGTCATCCTGTGATCCATCCTGTCGCCCAGCCCCACTTCCTCCAGCATTAAACGAGCAGATTCCTTTGCCTTTGAACGTTTGACACCATTGATCAATAGCGGCATCATCACATTTTCAAGTGCATTGAAATCAGGCAGCAGATGGTGGTACTGGAAGATAAAACCCAGTTTCTGGTTACGGGTAGTAGAACGCTGCTTATCAGACATTTTAGTAACATCTATTCCATCTAACAGGATGGTGCCGCTTGTAGGCGTATCAAGTATCCCGATCTGGTTTAAGAGTGTACTTTTACCTGAACCTGACGGACCGACGATCGCTATAAATTCTCCTCGTTCAATATTTAGATTCACTCCGTCCAGAGCTCTGATCTCCACACCATCGCCATATATCTTGGTCAGGTCCCTTATTTCAATTATATACTTTTCAGACACTATAAATCGCCTCCACTGGATCCATTTTTGAAGCACGCCTGGCAGGGAATACTCCGGCTATGATATTAATGACCATAGCAAAAATACTGGCTGTGATGAAATTCTTAAATTCTATTACTACGGGCAGGTGGTCCATCCCCCAATACATCTCGGGTGGTACGGGTATGGTAATGGATGCAATTGCCAATGAAGCGGCATATCCCAGTATACAACCGATTACAACACCAGCCATTCCCAGTATCGCTGCCTCCAGCAAAAATATCAGCATTATGCTCCGCCGGGATGTGCCCATTGCCATTAACATACCTATCTCACCAACCTTTTCCATGACTATCATTATCAGGATATTGGCTATACCAAAACCCGAAATGGAAAAAATGACAATGTAGAAGAAATAAACCAAGCCTTCCTGGGTCTCCATCAGGGTAAGTATTTCTCCCATCTGTTCCATCCAGCTTGTAGCATCATAACCGGTCTCAAGATCAATCTTATTGGCTAAATCTTCAGCAGCATAGACATCAGATATCCTTACCCCCATTCCTGTCACCACATCACCTGACCCATAGAAATCCTGCAACCGCTCAAGGTTTGTGAATGCAATGGTTTCATCAACAGGTGTTCCGGTCTGGAATATGCCGGTAATAGTGAAATCGGTGGGTCCTGCACCTGGAATCTGGGCCGTGACAATATCGCCCATCTCCACATCAAGGTTCTCGGCAAGTTTAAAACCCAGGATTATGCAGCTGCCAGGATTTGCAATGGATGCGAACTCCCCTGCAAACATATTCTTTTCCCTATTAACGACCCGGTTCTCATCTTCGGGATTGATACCATACAGCAACACTCCTTCTGCGTTGTGCCTGTACTGCAGGGCAGCTTCACCCTGGAAATATGACGAGACTGCCTTTACTCCTTCCTCTGAATAGAGGTAGCTTTCAAGTCCGTGGTACAGGTATATGTAATCCTCATTCTCCTTTGGCTGGACAGTGATATGTGCCTGGTTTTCAATAATCGAATTGATCCATATATTCGTGTAACCGCTCATCATTGACATGGCAACTATGATTATCCCGACAGCCAGTGATACTGCAATGATGGAAAATATGGTTTGCCGCCGGCGTGACCTGATATGTCTTGCGGCAATATCGAGCTCAAACATGCCAATCTCCCTCACTCACGGCCTATCGCCTCCACTGGCTTAAGCTTTGAAGCACGACTGGCAGGGTATATCCCGGCGATGAGATTTAGCAGGAATGTGAAAAACACAATAATGGCCGCATCCTGTATCCTGACAACAAACGGAACCGAGCTGATGCCAGCCATGACTTCCATCCCATAGTCATATGATCCCATCTGTATGGCTAACGCCGCACCCAGTGTCACACCAAGTACCGCGCCCAGCAGTCCCAGGATGCTGCTTTCCATTACAAATATGATCATAATGCTTCTTCTTGGCACTCCCATTGCCATTAGCATGCCTATCTCTTTGGTCTTCTCCATGACTGCCATGAACAAGGTGCTGACTATCCCGAAAGATGCTATAATTATGACAAGACCCATTATGATGTAATTGCTCGTCCCTTCCAGTTTAAGTGTCTGTATTATTTCGGGGTTTGTTTCTTTCCACCCTGATGCGGGATATCCCATTGCGTCAATCTCCTCTGATATGGCCTGTGCACGCTCCCGGTCATCCCCGCGGACTAAAATAGTGGTCACAACATTGGACACGTCAAGAAAATCCTGTGCAGTGGACAAAGAAGTAATTGCAATGTTTTCATCCAGGGGTGTGCCGCTGTTGTATATGCCCACAACCTTCAAAGCCGTCGGATTTGCCTCAGGAAATGAGGCATCAATTGTATCGCCTATTTCCACATCCAGTTTTTCAGCAAGGCCATCACCCACGACCACGCTGTTGGGCGTAACCTCTAAATCCCTGAAACTTCCCTTGACAATGTCATCGTTGATGTACAGTACTGAATCATGGGCTTCAACATTGATTCCCTGCATGACAACATTCTTGTTCTTGTCTTTGAACTCGAAAGTAGCTGCCCCCGCGAGGACTGGCGATACGCCCACCACGCCATCGATATGTGTGATGCCTTCAGTTAGTTTGCGGTACAGGTGGATATAATCTTCATCTTCTTTTGGTTCAACTGTTACATGGGCCATCCGGTCAACGGTATGTTCATACATTACATCGGTAAAACCTACCATCACCGCCTGGGACCACATAAGCCCCATAACCGCCAGCCCGACCGCAAGTAAAGAAAAGATGGTCTGTCTGCGGCGTGAGGTCAGATGCCTGATAGCTATGAACAGTTCATACACGGGCATCACCCGTTATTGCGGCCAATCCGCTTTGATAACAGAATTAGAATTACAAGTGAGGATATGGATAAATAAATACTGAATCCGGGAGACTCTGTTGTAGCTGGTGTGGCCTCTTGTGCGGCATAAATGCTTTCCTCTGCCTCTATAATGGTGTCCCATTTGTCCAGAATATCACCGTCATTGCCTATCACCTTAACACTAAGTTCATAGATATCTGGTGGGAGTCTTCCATTCCACGAAACTTCTATAGTCTCATCGTCTTCTGCCATTAAGACTGGACTTTGCTCCTTAATCTCTTCAATAATATCACCATCTTTTAACACAGTGAACACAATGGTTCCGGTATAAGGTACCTGTGACATCCCCAGGACTGTGACACTTGCACCTGTCTCATCCCTGAAAAGATCTGTTATGCGGGCATCGTCCATTGAAGTAAAATCTTCAGATAATGCAATTATAGCTTCTCTTGGTGATGAGATCTTGGCTTTGATCCTGGCTGAGTAGAGCCGATTGTTTTCAAGACGTACATTCCAATCCTCTGAAAGTGGTGTGGCCTGGCTGATTACGATACGGCGTTCTGAGGTACGGTAGATCACAGTGTCACCATCCAGCAGCATGTATTCAACATCTGTAAGTATTGGTTCTGAACCGGATTGTGTGATGTAGGGTGCAAGAATGGCACTTATCCCACTGGAATCGGGAACGATATCTTTGACAAAAATTCTGGGAATAGTTGGTGATCCGTATGAGAAATTAGAATATTTTGTTTCCAGAAGAGATCCGTCCACGGAAAGGTTTACCATTGTGCGATATGACCCTCTTGGTGGGATATTCAGGTCCCAGAATAATATTTTTGTTATATCTGAATTTGGGGCAATGTCTTCAATTAAGAACTGTTTTGATCTCAGGACTTCTCCATCAAGGATCAATTTGGCGTCAATAGTAATATCAGAATATTGATCCTCAGAATAAATTGTAACATCTGCTGAATCAATATCAGAATAGACATCGATAATATGAATATCTTGGGCACACGCTGATTGGATTAGAATAATGGTTGAGATTATTATGAGCATTGTACTGAACAATTTTCGCAGATACATGATTTCTCCCTCTTTTAATAATATGGTTGGTTAAAACCATTTAATAATTTTGGTATTGTTAACGTTAATTTGTATTATTTGAATATTTGGTAATTACCAAAAATACATTGTGATCATAAAACTATTTAAGTATTATTGTTATTCTCATTTGACCCGCTGGGTGAAAGCGAAGGTGTGGGGAAAGAGATTGTGCTGGGGCGGGTTGGGAATATTTGAGAGGTTTTGGAGTATCTTTAAGCGCAGCGGAGTTTGATGAAACAAATTAACCGTTGAACTTTTATACTTTACACACGATTATTATAATCGTGAGTAAATTTGATATATTCGTGAACAGAAAAAAAGAACTTGCCTCCTTAAATAAATTCATTAATTCAAACCGGGCTGAATTTATAGTAATCTACGGAAGAAGACGTATCGGGAAAACCGAACTAATAAAAGAAGCCATAAAAGGACAAAAAGCGGCATACTTTTTTGTTGAACAGGCACTAGAAGAGGACAACCTGAATTCCTTCAAGAAAATCATAGCAAAAACCGTTGATAATCCATTGATAGCAAAAGCCGACTTCACATGGGAAGAATTATTCCAACAGATTGCCAAAGAAGAAAGATTGATTATTGTTTTGGATGAATTTCCAAACCTCATATTAGAGAACAAAGCTCTTTTATCCAAATTCCAGAAGATTTGGGATGAGATCCTGAAGAACACCACAATCAAGCTCATATTGTGCGGCTCGTCAATATCAATGATGGAAAGCTACCTGCTGGACCGAAAAAGCCCGCTGTATGGAAGAAGGACCGGACAGTTATTCATAATGCCACTAAAAGCAGTACATATACTGCAGTTTGGCATTCCCTCAATTGAAGAGGCAATAAGAATATTTGGTATTACTGATGGCATACCTGAATATATCAAAGAGGTATGTTACCGGCTTGACAGTGGTGAGAAATTAGAAGAGGTTTTCCAGCCAGATAAAACCCTATTCGCAGAAGCAGAAGTCCTGATAAAAAGTGAATTAAGGGACCCCACCAGATATTTCAAGATATTAAAAGCCATTGCTTTTGGTAATACAAAGTTCGGTGAAATCGCGAATTATACGGATTTTCCAGCACCTACAGTCTCAAAATACCTGAGCAACCTGGTAAAACTGCACATTGTAAAAGAAACCTATCCGGTCTTTAATGATAAGGAACGGAAAAGGAACCGGAGATACCATCTTTCTGATAATTATTTCAACTTTTATTTCAGGTTCATTTATCCGAATAAATCCGAGATTATTTCTACAGATGGAATATCAGGTTTTGATGAAGACTACAATCGACACCTGGGCAGGATATTTGAAAAGGTGTCTGAAGAGTTTCTTGAGATAAATATCGGTATGCTGCCTTTTAAGTTTAACAAGATGGGACGGTGGTGGTTCAAGGATAAGGAGATAGATATTGTAGCAATGAACGAGAATATGAGAGAGATTCTTTTTGTGGAGTGTAAATGGAGCAGTTTGAATGAGAATGATATTAAACGTATCTTTGAGTTATTGAAGGAAAAATCAGGGCATTTAAAGTGGAATAATGATAATCGAATTGAACATTTTGGTTTAATGGCAAAGAAGATACAAAACAAGGAGAAGTTTAGAAAAGAGGGTTTTATAGTGTTCGATTTGGAGGATTTTTAAATGAATGAAAAGGCATTGAGAATTGATGTCCGGATTCTTTTTTCAATTCCAATATTTTCCCCCAGTTCACCAATAGAGCAATCAGCATTATCGAGAATTATTTGCACCTTCCACCTAACATATCATCAAAAAACGTCCGAAAATCAACAACTATATATTGAACATTCAATAAATACCAAAAATAGTAAAAATGCCAGAATTACACGTTGACCCGATAGTAAAAGACTTTATCGAGATATTCAAGGAATCCCATAGCGCCTTGGGTATCGATAATCTGAGCATAAGCATTATGGGAATCCTGTTTTTTGAACCCGGTGAAGTGAGCATGGAAGAACTGGCGCGCATGACCGGCTACAGCCTGACCTCAATCAGCCAGAAATTAAAATACCTGTCAACATTTGGTATCATTAAACGAAGAACCAGACCAGGCTCGAAAAAAGTGTACCTTTATGTGGAAAATGACCTGTTCAGGATTTGGAACCAGCAGATCAAGATGCATTACCAGCCCGAGATCAATATTGCCAAAGAAAAAGTCCCTGCCCTCATTAAAAAATATGAATCTGAAGCAACAAGTCAGGAAGATATGGCACGACTTGAGGTCATGAAGAACTACTACAGTCAAATATTGCAGTTCGAGGATGTCCTGAACAAATTATTTGAAATGATCGATGCCATACAAAAATAAATTCCTTGGTGATATATTTATTACTGTTCACAATATCAGGAATGTACCCTGCGAATCGCTGTTATTGCCAGTTTAGCTAATATCCTGATGCTGAAAAATTTGCTATATATCGCATTTCAAATTTATCCACACAATGTTGGGTTGATCCTTTAAGGTATTAAATTTCTCACTTTACCCGTAACTTCTTATAAGCATCATGCGCCACGATGGCACCCTGTGCTTCAGCCACTACCAGCAGATCTATCTCAGATGTAATATTTCCGATAGCATACACCCCATCGATATTGGTCCGCTGATATTTATCTGTCTTAACAAATCCCGATTCATCCATCTCAACATCTAATTTTTCAATCAGTTTGATATTGGGTGTCATCTCAGTGGCCAGAACCACTACATCGACATACATCTCCAGCTTCTCATCCTCTTTCAAGTCCATCAACATAGCCTTTTCCACTTTTGTGGCCCCCTGTATCTCAACTAGGGATGTTGAAGTAAGCAGTTTGATAGATTCAATACATTTTATCTTATCCATCTCACGTTTTGGTACTACAAAAGAATCCTGGTCAGTCACCAGAGTAATATTTGCAGCAATGCCTGAAAGGCATCTGGCTGTGGAGACTGCATTGTATCCTCTGCCATAAATCAATACCCTCTTATCAGTCAATTTGGATGGATCTGCTGTAAGATAAAATACACCACCATCATTTTGGCCAAACTTTTCCTCACCTGGAATGCCTGTTTTCACAGGTGAACTTCCTGAAGCAAGTACCAGTTTTTTGGCTTTATATGTCCCAGAATCTGTGGTAAGGGTCTTAAAATCCCCATCGATCCCAACATCGTTCACATATTCGTTTTTCAGATCAGCTTCCTGCTCTTTAGCATCAGCAAGCATTGATTCGGTCAATTCCCGGGGAGTAATTTTATCTGATAGGCCTGGATAGTTCTCTATTAGTTTTTCAGGACAAAATTTAGTAAGCAGGCCGCCCCAGGAGCCGCTTTCGAAAATAACGGTCTTAAGTCCCACATAAGAGGACATACTGGCTGCAGCCAATCCGGCAGCACCGCCGCCAATAACTGCAACTTCATATTCATTTTCTCTTAATTTTGTGATACCCTGCTTTTGTTTTTCAATATAATCCCCAATAGCAGCATGCAGCGCATCTGCAGCGAGATTGGAACAGTGCATCTTAATTGGCGGCAGCCCTTCCAGTTCATCTGCCACGTCCTGCCTTGTGATCTCCAGCGCTTCTTCCAGGGTCTTCCCCATAGCCATTTCGGTTATCATACTGCTGGTGGCAATTGCCGAGGCACATCCGAAGGTCTTGAACTTAATGTCTTTAATGATATTCTTTTCCACCTTAAGCTGGATTTCCATTAAATCCCCGCATACTGGATTTCCCACCCTGCCAATTGCATCGGCATCCTTTATTGTTCCTACGTTTCTGGGATTTCTGAAATGATCCTTTACTTTTTCCGAATATTCAATTTCCATAATAATCACTAGGTTCCATTTAAATTTAAATCATTCACCCTGGTACAATGGTGACAGGGCTCTTAATCTATCCACCACAATTGGCACACTCTCAAGCACTTTGTCTACTTCTTCGTCAGTATTCCACCTATTGAGTGAAAGCAGCAGTGAGCCGTGTGCTTCTTCATGGCGCAGGCCGATAGCGATCAATACCGAAGAAGGTTCCAGGGTCTTAACCGAACAGGCAGAGCCGGTAGAAGCTTCAATTCCCAGATCACTCAGACTCATTATAATACTCTCTCCTTCGATAAAACTGAACCTGAGACTGGCAATATTTGGCAGCCGTTTCGTTGAGTGACCTGTTAAATATGCATAGTTAATGTTACCTAATACCCCTTTAATCAACTTTTCCCGTAGTTTTTCCATTTTGTCAGCGTAAGATCCAATCTCTAGTTTAGCCAGTTCACATGCCTTTCCAATACCCACGATGCCGGGAATATTCTCAGAACCTGATCGCAGTCCCCTCTCCTGTCCTCCCCCTGTCATAACAGGTCTTAAGGGAACTCCGGTTCGTGCATACAATGCCCCTACTCCTTTAGGACCATAGAGATCATTGGCTGAAATTGAAAGTAGATCAATGTTGTCCCGCTGCACATCAATGGGTATCTTTCCCGCAGCAGCTATTGCATCTACATGAAACACAATATCTCGATCTTTTGCGATTGTACCGATCTCAGCAATTGGTTGTATGGTACCGATCTCACCATTAGCATACATACAGGAAATTAACATAGTCTGGTCAGTGATCTCATGTTCAATACGCTTTGGGTCCACAAGACCATCTTTATCAATAGGTACTGTTGTTACCTCAAAACCCTCCCGCTGGAGGTCTTTGAGGGTATTGACCACAGACATATGTTCAATAGCTGTGGTGATAATATGGTTCCCTTTTTTCTTTTTACGAAGTGCTGCACCCCTTAATGCAATGTTATTGGATTCTGTCCCGCCTGAAGTAAATATAATTTCTTTACTCTGGGCTTTGATCAATGCAGCTACTGATTCCCGGGATTGTTCCAAAGCTCTTCTGGCATTGATACCAGAAGTATGCAGGGATGCAGGATTACCGACCTGGGTTTCAAAATACGGCAACATTGCTTCTATGACGCGCTTATCCACAGGCGCCCCGGAAGCATTATCCATATACACAATGTTCAACTGATTTCACCTTTTTAGAACCACATGGTTCCGTCAGCTTCCAGTACAAGGTCATTCAGAGTGGCAGCACCAACAATATCTGCTTCAGGAATGAAATCGCCTCGATCCAGTCCTATGAGCTGGCAACTGGCTTCACACACCATGATCTTCACACCCGCAGCTGCTGTCTGGTCAAGGACCTTCTTTAAATTTGGGAAACTTCCCAGTTGGATCTTCTCTGCCGCACCTTTTTTCAAAACCGTTATACCCATCCCTAAAAAGTATATGGTAGCATCAATATCCATGGCCTTTGCGGTCTGGGCAAGTACGAATGGAGAATACAATCTCTCAGGTGTATCTATACCGCTTGTCTGTACGTATAATAAATTTTCACTCATATTATTTCCTTAATTATTTAGTCCTCTCGATCAGGAAACGATAGTGTTCTCCAAGATCCTCGAACTTCAAAAACTTATGACCTGTCCTCTTGGCCCACCTGGGAATATCATGAGTAGAGGCAGGGTCATCGGTCACCACTTCAAGCACTTCCCCGATCTCAATAGTATTAATAGCTTCATTAGTGTTGAAGATGGGTATCGGACAGAACAGCCCGATACAGTCGATTGTTTTATCTGGAATTGGTTCTGATTCTTTATTCATTGTTTGAATCCTTTTTATCTCATATTGTCATTATTTTTGCTTGGAATAACATTAACAATCCCTATTTATTGTTCTTCCCCACATGAAAAAAAACAGGTTTAAACTACTGAAATATCTCTGGTATTTTCCCACATCCCATGGATATTGCATCTTTCAACTGCTTTGAGTGATGTTTTTCCTATAGAATCCAATACTACTGTCAAAGTAGCTTTGGGTTTTGAAAAACCTGGAGTAAATACGACCTTTGCAAGATAGTTCTCACCTGCATATACATCGATCCACTGGATATGATGTGCTGGATCCATTACGTGAAGAATTGTTCCGACTGTTACAGTTACCTCAAATGGCTCACCGGCTTTGATATTATCCGGTGCCTCGATCACAGGTGTATGTTTCTTTTCGGTCTCATTCAGATTTATACTATCTTCGGGTTTGTTCATTCCAAGAAAGAAATTCTTTTCAGCCATAATTTATACCCCCTTTATTCTAATAATTTCAGAGCTTCTTTGCATGATCTCTTCTTTGGTCGCACCATTGTTCAATGCACTTTTCATCTGTAATACAGTACAGGAGCGCTGGGAGGCCACTACCTCCAGTGCCATCAGTACTTTTGTTTTGGCTGATAATGCACCATCTGCAAGTAATTTTTTATCACATCTGTTGTATGAAGTTAAAAAATCAGGGTCAAGTTCCCCCAGCATATGTAATATTCCGGGCTTAAAACCGATCTTTTTCTCAATATTTTTAAGAATTTCTTTATGTTCACTCATGCTATTTTCTCCTGCTTATTCCAAATATTATCCCAGCTCAAAAAAATTCAAAGCGCTGAG
>Ga0307380_10008763_pt1 | contig 12926 bp, 27 predicted proteins | sample UN3MG_FD_202239 | JGI IMG/M metagenome (GOLD analysis project Ga0307380, IMG submission 202239) | Soil microbial communities from Risofladan, Vaasa, Finland - UN-3 | ecosystem: Environmental > Terrestrial > Soil > Coastal area > Acid sulfate soil | place: Finland: Risofladan, Vaasa | collected... | reverse complement strand
AGATCCTTTCGATACTAATTCCCTGCTTTCTCAGGTGATAACCGAAAGTTTTTCTAAGCGTATGGCCTCCAACCTTCTGCTTAATTCCGACTTCCCGGCACCAGGCATTTATTAACTGGTAGGCCCTGATCCTAGTAATTGCTTTATTCTTTTTTGATTTCTCGTTAGTGAATAGGTATTGATCCAAGTCGAATATATCAGTCTTTTTCAGATAATAATTTATAGCTTCTATAATCTGCTTATTGAAGAATACCTTTCGGTTCTTCCCGGTCTTCTGCTCTTTGATATCTAAATATTCTTTTAGATCCCCCTGACTATTTTTAACATCTCCAAGTTTCAGGGATAATATGTCCCCGATCCTCAGACCGGAGTTAATACCAAAGACGAATAATAAATAATCTCTCGGATTTTTCTGTCGGTATAGATTCCCTCTAATCTGTTTAATTTGATTTTCTGATCTGATCGGCTCTACAATATTCATACTCAAATACCCCCTATATTTTGTTTAATCTATCTAACAGAATTATAATATAGGTTAAATATAAAAGCAAGTATTATATCAAAATAAATTCAAATATTCTATAACCCTTGTTTTGTAAGACTTTCGGAATTATACACAATAAGCATTGTGTTAAATACAAATCTTTCCAGGCCACCCTAGAAAGATTGAATTATTCCGAACCATTCGTAAAATCGAAAATTATTTTATAGCCTATTTTTTGACTTTTTCCACACCGAGCCACTCCGATAAACCGAGCCACTCCGAAGCCACTCGTAGAATTAAAAAATAATCGTTATAACCCTTATAAAATAACGTTTCTTTTTTTCTGATTTTCTGACCTGATCACCTCTGCGGTTCATTATGCTTAATCTATCTAACTAAATTGTAATATAGATTAAACGAAAAAAAGCAAATATTTTTTTTGACCCTCCGCTTTGAACCAAACCGAACCATTTTGATGAACTTTTCCACTCCGGAGCGTCTCCAATGACATGTTTATTTCTATACCTTTCAGAGCATTTATTCTATAAGACTCCTAGGATTATACACAATTGCCATTATATTAAGTGAAAAACAAGGGCTTAATTCCGGATTTCTCCGATGATTTCCGATTATTGAAAAAGGTCTTACACCCAATTTTTTTGGCCTTTTACTTAACAAAAGTATCTTTTTCAACCTTGAAAACAAAATAGCCACACTAAAAAAGCAATTTCTGCTTTTTAAATCTGGCTATCTGGTAACTCTACGAATATTTAATTTTTTATGTGTTTTATTTTTTAATTAAATCCTAATCATTTCATGCCGACATAGCAGAACCTTGTCTTTCCGGTCTATATTTCCCAGTTTGATCTGATTTTATAAACTCTTCAATCTTTCCTTTAATTATATCTCTTAATTCCCATAATTTTATCTGCGCTTCTACAACATCTTTATTACCACCATATACAATGTTTTTAATATTTCCGTTAATTTTGTTAAGTTCTTCTTTTAAAAAATTAAGCTCTTCGTTATCCATTTAAATTCACCTCCTCTCAATATATTTTTTAATTTTCACAACCACTCTTTCCTCAATCTCACAATTTACTATATTCATAGCACCACATTTGGGGCATTTAATTATAATTATTTTAGGCTCCTTTTTAATTATATCAAACCCTGGTGATCCATCAAATAATCTTCTATTACAAGGCCTGCCATCCTTTAATATTCCCTTACATCTTACTTCTATTTTCTTCATTTTATACGCCCGCTTTACTAAAGTCAATTATTCCCACCCGGGAATCAACTTGCTATATTTCTCTATTTCTTTATAGCTTATTATTTCTTCAAAATCTATTCCCAGATTATCACATAAAAATTTAATCATCTCACCATTAGCTTTTAATCTTGAATATTTGTCCGGTATTATGAATTTTAATTTAACAAATTCTTCCGGATAATATTTTTTAAATCTCATTAATTTTGTTTTATCCGAAGTCCCCAAAAAGCCCTTAACTTCAACCCATAAGTCTGAAGCGGGTAAATAAAAATCTGGTTTATAATACCTTTGGCCACGTTTAATGGTCTTAAATTCAAATTCTTTATATTCATAGATATAGAATTCGCCGATATATTTATAATATCGGGCTATATTTGCTTCGCACTTTGACCTGAAATATTGTTTTAAATCTTTTCTAAATCCGCCTTTTGCTATGTGCATTTAATTGTCCTTTTTACATCTTCCCTAATATCTTTAATATCACCATAATTTCCATAACTACCATTGTCACAAAAAGCGCCCACCAGGACCAATCATTAACTTCTTCTGCTTTTTTAACTTTCATTTCTTTATATTCCCTCTAATAAATAATTCATTTATGAGTCTTAGATTTGTAATTGTTCTGCTTTTTGATTTTCTTGGCCCTCCGCCTATCTTTGAGCCATTTTTTCTTTTTTAGAAAGCTTAATTTATTCATTTAATCATCTCCAAGATTATTAATCTTAAAAGGCCCTGGTATTGCCTTTTTTGTGAGAATTAATAAGATCATCTATTTCTTTGTGTTGATCCGGGTTTATAAGTGGCAGCCTTTTTCTCATATCTAGCCAGACGGTGGTTATTGAAACTTTAAATTTTAACGCGATAGTTTTCAGGGTTACATTGTTCTTTAGCATAAATTCAGACTCATCAAATACCCTTTCTACAATAGTTTTAGAAAAATTTGAATCAATATTAACTTTAGATCTCATGATTTGTTTTCTCCTTTCTTTATTTTTATATCCACTCTAACCAAATTATCTCCAACTTTATAAACCTTTATTGAACCATCTTCGCTTTCTGCTTTAGCAATATCATTTTGATATAAGAACCAACTTAAGATTACTTGTACCTTAACTTCTATATTTTCCATCTCAATCTCCTTTCTTTTTTAATCCTGAATCATTTAAGATAATTTTAATATTATCTACCCCGCCAGTTTCATTAATTTCATAATGCTCTAAAATGTTGGTTCTATCTTTTTCTAATTCGGTTAATCGCTTTTCAAAATCTTCTAAAACCGGAATAAGATAATACATTACAAAATCTTGTAATCTTAAACTTTTAAAGTCTTTTTCATCTTCTACTAATTCTTTCAATTCTTCTAAATTTTTACTCATTTAATCACCTCCTATCTTTTTAATACCTCCTGGACCAAAAACTTATCATGTACAGTTTCAATCACTTTATAATATTTTATAAACTGATTATTTATTTTAGTATTCTCTCTTCTTTTGGCCAGTAATTCCGGACTGAACTCTCGCTTAAAATTATTAATCTTTTTCTCTTTTATTTTATAAGGTTTTCGTATTGTTATTACCCCCCAATTTTTTAAATGTCGCCACAGAGAAGTTGAGACTACTCCATACTCCTTGGCAATATCTAATATCGGGATATCATCTTTATACATTTTAATTATTTTTTCCTTTTCAGCCTTAATCCTTGCACCGGTAAGATTTTTACTCATTGATCTAAACTCCTTTCTTTAAAAGACCCTTCCATTTAAGTGCTTGAGCCAGGAGCCAAAGTTCGGGTTTTGGGGAATCCCTAACTCCACCTTGCGGAAGGGCCTTTTAATTTTCATAACCCTCCATTTTCATTTTAAAATCCATTATCTTTTTGTCTAATTTCTCATGGTTCTCTATATCACTTTCAGGTATATGTTTTTTATAAATTTTTAGCCTTGATAAATTAGTAAAATTTTCTAAAATAATCTTTTCTTGATCTCTGTAATATCGGAATATTCCTGGATTATCTATAAAAAATTCCTGGGTTAATTTTTGTCTTTTATAATTAGATAGTTGCTCATATTCAAATACTTCTACGGGCTTACTAGGTAAGGATCTGAAATATAGATCATCCAAATTTTCTATTGCCCAATAAGAGCACCTCTCCAGGTATTCCTCTAGAGTAATATTCCCGGTATTTAATAGTTTTAACATGGTATTTGCTACAACAGTGTATTCCTCTTTTGATGCTTTCTCTGTATCTTTCACAATTAATCTACCTCCTTCTTATAGTATTTTTGGTAAGGATCGGGTTTGGCTTGGTTAAGATAGCTTTCAAATTTCGTACTGAATAAGGTTATGGGCCTCATAAAATCTTCCATATTTTTACCATCTTTGGTAAATTTACCTTCCCACTCAATCCATTTAACCTCAATCACATATTTAAAATTTTCTAAAGTAAAGCCTTCTTTTAATCTTGCATTAATACCTTTGACTGTAGCCGGGGTATTAGGTTTATATTTTGCCCCAGTTATTTTGTTTAAATATTCTATAATTTGAGAGCGTAATCTCTCTTTATTATCTTTATTATCTTTAAGAGTTTCTTTAAACAAGTGTTCACCCCCCTTGAGATCCTTATTTTTTATACTATCTCCTGTATTATTAGGTGTGCCTAAACTTGACTTTTCGGCAAGTTTTACTTGACTAATCGGCAAGTTTTTCTTGACTAATCGGCAAGTTTTGCTTGACTTTTCAGCAAGTTTTTTATCACTATTAACTTGACTAATAGTCAAGTTTTTCCATTTCTCATAATGTTCATTAAATTGATAACATTTGTCTTTTATAATTATTTTATTTTCGGTAATCATTCTATTGATATTTCTATTAAGATGCCCCTCATCCATTCCTATATCATCAGCTATTTTTCTTTTATTTAATTCTTTAGTCCAATCTTGCCTTCTTCCTACTCCATTAAAACCCCAGGACCACCGGATAATATAAAATATTATCCTCATCTCATCTTTACTTAATAGACCTTTAGCAAGTATATCTATCAATATTTTATTTTTTATTGGAGTAGAATCTTTTGGGATCATCTATTAATCTTATTTCCTTTTCATTTTTTATCTCTGTTGTAGTAGGCCCAGTCGCAACCTTTCACAAATCCATTATCGCTTCCTAAGATATATCCGAAAGTCATTCCTATTAAAAATCCAGCTCCAGCCCCCGCGATTATTTTTGCAAATTCCCACATCTTATTTGTCCCCCTTTTATTTATTTACCTCAATGGCCAATTTATAATACATAACCTTTTCATCACTTTTCTTTTTTTGTTTGTCGATATCAGAAATTATGTTTTTGAAAATATTCTCCGCTTCCGCCAGATCTACCTTGGTGTCGTGGTTAATTTTAATTCCCCGGCCTACCCTTATATCATTCAGTAAATCTGTTACTGCAAATAATTCTCGATAGGTCATAAGTGCCTCCTTTCCTTAAATATTAAAATCGAAAATTATCTTCTGATTCTCCAAATTGTTTATTAACAAACCGTTTAGCTTCTTTCATTACATCTTCTGCTTTTTCAAATTCTTCAACTTCTAAAACTATCCCTATCTTTTCATTATTAAAATTACAGGATTTTACTTTCTCATAAATTATTTGCTTTGCCTTCATATTGTCACCTCCTTCCTTATATTTTTTTATCTTCGATTAAGAGTAGTATCTATATTTTCTAAAGTAGTTACTGTACTTCTTAAAGTGCTATCTAAATTTATTATTTCTTCTGCAATAATTTCGAGTGCCTTCGCTGTTCTAAATTCAAGTTTACTTGTTTCTATGTCTGAATAACCATCATCATCTCTTTTTAATTTATTTAACCATTCTAAATTAGTCATTTCCGTATTTTCCTCCTTTCTAATATATTTTTTATAGAAATACCAATATTTTTTATAGTATTTTTTTATAAAAATTATAGAACTTTTTTAGGAAATTCTTTTATCTCTACCGGATAAATTTCCTTTAAACTATCCTTTAGATAAAGCGGAATACAATTATCCCTACAATAGCTTACTATTGCTTCAACCCAGTAGTTCTTAGGAATAACCTTTCCTTCCCTATTCCCTGTTTCGGCCCCGATTATTACCCAATCTGCATAATCTATACAATCAATAGGGATATAATCTAACATCGGCTCGATACATATAAAAAATATACGATCCTTATTCTCCGGGGCAATTCTAAATTCAGAATAGGCATCTTTGTTGTTAGTAATTGTTACCCCCAACCAGCAATTATCGGGGAACATAAACATTGAATATATTTCAGGGAATTTAGTCAGGAATATAAAAGTATGTTGAGGATATAGTTCTGTCTTATCAAGTACATCCGTCATCCATCTATTATTCCAATAATAGATTTCACTCATAGATCCTACAAATATCCGTTGAGGTTTTTTAGGAAATTTCCTTTTAAATTGAGAATATAAAAATGTTGGTTTAAAGTTTTTAATATCATCTTTCTTTTCTTCGTAATAAGCGTTTAAAGAATTACCATCGATACTTCCACCGTAGATTTCATCAATTTCTTTTTCAGCCATTTGCTTATAACGGAAATTTGCTATTTTTCGAGCATAACAATACTCACAATTATTTAGGCAGCCCCACACCGGATTAAAGGTCATCGAACACCAACCAATTTTATTTCTCATCTTTTTACCCTTCCTAATCTTCTGTTATTATGTCCACAATTTAGCTTTTCTCTTTTTCTCCATTCTCTTAATTTCTTTTCCCGGGCCTTTTTAATCTCTGCCCTTCTGACTAGATTAATCTCATCATCAATTAGATCAAAATATTGGTTAATAAAACTCTCCCCTGGATGTTCTGCACTATCAATATTCTTTGACCTTTTTTTGATATAATGATTGATCGCCCTTTGCATATTTACCTCCTTTAAAATAATGTTTTATCTATCAAGTTTTTAATTCCTATATAATCAAGTACCTCTTTGCAACCCAACTTATTCATACAATAACTGTATAGTTTTGGATGTGTCTGTTCCATAAGTTGAAACCTGTTTGGTTTTTCTTCTAAATGCACCCCAAACATACAGAACATACATCCAGTCCCGTGATAACCCATATCGTAAATACTCGAATAAGGGATGTTATATTTTCTGATATATTCCCAAATATCCTTCTCAAGCCATACCATTAACGGATTTGACATAGGTCGGGTAGTGTCAAAAGTATTACAACCGCTGTTCTTTATATATACCCTTAGCCTGCCTCTCGAATCACTTGCCATCATACCAATAATTGGTTTATTCCCTGTTTCCTTTTCGTATATCTTAAAAGGTCTTTTCTTCATCACATCACAACAATAATCTGATATTTTAAATGGTACATTTATTAAGAACCTCCATTTATTAGATATTTTCCCATTACCTTTACTATCTCCATGCAATCTTATATTCCTTAACTTTTCTGACTTTGTATTTCTAATTTGGTAAATTCCCCTTGCTACCTCTTTACTAACTACCGGATAACCATACTTCTCTATAACATCCTTAAAATTCATTTTTGGTTTAAGCCAAATAACATTATCTGCCGTCTTAACAAACTTCACTATTTCGGGATATTCTAAGCCTGTATTAACAAATACGGCGGGAACTCTGGGATATAAATTTCTTACAAGATGTAATAATACAGTGCTGTCTTTGCCCCCAGAAAAAGAGATATAGACATTACCTTCCCAGTGGTCATACCATTCCCTAATTCTACTTAACGATAGTTTCATTTTTGCTTCTAACGGCAAAGATTGTCTTTGTTTAAGTTCCCATACTTCCATTTATCCACACCCTTAAAAAATATTTTGCTGTACATTAGATATTCTTTTATATGACATATCAATATATTCTTGTTTTATCTCAATACCGATAAACCTTTTTCTTTGCTTTAGGGCTACCAATGCGGTAGTCCCAGCCCCCATAAATGGATCTAAGACTATCCCGCTTTCCCAACCGGCATTGCAGCCACAATCGGAATAGCCAAGATTTTTATACCTTTCTATCCCATCAACTTTCCCTTTCCTTGAAGAAAATCCTCGTGTCTGTTGTCCAAACCCCATTCCAGAATCATCTTTATGATCGTGCCAGCTTTTACCTAAAAACTTTTTATATTCTTCTGTCGGCTCTAGCATCTTCACTCTTGGCTTCCCGCATTTCTTACAGACAAATTCAGGGCATCCTGCTTTAATCGGTATCTCAATTAAACCTTCCGGATATACCGCAAAATGTGCTTCCGGGAATGGCTGGGTTGGTATGATCCAGACACAGCGCTTATTTCTACCAATAGGTATTTCGCCATTTCTTATTCTCTTATAATATTTGTTTTTACTCTCGAAACTTAATCCGCCGGTTATATCGTTTTTATTGAAATTATTATTTGCTCTTGCTCTCGTCATAACTTTTTCATCGCTTTCGGTTGAATTTTCAAACGCCTGCTCAAACCAATAATCGTGGCCAGTCCAAAATGATATTTTTTTTGGATCTCCTTTGCTGTTTATGCCCCATTCCCAATCTTTGCCCTCTATCCCCTTAATTCCCGGTGGTTTTTTATCTACACATCCTAAAGTTTTCTCGTTGGTCCAGAATATAGCTTTATTATTTTTCGTAAAGAAAAATAGATATTCAAAATCTACCGTGAATCTATCCGGAGCACTCGAGGGCATACAATTCGGTTTCCACCAGATAATTGTATTTCTCTTGATCCAGCCCCGGTTAATCATTTCTATTGAAAATCTATAAGGTATATCTAATAAACTTTTGGCATACTGGCCAGTGGTCTTTTGGTTCCCCTGGGTAGCCCCCATCTCCAAAGTCTTATAACCTAAATTTTTTGTATCTTCTGTATGTCCCGAAGCATTTCCACTACCGCCGTAGGAATCGCCTATATTTACGAAACAAGTTCCATCTTTCCTTAATACCCGCTTCACCTCATCGAATATATTGCATAATTTTGTTATATATTCTTCAAATGTTTTTTCTAAACCTAATTGCCCTTCTACTGAATAATCTCGCAAATTCCAATATGGTGGAGAAGTTACTACGCAATTAACTGATTCTGCCGGTAATTGTGGTAGTATTTCTAGATCATCACCGCATAATATTTTATTTATATAATCATCTGGATATTTCATATAATTACAGTTTCCTTTAAAAAATTCTTTGCTGGACGTTAACCGTTTCATTCATTGGGTCCTAAATTCCCTGGGAATGTGTTCTCAAATAATATAGTAGATAATTTAATATATAGTTTATCGGGATTGATTTTATCTAATATTATTTTCTGTTTTCGGCTTACTTTCTCAATGTCTACAATAGATAAGCAAGTCATTAAAGCCCTTATCTCTTTTTTATATAAATCAATTTTCATTCTTTATCCCCTTTATCTATTCGCCTCAAAAAATGCTTTAGCAAAACCCGGTGGGGTTATTGCCCTTTTATCTTTTTGTTTACTACTTGTGAAATCACTTATGCTTGGTAGTTTTCCATATTTTTTCCAATAATTCATTGCAGTTTTCCCGGGATCTTTTAACGGTATGCTAAAATATCCCCATAAATCAGTTTTCTTCGTGTAAAGGTCTCCAAAATCACAAGGGTCAAAGGTAAATACCGGCTTACCTAAAAACTGTCTCAAATAACCCTTCGGATTTTCCAAACACCAGAAAGCCAATTTGTGATCATAACGACATTCCCAGATTATATTTAAGCAGGCTATAACTAATTTCATACCGTCTCTTAAATTTCTCGGTGTTTTTGCCCTTGTTCTGGCAAAACAAAATTGAGTGCAAACCGGTGCAGCCAAAATACCATAAATATCATTTATCAAAACCATAAGCGGTTTTTCGCTCCCGCCTTTAAAAATTATATAATTGGCAAAAATCACTGTTTTTAAAACATCATAAAATGGCAGGGTAATATTAAACACAGTATAGCCAGCCCCTTTATATTTTTTGCTCCAGGCACCACTCCCACCGCAAAGATCAAGAATTATTTTTGACATACTTCATCACCCCACAAATCCCAACCCTTGTAACTTTCATCTTCAAATAACCTGTCTTTCGGTGGTCGGGCAAATAATTCTATGCGTGGCAAGTCGCCCACTAATTCTATTATTCTTCTTTTTACTTCAATTGGTTTTTCACTATGCTTACTCTTTGGGGATAAAACTATTTGTTTTACAGGATTTTTTCTTTTAGGAAATATCTTATGAGTAGCCAATAAGCATAATTCGGCATTCCCTAATGTCCAATTTCCGAGTCCAGAATAAATACCTTTTGACGTTGTTTTTACCCAAACAAAAGCACAGCACTTATATATAAATCCCCACGAATTAATAACTTTAAATGCTTTCTCTAAATTAGCCATTACCGCCCATAAAAATAAAATACAATCTTTATCTGCTATTTCATTTACCGGCAACATACAAATTTCTTCTAATTTCATTGTGGGATACATCATACGACCACATTTTCTTGCTAATTTTTCATCTTTAATAGATGACCAATTACCATAATCCCAGGGTGGATCAGCATAGATTATTTGATATTTTTTATTTGGAAACGGTATCATTTTTTACCTTTCTTCTTCTCATATATTTCAATAACTCCAAAAGTTTAATATCATTCTCTTTGGTAAATTCTCTTAATTCTCCTGCGGTTCTATGAAATATCCCTTCTTGTAGTCTGTATTTTTTCATTTTATTTACTCCAATAAATAAACCTTTGTTAGTTTCCGACCCCACTCTTTTGCCTCTTCCAAAGTATTAAAACATAGGTCAATTTTCCAGCCTTTAATGGCTGATCCCCGGTCGTTACATTTACCCAGTCCATATCCCTCGACCCAGACCTTTTGCCTCATTTGTAGGGGACCGTTCTTATCATCTATAGCGACCGATCCCCTACCAGCCACATCGCCTATGGCAGTAAAGCCATCATCAAAGGGTGCGCATGATTCCGGACCAGGATAATATCCGGTAGCTTCTAGGATAAAATATTTTAGTTCTTCTCCATTCCCTTGTTTTGGTATAGCTATATAAATTATCAAAATCAATATTATAATTTCAATTAAGATTATCAATTTTTTCATTTATTTACCTCTAAAATTTGCCTACCCCGTCGGATTTAAACCTGTTCGTAAAATATTTTTAATAAACCCTGTTACCAAACAGGATAGGCAATTTCTAATTATTCTCCGTTTTGATTATATATTTTCCAGTTATTACTAACTTTCTGTAAATAAAAATATCCTGAAGAGTCATCCATTATAGAATGACCATTTGTAATTATGGTAAAATTCCCGTCTATATAAGCACTTGCATAATCCCCGGTTATAGTTATATCGAATATATCCACCTGACAATTTATGATCACAATAGAAGGATATAAGGAGTCGATATAATCTTCAAGAAAGCAAGTTTCATAATATACATCTGACTCGTATATACAATAATTTTTTGCCCTATTCCAGTCCTGGTTATTTATAGCTGAAAAATATTCATCGATAACATCTCTTACTTTTTCCTCATCGGTTATTATTCCGCAACCCGATAAAAATATAGCTAGTATTAAAAATAAAATTATAAAAAAATATTTCCTTTTCATTCTTAAAATACCCCCTTTCGTTCTTTATTTAGATGGGGCTTGTCAGACCTCAAGCCCCCCTCTTTTAATTATCAATTTGGATTTTCAACCTGAATACAGATAACATCTTCTACGGTTCTTGTGCCAGTCCAGAAATTACGTTCTGTATAGCTTACTTCTACTTCAGTTTCACCAATACCGACCGGAGCAATTATAACCTCATCTTTAGTAATATCTAGAGTAACAACTCCTTCATTAGTCAACTTATAATCGCATTCGAGGGTCACAATAGCTGTATCCCCATCCTTATAACAAGCAGTAACTTCGATGGATACAGGTTCTCTCGTTGTAAAAGTTATCCCATCCGGTTCGATAACGATTGATTGAAGTACTGACCATTCAGGTATTATCCCGCAACCGGCAAGTAAACCGGCAACTAACATAATCACCACCAATACAGTTAGCTTTTTCATTATTCTTTTTCACCTCCTTTCTTGTGGGGTCTGGCCCGGTTAAAGGGTCGATAAGTCATAATAATTAGGAGTTTATTACAACTTACAATAACTGAGCCAGGCCCAATTTTTTACTTTACATAATTTTTCTTATAGGTTGATACTTTATTAGTCCGGTATATCCTCGTCAGCAATTTCCTGCTCGTCAGCAATTTCCCGCTCTTCTTCAATTTTTGCCACTTCTATTATTTTTTCTACTACCCCCGGATCTTCTATTAATAGTTTTTTTACATCTTCTATTGCGGTCCCCGGTTCAATTAGATCAGTTATACAGGCAAAGTAAGCTATTTCTCTCCAAGTATTAAGCTCCGCTTCTTTTAAATTACTTCCTTAATCATTTCTAATTTTTCACCACAATCACAAAAACAATCTTTATACTTCAAAGCCCAGCCATGCTGAACTTTTCCACACTTTTTACAAGTTGCCTTTGGCATATTATTCACCCCCCCTCTTTATTATTTATTCGTATTTTTACTTCATAAGCCAATTGATCGGCCACTACATTAAAATATTCATCTGTTTCTTTCAGCCTTATTGTGTTGTCATACCCGGTATCAAAAACTTTTTTAGCAGTAGATTTAAATATCTTTTTTAACTGCTCTAATCTTTCCTTTTTCAATTTTTCACCCCCTTTTTTATCAAGCCTCCGTTTAGGTCCTTATAGCTAATAAGCAAAGTCCCCGGGGTTGGCGGGTGAGAAATCATTAGCTCAACCTTGCGGAGGCTTGATTCTTTCACTAAATAAAAATAGCCAAAACAAAAAAGACCAAATACTAACAGGAGCACCGCGAACCTGTTAAAATATTCGGTCTGATTATTTTGGCTATTTAATTTTGATTTTAATTGATATAACATAAAAAACCCCCGAACATCCTTAAATGTTCAGGGGTTTATTGTTATTTGTTATATCAAGTGTTATATTCTGTAATATATCTTATGTAAAGTAAAATACATTTTATTATATAAACCTCATTTTTTCTGATTTATTAATTATAATAAGAAGATTTTCATTATATTAATATTATTTTATTA
>Ga0307380_10008762_pt1 | contig 12928 bp, 9 predicted proteins | sample UN3MG_FD_202239 | JGI IMG/M metagenome (GOLD analysis project Ga0307380, IMG submission 202239) | Soil microbial communities from Risofladan, Vaasa, Finland - UN-3 | ecosystem: Environmental > Terrestrial > Soil > Coastal area > Acid sulfate soil | place: Finland: Risofladan, Vaasa | collected... | reverse complement strand
GGCCTATATCGATGACAACGACGGCGATTTTCTTGAAAACCAATGGGTGGTCACCGCTCCGATTCTAGGCGCGCGGTATAAGGACCCGGTGGCCAACTATATCAGCACGCTGTATAACAGGGGCACCTGGTCCGAGAGCTGGAGGTTCATCCCCTTTTTGCGTTTCATAACTTATGATACCAATGTTCCCACCAGAACACCGGCCCAGGCCAACTGGCCTGTCGCCCGCCTGTTTACCGGCGCGGGACATGTCTATATGCGCAGCCGCTGGGACGACCCTAATGCCACTTGGGCTTTTTTCGGCGCAGGTCCCCAGTTTGCGGCCCATTCACGGGATGACGAGGGCCATTTCCTGATCGCCAAAAAGGGCTGGCTTGTCTGCCGCGCAGGCGGGAACGGACACAACGACGATGACTATTACTGCGGCGGCTCCCTTGTTTTCAATATTGTCACTATCTTCGACCCCACCGAGACATTCGATCGTCTCACTCCCGGCGATGCTGCAGTTGCAGCAGGAGGAACCAAGAACGAGCGTGACGGTGGCCTGATCCGGTATGTCTACACTACTAATGGGCGTAACCGGGCGACCATGACCGCTTACAAACACGAGCGCAAGTATACCTATGCCGCTGCAAACCTTTCCAAAGCTTACAGGTCCACTAAAGTCAGTGAGGTGACCCGCCAGTTCCTTTACCTGAGAGGGGAGCGCGAGTTCTTTGTCATTTTTGACCGGATCGACGCCAGAAAAGCGGAGTTTCCCAAGACCTGGTTCCTGCATATTCCGACAGAGCCCACATTCCAGGGAACCGAAACCGAGATCACCGCTGACCATGTTTACTCTTACACTGATGGCAACACCGCTACCTGGCTCAGCGACCCGGCGGGAATAGACCAGGAAGAAGTGCTTTCCACAGGCCGCTCACGGGCTTTCCTTAAGACCCTCTGGCCCCGGGGCGCAGTGATCACCAAACGCGGCGGCGAGGGTTACGAATTCTGGGGACATCCTCACGAACCCACGGCCCAGTACAACCATGTGGGCACAAGAAGCTACGACCCGCCTGTGGTGCCCTGGCGTCTCGAGGTTGAAGCCCCCGCTGGCCTAACCAGGGATTACTTCCTGCATGTGCTCGAGATCGGGGAGGAGGAAGATACCGGGATGTCCGCGGTTACATTAATTGACCAGAGCACTGGCTATCTCGGTGTGCGGGTCGAGCCTGACAGAGGCGAGCCTGTGGAGGTTCTTTTCACCACTGAAGGCACAACGGCCGCACAGGTAAAGTTCGGGGATGAGGCGGATTTCGAGGGCTTGCCCACCAAGATAGACACAACGATTGAGGTCGGGCTAAAGGGGGATTACGATGAAGATGGGCAGGTGGGGATTGCCGATGTAGTGACTCTGCTTCTCAAGGGCCGGGAAGACCCGGACTATTTGATCCTCGATTTCAACGGGGACGGGCGCTACTCGATTACGGATGCAGTGGCGCTTTTGCTCTATATCCGTCAGCAGGGGTCTTCCACCCTCCTGGCCCGGGCGTCAAAAAGCGAGCCAATGAACCTGAGTTCCGGGGAACGGTCCTACCTGTGGGAGGTGCTGAAACAGCTCAGGCTGACTGATACCGAACTCCAGGAGCTGCGGACACTCATCGGGCCGCTCGAGCCGCCCAAGACTTTTTCCCTTTACCAGAACAGTCCCAATCCCCTGAACCCATCGACCACCATTACCTATGCCATACCGGAAGGAGCGGGTGTCGAAACAAGGCTTGAGGTATATAACCTTCGCGGGGCTTTGGTCAGGGTACTGGTGGATGAGGTCAAGGAGCCTGGTGTATACCATGTTTTCTGGGACGGCACGGACAGCCGCGGCCAGGATGTCCCCTCCGGCGTTTATTTCTACCGGCTGAGGGCCGGAGACCAGACCCGGGTGAGGAAAATGATAGTCTTGCGCTAGAGCTTTTGGTGTCAAAAGAAGCAAGGCCATTTCTTTCAATCGGGCGGACACATGGGGTCGCCCGATCAAGGCTCCGCTTCGCCAGGCTCGCCTGCCGGGGCGGTGTACATATATCGAGCCCTTAATCAGCGCAGAATGATTCCACCGGAAATTGTTATCTTACACCCAACCAGGGGGAGACAATGAAAAACAGGCGGATTGTAATTACCAGGCGGGGAGGGCCGGGGGTGCTGAAGCTTGTTGAAGAGGAGATTCCTGAGCCTGAGGAGGGCGAGGTCAGGGTGCATGTGCGGGCAGCCGGAGTGGCTTTCGCCGATATTTTGATGCGCGAGGGGCTGTACCCAAAGGCTCCCGCCCCGCCTTTTACCCCGGGCTATGATGTAGTGGGCATCGTGGACAAGCCCGGCGAGGGTGTTACAGGTATCGAGCCCGGGCAGATGGTTGCCGCATTGACCAAGGTCGGCGGCTACACTGACTATATCTGCCTGCCCCAGGATGATCTGGTTCCAGTGGATGGGCAGCTGGATGCAGGCCAGGCGGTGTGTCTGGTTTTGAACTATCTTACCGCCTACCAGATGCTTCACCGGGTGGCTCATGTGACAGATGGCGAAAGGATGCTGGTCCACGGGGCCGCAGGCGGAGTGGGCACCGCTCTCCTTCAGCTGGGCGCTTTGAGCAGTCTCGAGGTTTACGGCACGGCCTCGAGCCCCAAACATCAAGCGGTGCGCGAGCTGGGCGGAATCCCGATCGATTACCGGAAAGATGATTTTGTCGCGAAAATACGCGAGCTTACCGGCAAGGGAGTGGATGTGGTTTTTGACCCGATCGGCGGAAGGAACTGGAAAAGGTCGTTCAAGACCCTGCGCCGGGGCGGCAGGCTCGTGTGCTACGGGTTCTCAAGCACTATAAGCGGCGGGAGGAGGGACTTTTTCAGGGCGCTGAGGTCTGCTGTGGAGATACCGCGCTTTTCCCCGCTGGCCATGATCGGAAAAAATCTCATGGTCGCCGGCTACAATGTTGCGGCCATGAAGGCGCGGCGGCCGGAATGGTACCGCCAGGACCTGGAAACCCTGTTTGAGCTTCTGGCCGAGGAGAAAATAAAGCCTGTGATCGCGGAAAGGATCTGGCTCGAGGAGGCTGCCCGGGCCCACAAATTGCTAGGCAAGGGGAAAGTAACCGGCAAGATCGTTTTAGTCTGCGGCGCATGAGAACTTTGTGCTTTAAAGTTTAGCGCACGCCGTGCGATTAAATCTATGAATAATAAATTACATAAAGAAACTTAATGTTTGAGCTGTATTACCGAACAGGAGGTCCTTAATGAAATGTCCATTCGTTGTCCTGTCAGCGTTCGTTCTGGCGCTGGGGATTTGTGCCTGCGGACTTCTGCTGAGCGGTAACCGGATTTATGCCCGCCAATCCGTACAAAATGCCGATCAACAACAATCAGCCGGCCAGACCAGGGCGAAGAATGCCTGGTCTATCGGCATCTACACCGGCCCGTCACTGTTTGAGCTGTCGGCTCCTGCAAACATCAGGAACCCGGTACTGACAGCGGAGGATGTCACTGACCTGGATGTCGATATAGTCGCCCATCCATTCATGGTGGTTACTGATTCATTATATTATCTGTTCTTTACGGCAAAAAACGGTGAAACCGACCAGGGAGGTATCGGATTAGCGGAAAGCAAGAATGGCATGGACTGGGAGTACAGGCAGATTGTCATAAAAGAACCGTTCGTGCTGTCGTATCCATGCGTATTTAAATGGCAGGATGATTATTATATGATACCTGAAGCCCATACGGAGACATCCGTCAGGCTTTACAGGGCAACTGATTTCCCGGAGAAGTGGACATACGATGGAGATTTACTCACCGGCGATCATTTTATCAGTGCATCAGTCGTCCGGTACAACGATATGTGGTGGATGTTTGTGGCGCGTCTGGGCAATGAGACTTTACGGCTGTTTTATGCCCCTGATTTGAAGGGACCGTGGACCGAGCATCCCCGGAGTCCTGTCGTTGAAAAGGATCTGAACATCGCGCGACCGGGCGGCAGACCTTTAGTAATTGAGGGGACCCTGTACCGGTTGGGTCAGGACTGTGACCCGACATACGGAAACCAGGTGTTTGCCTTTCAAATTACGGATATCAGCACAACGACCTATAAAGAAAAAATGATTGATATCCCCATAGTAAAAGCTACATCGAAAGGCTGGAATGCCGATGCAATGCATCATGTTGATCTCCATCAAATAAGTAAAAATAAATGGATAGCTGCCGTGGACGCTCTTGGTAAATAATTCATAAAACCCCTTTGACTGATACTGCTTTCTTGCCGGTGAGGGCCGGAAGGCGGACAAGGGAATTTGTTCCGGCCCCCTCCTTACTCTCTGCAGCGATATACCAGGCAAGGTTAAAATGTGACCTGTCCCCCCCAAAACGAGTCTGGATTGCTTCCAGTCTTTTTAACGGAGAAATCGTTCTGCTCCTGCTCCCCTGCCAATGCTTGAATTCTCTCACAATTAGTGGCACAGTTATTGGGGGCAGACCGGTGTGGAGCAATTACTTAGAAAAAAAGGCCTGCCCTTTCGGAGCAGACCCTTGCTATTTATGGCGGTCCATAGTTGGCTATTTTAAATGAAAAAACCGGCTGCAATAACGCGGCTGGTTTTTTCTTTACCTCTGCGGATTCAAAACTGTCACTTCTGCTCCGCAGGTCTGTATCATTCCTGGATTACTACCCAAACAAAAACTCAAAGCTGGTATCAGTTCTCAGCCAGAGCCTGCTCGATAGCCTTGATCACAGCTTCATCCTGGGGTCTGTTTTCCGGTAAAAAACGGGCCACTACTTTACCCTGACGGCCGACCAGAAACTTAGTGAAATTCCACGGTAATTCACCTGCATATCCCGGATTGGTCTTCTCAGAAGTCAGGTAACGGTATAAAGGACAGATATCCTTACCAGCTACTGAGACTTTTGACATTAGTGGGAAAGTTATACCATAAGTCGATTTACAGAAATCCTTTATTTCCGAGTTCGGCCCGGGTTCCTGAAGCAGGAAGTTATTTGCCGGGAAACCCAGTATGACAAAGCCCCGGTCCTGGTATCTCCTGTAGAGCCCTTCAAGCGCAGCATACTGAGGGGTGAAGACGCATTTAGTGGCCACGTTGACTATCAGTACCACTTTGCCTTTATAGCTGGTGAGATCTACCATCTGGCTGTCAATATCGGCCATGGTAAACTGCAGCGGTGAGTTCAAGGCCTTGGCGTTAGAACCTTTAGTAGCTCCAAAAGCAGCTATTGCAGAAACAAATAAAGTCACACAAACAGCCGTCAGGTTTTTGCTTGAAGATAACATCCCATACCTCCGGTTTAAGTGAAGCCCCCCGTCTAAAAGAGGGGTATCAAAAAAAATATTTAAAACTTAATTCTCAACATCTTAAAAGAGGCCGAGCTATTCATCACCGTGCACAGCACGGTGCATTCTGGCTGGATTTAATAAAAAAGCTGTTCATTAAAAGAGACTTATTGTGATTCATTTTTATAATCAAGCCAGAATTAAGGCATATAAGGCGAAGTAAACAAAAAATCCAACTGACAGATTTTTTAGTAGAATGAGATTATCTTTGCTGAACATATAAACCTCCTTGATTTAATAAAATGAGAATGATTATAAATCTCATGTAGCGACAATATAATCTAACCGGAATCATTTGTCAAGACCCGCAAAGAAATAAATGAATCTACCCGGATCATTTTTATCAACACTGAAAAATGTCAGGAAAAAGGAGGTTTCCATTAAGTTATGTTATCTTGTACCCCCGAATTCAGAAATTATGAGATAATGACAGGATTAGTATTGAATGCCAAAACGCCGGTAAACTGCTCGAACTTTTCCCGCACAAAATTTTCGCAACAAGTTTTAAAATAGTCCATTCAGCCCCGCCGGTATTTAATTCGGGATTGACAAAAATAAAAGTGGATTGGGCTGAATAATTAAAGCCGACATCGCCCTTCTGAATTTGTGCTCTCCGATCTTCCATATTCCTTGAATTCTAGGTCATATCCTTATATACATTATATGGGCAGGTCATTTGACCAAAATAACCAGTTGGAAGGAGGCTTTTATGCGGTATCTTGTTTTGTTGACCAGTGCTATTTTTCTCTTTAGCGCCAGTCTGCTGAATGCACAAAAGAGTCCGATCAATTTTTCCGGTAAATGGACTCTTAACGCGGAAAAAAGCGATCCGGGTGAAAGCTCCGGCAGAAGAAGAGGAGGCATGCCAGCCTCTAAAATGAATGTGGAGCAAAAGGACAATAAACTTACCGTCGAAGATTTTCGGACAAATCGGGACGGGGAAGAAGTATCTACCGTTTCGACCTATACCTTGGACGGCAAGGAATGTAAAAATGAGAGCAGTAATCGGACGAGTGTATCAACTGCAAGTTGGTCAGAGGATAAGAAATCGCTCACGATCTCTTCCGCAATTGCCATATCGAGAGGCGGTCAAGAGTTCAATATGAAATCGACTGAAATATGGTCATTGACCGAGGGGATACTCACAATCAAAGCTACACGCTCATCACAGATGGGTGAGAGAACTACTACAGCGGTATATAATAAATCTTAGAAGCGGAAATTTGGTGCCAAACGAGTTATGACCTGCCCCTCTCTCCCACAAATCGAGTCCGGATTTTAATAGAGAAATTCAGGATCTGTCCTGTGTTTTGAGATGCCAGATAGCTGATCAAATATATCCTGCACGAAATTCTCGACAGAAATTTAAAACAGTATCGTATGGCCCGCTTTATTTAATTAAACGTTTAAAAGAATAAGGCGGCTTTAGAAACACTCCGGCAGGCCGGAGTTCTGGCAGAGCGCTGGAGAAAAGAGTTTAATCAAATCATGCCGTACAGATCTTTGGTAAATCGTCCTCCGGCACTTGAGGCTGTATGAGTATCGGGATATGACTCAGAGGGTAACACTCTTAACTCTCCACTGATACTTGAATTCTCGCATAATTATGTGGTATTGTTTTGGGTCAGTTCAGGGAACAGGGTCGAAGGGCAAGCAGATGCGAGAATCCTGATCAATCCCGGTAACCTGGGGATAGCTATGAGAAGAACAATCATTGGATATGGAGCCTTAGCCTTCCTGGCTGTACTCGGGCTCTCAGGAGCGGTGACCGATGGCGGGGAGGGTCGCAGGGTCTCTTATAACAAGGGATCTTCAGCAGGGGAAAATTCTCTTCTTAATGAGAATGGGGGCATTTCTGCTAAGTATCCTGGCGATAAGGGAATCGAGGAGGATCAGGCGGTTGTTTTTCATGAGACTTTCGAGGAGGGTACGGTCAGGAATTTGGACGAGCGCTGGACAAATATCAGCAACGAGAAAAGCAAGGTTCTGGATTTAGTGATGGAATCGCCTCCCGGCAGCTTGGGCAAGCGGTGCCTGCGAATGACAGCTACTAAGGGGCAAAATACCGGGGGGCACCTCTGGAAGCTTCTCGAGCCCGGCTATGACAAGCTCTACGCCCGCTTTTACGTGAAATTCTCGCCAGATCACCCTTACGTTCATCATTTCGTGCATATGGGAGCACAGTGGAACTCCCCGCCTTATCCGTTAGGCGGAGCCGGTTCCCGTCCCAACGGCGCGATAAGTTTCTCGACTGGTATCGATCTGGGCAACCGGGAAAAGTCAGACCCGCCGGGGGCATGGTTTTTATACACATACTGGTGTGAGATGCGGAGCTACGAGACACCCGAGGGGGAGGGCTCGAAGTTTTATGGAAACCCGTTCGCTCCGCCTGAACCTGAGCAGGCCCCGAGAGACAAGTGGCAGTGCATTGAGTTCATGATCAAGTGCAACAGCGCGCCGGACAAGCACGACGGCGAACAAGCTTACTGGGTCGACGGGCGGCTTATCGGCCGGTTCGCACCCGGCACGCCTGAGGGAACATGGCTCAGGGATACATTCCACACCTCCGGACCATACAATACCAATCCCCAGCCTTTCGAGGGTTTCCGCTGGCGGACCACAAACGAACTCAAGATCAACACTTTCTGGCTGCTGTACTACCTTGCATCGATCTTCGAGCAGGATATCAAGCCCGAGAACCCGGATATCCCCTACAACAGTGAAATGGGGCAGGTTTTGTTTGACGATATCGTTCTTGCGACCGAGTACATTGGCCCCATTGTCACAGAGCTGCCTGATTCAGGGGAGACTGGCTGCGATTTCAACGGAGACGGCCGGGCCACTGCAGCCGATGTGATTCAATTGCTGCTAATGAATCACAAAGACCCCCTGGATAGGCGGGCAGACTACAATAACGACGGCCGCTGCAATATAATCGATGCCATTGCCCTCTTGATCGACATCATGGCCGGGAAATGTTAGAAACCATGATCAGGCCGCTTGTTGTGAAATGAATAAGATGCGCTTTTAGTCGACCTGCCCTCCGGAAACGAGACCGGAAATTATTGGAGATTGTGTTTTGAGCGAGCTTCTTCGATACTTGAGTGCGCTCATATTAATGGTGCGGTGATTGGGGCAGGTCGATTTACGCCAAAAGAGCGAAAGCCTTGGTTCAGAATTAAAAAACAGGATAAAATAACGACTTGCAGCTTTGATATGTGGAATGCCGGACAACAGGCTTTAAAGCCTGGAGCACGAAACGAGACGCGTAAAAAATGTCGATACAGGCACGAAAGGAGTAGAAACACATGCTGAAACGTCGGCAGTTTGTCATCGACACGATGACATTCCTGGGACTCGCTCCTGTCGGTCGATTAGCCTGGGCAATGGGTGAGGACAGAAACGGAAAAGATTACGGCACTGCCAGATTGTGCCAGACAGTTGTCGATCGGATCGGCGATCGGACATTGAAGGAACTCAGAGATTTCCACCAGCGGGAGCTCGATGAGGATTACCTCGGTTTCTGGAAGGAGCATGGTATAGACTGGGAACATGGCGGGGTTATGCCATACCGGGAATTAATGAAAGGGATGCCCTACCTCGCCAGGCACTATTATCTGAAACAGATGTATTTCCAGGGTCGTGCGCTGTGGACTTTTTCCTATCTTTATAATCATTTCGGACACAACGATCGTCACCTCGAGATCGCCCGGAACACGAAGGATTTCATTTACAAGTATGCACGCAATGCTGACGATACGTGGGCTTCCGAGCTCACTCCGGAAGGGAAAGTGGTACAGAATCAATCGGATATCGACGGTGACTTCTATGTCGCCCTCGGCCTGACAGAGTATTACAAAGCCACCGGCGACGAAGAAGCCCTTGAGACTGCCCTTAAAACCGTATATGCAGTGAACACGAAGATACTTGCGCCTGATTTCATGTATTATGGCGCATGGGACATTGAAGTCTGCGAGCCTGGCACGAAATTTCTCGGTGTCTGGCTGCATTTTCTGAATACGCTTATTCCGCTGGCTATTGTCACGCATGACCCGAGGGTGGAGAGAATCGCGCAGATGTGTGTCCGGAATATCGTTGAACATCACTGGCGTCCCGAACTCGGACAGTTTGTTGAAATGCTGGATGTCAACTTCAATCCGCTGCAGGGGAATCGCAGTGATTCTCTCTGGCACAGTGTCCAGTCGGCCTGGATGTGCATGAACGAAGCGCTGCGTATCGGTGACCGCGGACTGTTCATGGATGCAATGGAGATGGGACGGAAACAGCTTGAACGTGCATTTGCGGAGTTCCAGAAAATCGATATCAATGCTCCAATCGACAAACTGCCGCGCTGGGGGCCGCTCGAAGACTATATGCTGTTCAATCTGCTGACGCTTGAACATATCCATGCTCCCTGGGCAATATACTGGTTCGATAAGATATTCAGGTTCGCTTACCAGAGGCCGGACAGATTCGAGCAGTACGATCTGCTTCATCAGCCGCGGCGGCTTTTCTTTACAATCCAGATCCTCGACAGGATGATTGCCAGAAAGGGGAGGGTGTCGGATTTTCTCGAGGTTTAGCTGCCGTGAGTCCGGAGGACCAGTGCTCCATCAGTTTTATATATTCAGCCGGTTTCGCATGATTTACCGATGTCTGCAAGGATTAACCATTCATGTATATCCTAAGATCTTTTCGAGCGATTACTCCTGAAATTGTATTTTTCACCCTGATAACAGCTCTTCATGGGATGGCGAAAGACCCGGTCGTGGTGCGTGCCGCTGTTTCGGATCGCTTGCAGGCCCCGGCTCCGGGAGACATCAGGCTGAAAGGCTGTCTCGGCGAAAAGATAGGCTTGTGTATCACTAACCGCATAATACCCCAGGATGTGGAGCACCTGATAGAACCTTTCCGTCACCGTGAGGAGACCCGGTGCTGGCAGACGGAATTCTGGGGCAAATGGTTCACCTCACTCGCTCTGGCATACCGGTACAACCAGGACCCGGCACTGGTCGCCATCATGGATACGGCTGCGCAGGGCCTGATCGATACCCAGTCGCCGGATGGTTATATCGGGAATTACCGCCCGGACGCACACCTGCAGCAGTGGGATATCTGGGGCCGGAAGTATTGCCTGCTGGGGCTGCTGTTCCAATATGACGCTACCGGCGACCAGGCAGCACTGGAGGCGGCCAGACGCCTGGCCGATCACCTGATGACCGAGGTGGGACCCGGCCATGCAAATATCGTTTTGACAGGCAACTACCGGGGCATGGCCTCAAGCTCGGTGCTCGAACCGATTGTGGGACTTTATCAACGGACCGGCGAAGCGCGCTATCTGGAATTCGCCAGGTATATTGTTGACCAGTGGGAGACAGACCAGGGACCAAAATTGATCAGCAAAGCCCTGGCGGGCATCCCTGTCGCCAGGCGTTTTCCGATCCCGCAGAGCTGGTGGTCCTGGGAGAACGGCGCAAAGGCTTACGAGATGATGTCCTGTTACGAAGGGCTGTGCGAGATGTACCGCAGCACAGGTGAAGCCGACTATTTGCGGGCGGTCTCGAACACCTGGGAGAACATCCTCGATACCGAGATTAACCTGGCTGGCGGCGGCTCAGGCCAGGAATGCTGGTACGGCGGCCGGCAGTTGCAGACAGTTCCCGCGCTCCATATGATGGAAACCTGCGTCACTGTGACATGGATCAAGTTCTGCGCTCAGCTGCTTCGGCTGACCGGTGAGCCCCGCTATGCGGACGCTATCGAACAGGCTGTCTACAACGCCCTGCTGGGGGCGATGACGCTTGATGGAAAAGACTTCGCCAAGTACAGCCCGCTGATCGGCCGCCGTAGCCCTGGCGACAATCAGTGCGGCATGGACCTGCACTGTTGCAGCGCCAACGGGCCGCGGGGCCTGTTGGTGGCGCCGCAGGTGGCGGTCATGGCCTCAAGCGAGGGGCCAGTGGTGAACTTGTACAGCACCGGCATGGCCTATATCAGGTTACCCTCAGGGAACCGTGTGGAAATTGCGCAGGAAACGGACTACCCCCTGCAGGAAACGGTGACTATCCGGGTGCACCCCGAATGGCCGGAACGGTTCACGCTGCGACTGCGGGTCCCGGCATGGAGCGGGCAGACAGTCATTACTGTGAGCGGCGCGCAAGTATCAGATGTCACTCCGGGTTCTTATGCCCGGGTGACCGGCTCTTGGGACACCGGCGATACTGTGACCCTGAAACTGGATCTGCGGGGACGGGTCATTCGTGATCCGGGAGGGAGTGAGCAGATCGCGATAATGCGCGGGCCGATCATGCTGGCGAGGGACAGCCGCCTGGGTAATGAGGATGTGGATACGGAGCTGCAGCGCCCGGTAGCTGATGAAGAGGGGTTCATCGAACTGCAACCGGACACGCCCCCCTCGAAGGCGTTCTGGATGGTCTTTAAAGTCCCTGTGGTTGAAGACCCAGCCAGCCGGGAAACCGGGAGTAAGCGATTAATCCGTATGTGCGACTACAGCTCGGCTGGGAACACCTGGGATCGTGACGCGCGCTTCAGGGTCTGGCTGCCGGTGTTGGCAGACCTTTCGCATGACAGGCCGGACAGGTAAAACCGTATGTTCGAATGACTTGCCCTCTCGGAACGGGACTGGCTCTATGGTATAATTCAAGCGCAGGTTACTTGCGGGTTGGTTATGAGTGTAAAGGGTTTGCCATTATTTGCAAGCCCATATTTTTAACGTGGAGAATCAGTTCACTTAAAACACAGGAAGAAAAAATGAAGAGCAGATTACATCACAATCTTTTATTCACTGCAGTTGTTTTTTTCCTCGGCTTCGGAGTTTTGAATTGCGGAGAGAATATCAGCGGCCTTGACCAGAAAGAGGGGAATGGGTTTCTCCCCCCTCTTGCTGCCGGGAAAGCGTGGGAAATGGTTTGGAGCGACGAATTCGATGGCCAGAGCCTGAATTGGGACTTATGGGAAACACCTGTCGGGGTGAGGAGGGATGGTTACTGGGCCAAAGATGACAGTTACCTGGATGGGAAAGGTAACCTGATAATACGGACCAGGGAGGAGGGCGGTAAATATTATTCGGGGGCCATTCGTACTAAAGGTAAATTCGAACACAGATTCGGATATTGGGTAGCCCGGTGCAAGTTTCACACTCAGGAAGGACATTGGCCGGCATTCTGGCTGTTCTCAGATCCCGGTGTCAGCATAGTAGGGAATGAAGGTCGAGACGGGACAGAGATAGATATCATGGAAAAGGCCTGGGCCAAAGAGGACAGGATAAATCACGCCCTGCATTGGGACGGTTACGGTGAATACCATAAAAGCGAAGGGAAACAGGTCGTGATTCCAGGCTTGAGTCAGGGGTTCCATACATTCGGCCTGCAATGGAAAACGGATGAGTATGTTTTTTTCGTAGACGGCAAGGAGACATGGAGAACAAGTGCTGGCGGTGTTTCGCAGGTCCCGGCTTATGTCAAGCTTACCGACGAGGTGGGAGACTGGGCCGGCGATATCCGCAAGGCGAAGCTTCCGGACTTCTTCTATGTCGATTAC
>Ga0307380_10008760_pt1 | contig 12929 bp, 9 predicted proteins | sample UN3MG_FD_202239 | JGI IMG/M metagenome (GOLD analysis project Ga0307380, IMG submission 202239) | Soil microbial communities from Risofladan, Vaasa, Finland - UN-3 | ecosystem: Environmental > Terrestrial > Soil > Coastal area > Acid sulfate soil | place: Finland: Risofladan, Vaasa | collected... | reverse complement strand
GCGCCGGCTGACGTGAAAAAGGCCGGCCCGGCGTTCGATTTGCCCATCGCGCTGGGGATGCTCATCGGCCAGAAGGCCCTGGCCAGCTCGATTCTGCACGAGACGATCATCGTCGGGGAATTGGCGCTGGACGGCAGGGTCCGGCCGGTCAACGGCGTGCTGAGTATGGCCATGAGCGCCGCGGCGGGGGGGTTCAGCCGGATGATTGTGCCCCTCGATAACGCACAGGAAGCGGCGGTCGTTCAGGACATCGAGGTCCTGGGGGTCGGTTCGCTCGCTCAGGCGGTCGGCTTTCTTTCAGGGCAGTTGCCGCTCGAGACGACCAATGTTGACATCGAGGGACTTTTTAACGTCGCGGCGGCTTACGACGTTGATTTTGCAGACGTGAAGGGCCAGGAAAGCGTCAAACGGGCGCTGACCGTCGCCGCAGCGGGCGGGCACAACATCATGATGATCGGCCCGCCCGGCGCGGGAAAGACGATGTTGGCCCAGAGGCTTGCGACCATCCTGCCTCCGCTGAGTCTGGAGCAGTCGCTCGAAACGACGCGCGTGTACTCCTCGGTCGGGCTGCTGGGCAAGAACACGGCGCTGCTGGCGAGGCGACCGGTGCGCATGCCGCACCACTCAGCCAGCGGGCCGGCCCTGGTCGGCGGTGGGCCGATGCCCCGGCCCGGCGAATTGTCGCTGGCCCACTTTGGAATCCTCTTCCTGGATGAATTCGTCGAGTTTCCCCGGCACGTCCTTGAGATGATTCGCCAGCCGTTGGAGGACGGTTTCGTCATCGTCTCACGCGCGAAGAAAACGGTGAGCTTTCCCGCTCAGTTCATGCTTGTGGCCGCGATGAATCCGTGCCCCTGCGGCTATTTCGGCAGCGGCATGAGGCAATGCAAGTGCGCTCCAGGCCAGATCAGGCGGTATCTCTCAAAGGTCTCAGGGCCCCTGGTGGACCGGATCGATATCCACATCGAGGTGCCGGCGATCAGTTTCAGCAAGCTGCGGTCGAAGGGGGGCCAGCTCGACTCGGCCACGATGAAGGCCGACGTGATCCGGGCCGTCGGTATCCAGGTGGAGCGCTTTGACAACGGCAAGCTCTATACCAACGCCAGAATGAGCCACAAACAAGTCGAGAAGTTCTGCAAGCTGGATTCGGCGGGCGAGCTCATCCTCAAGCAGGCGATGCAGGAATTCGGCCTCAGCGCCAGGGCTCATGACAAGATTTGCAAGCTCGCGCGCACCATCGCGGACTTAGCCGGCGCCGAAAACATAGCCCCCGAGCACGTCGCCGAAGCCATCAGCTACCGAAGGCTGGACCGCAAGTTGTAAACTATAATGCTCCCCAAAAACAGCCCAAGAATGGGTGCTGCGTTTCACAAGTTTTACGACTATCGGCGTTTGAGACTGCTTCGTCGCTCGCCCTTAAGGGGCAAGCCCCTCTCAATGACAAATGCAGGTTCTGGAGGTCATTGCGAGCCGACTGAAGGTCGGCTCGCAATCTCATCGTCGTGTCATTTATGAAACGTTGTATTAGCAGAAGGCCCTATGTTTCGCGATTTGCTTAGACCTTCATCTCCAGCGGTCCCCAATCTTTGCGGGGCTCGCGCCAGGCCATGTCGTTGATCTTCGGGTCGCTGATGATCTTGCCGGCTTCGTTCAGCTCGAGCTTCTTGCCCGCGCGGGCGCAGAGGTTGCCGAGCTGGATGTTTGCGGCCATGGGACCGGAGTAGCTAAAGTTAGACTGACTGAACTCCCGCGGCTTTTCGCCCTTGCAGGCCATGAGGAATTCCTCGTGATGGCCGGGGGAGCGTTCGAGCAGTTTTTCGGGGCTGCCGAACTCTTTGTTCCGCGCCTCCGGGATCAGTCGCGTGCTGTCCCAGTAATCGCCATTGACGAGCATTTTGCCCTTGGTGCCGACGACCAGGTTTCCGGTTCTGGGCAGTGTGCGCCCATCGACCGCGAGCTCCTGAGGGTTCTCCGGCATGAAAGGCGTCCCATCTTCTTTCTTGCCCTCGTACCAATAGGTAGTGAACCCGGGTCGGCCGTCTTTTGCGCGGTAGGTGCTCTTGATCACCATGCCAGCGGGGAATTGATCCTTGACGGGCCCGGTCATGATGACCGGCTCGGCGGTGGCCGCGTAGCCCGGACTCATGATCGCGTAGATGCCGTCGGTCGTGTGACAGGCCATATCGCCCAGTGCGCCGGAGCCGAAATCGACCACGCCGCGCCAGTTGAAGGGATGATAGGGCCCGCGCCCTTTCTTGTCACCCTCCGCGGGACCGGCGTATGGCCGCATCGCCGCAGCGCCAATCCATGCGTCCCAGTCGAGGGTTTCGGGAACCGGGCTCGTGTAAGTCGGACGGTCGCCGCCCTGGGGCCATATCGGGCGATTCGTCCAGGTGTGAAACTCCACGACGTCACCAACCGCACCGGCCTTAACGTATTCGTAAGCCGTTCGCCAACCATTTCCGGCGTGGCCTTGGTTGCCCATCTGGGTGACGACCTTGGGATTCTTGGCGTAGGCGGCCGCCAACAGTTGTGCCTCGCGGACCGACCAGGTCAGCGGCTTCTCGGTGTAGCAGTGAATGCCCATCGAAACGGCGGTCATCGTCGGCGCGAAATGGCTGTGATCGGGGGTCGCAACGAAGACCACATCGATTTGCTTGCCATGCTTCTCGAAGACTTTCCGCCAATCGGTGTAGCCGGGCACATTCTCCCAGCCTGCCTTGCCCTGGACACCGTCCCATCGGGTTTTATCAACCTCGGCGAAGGCGACGCACTGAAGGCCGGCCTTATGGCAGTAGCCCGTATGGGCGTCCGCCCGTCCGCCCGCGGCGATAAATCCCACCTGGAGTTTTTCGTTGAGTCCCTGGGCCCGGATGAGGCTCGGGAAGCCGATAGAGCACGCGGCTCCAACGGCAACACTGCGCTTCATAAACTGACGACGTGTAATGTTTGACATGATCTTGGCTCCTCGATTTTTAATGAATGATAAAATCGACCATAATCTCTTTTGTTTACACCGGATAGACGGGGAGTTGCGCTCTGAGCAGCTCGTAGATATTCTTGTTTTCCTTGATGGCTTCTTTGGCCACACCGCGGAAGAGGGTCTGCAACTGGTCGAAATCGGTCGTCTTGAGGTCCACCAGAGATTTTTTCTGGCCCTTGGCGTTCGCATCGACGAACCTGGCCATCGCTTCAGTCGCCATCTCGCGGATAAGCTGCCACAGCTCCTTGCCGTTGCTGGCGGCGATCGCACGACCCAGCGCCAGTGACATCGAGAGGATGGCGTTCATCCCCAGGACGCCCTTTCGCTGCATCGCGCGGATCTTTTCCTCACTTGAGGCGTTCTTGGGTATTCTGCCCGCGCGGATGGCCTGCTCCAGCTCCAGACCCAGCAGCTCCTTGTCCGTTTCGAGCAGTGTGCCCAGCTTTATAAGCCGCCTGCCGACAAAGGCATCGGCCAGAACGGTCTCAACGTGTTTGACGGCGTCCATGCAGCCTTTTCCGTCGTAACGTCTGGATTTTCTCCAGAGGGCCATGAGCTTCTCGTCGTTCTTGGACTTGACCGCCTGGAGGTGCACGTCCTTCTTGAACCGCAACGTGCCGTCGCCGGCGTCCTTGAACAGGTCGGCATATTTCTTCGTGGTTTCCGAGGGCTCGATGATGCTGTCCACGTAATGGATGGCCTCATCCACGCCGGCCGAGGTTCCAAGAGGCGTCGAGCCTTTGAAACGAATGATCCCGGTTTTGCCTAAGAACAGAGTCGCGGCGGCCGAGGGGATGCCGGCGTTGGTCGCTTCTTCCGTGCCGCTGACCGACTCGATCGCCAACATCTTGATAAGCAGTCCGGCGATGTCGAGTTCGCCCGCGTCGGGCATGATGCTGACGTCCTCTTTGCCCGTCAGGATGCGAACCAGCTCCTTGACGTTCTCCTCGACCTCTTGGCGCTCTTTGTCCGTGAACTCTCGCTGGCCGGCCCTGGCCAGTGCGAGGATCTCCATGACCCGACCGTACTTCTGAAGTCTTTCCGTGTTGGCGCCGCCGCCGGCCTTGAGGCCCAGGGCGTTCATCGCCGTGGCGATTTCCGCTTCGAACGGGTCGTTCGGCGACTTGGACCGGTGCGAAACGACCAGCTCGGCGCTGTAGGCCAGCGAGGTCAACATGGCCAGTACGGTTTCCGAAAGCGTCCCGATCTGGTTGGCCTTGATCAGGGTGGCGTTGATCTCGCCGTTCTTTGCACAGGATTCGATATTCTCGTCCTTGGTGGTCACCAGGTCATCGCCGATGATGAATATCTTCTCGCCCAACTCTTTCATCAGGTTTTTCCAGCCCGTGTGGTCAAGCTCACCGAACCCGTCCTCAATGGACAGGATCGGCACATCGTCTTCCATGGCCTGCTTGTAGAGTTCGAGAATTTCATCCCGGCTCATATCAAGCTTGCTCTTGTCGCGCCAGAAACGATACATGCCGACCGAGTCCTTCTGGCCGGTTTCTTCGCGATACAAGTTCTCGAGTTCCGAGGCCGCCGGGTCCAGGGCAATCGCCACGTCCACACCGGGGACGTATTCGCAATCCATAATCGCCTGCCTCATCATGCGCCACATTCTCTGCTCAGGCACCTTATCGCCCGGTTCCTTGTCGATATACGGCGAAAGACCGCCCTCGAGCCCGATCCCCATGACCTTGGCGCCCGGCGCCGATTCGATAATCTCCTTGAGCCGATATTGGAGTTTGACCGTCATTTCCTGCGCATCTTCGTAGGTCTTGGCCGAGAGCGGCATGAACATGCTCTCCTGCATCGAAATGTTGCTTTCGGGGTACTCCTTCTCGGTGTGACGACCGCCCATCGCGCAGTTACGGTACTGCCACGGGGCCGTAACTCGGGTTCCATCCTTGAGGGTCACGGACTGCATTCTGGAGGTCAACAATGTCTTCTTGACCCCGGCCACTCGGGCGGACCAGGACTCGCCGCCGGCAGCGGCCTCAGCAGCCCTTGCAGCGGCCTCAGCGGCCACCTTCTCCCTCGTGCGGAACTCTCTGAGCTTGCCCGGGTCGGCCAGCAGGCGGTCCAACAGGCCCACGCAGCCCGGCGCTAAGAAGAATCGGCCGATGTAGATGAGGACCTCGCCAAAGCCGCCTCCAATGAGCAGCCCGCCGACGATGCCGATGAGGGCAATCGGCAGAAAGATCGTGGCCAGCCACTGGCTCCAGACCGGAGCGGCAGCGGCCACCGCCAGGTTGTACGGGGCGTCCGGAGCGAAGTTGCCGTTTTCCTTTTTGACGCCGTAGAACTTGCCCCAGGGAATCAGCAGGAACATTTGGATATACCAGCCGATCTTGTTCCCGCTTTGAACGACGGCATCCGCTTTCTCCTGAGAATCTTTGTTCAACGCCGTCAGCTTCACGGCGGCAAGAAAGTGGCCCATTTCGTGTATCGCGATGCCGATATGCCAGGACAAATACAGGACAAGCACAGAAACAGGCATTTCCCAACTGGCAAACATGAAGCGCAGCACCTCGATCTTGAGGTTGGCTCCCTGTTCGGCCAATTCACGCAACTTCTCGACCGGAAGGCTCAGCACGGACGAAATAAACGCCGCGTGGAACGAGACGAGCTTGTGGTTGGCAATGACCCAACCCCGCTCCAGGTATCCGCCGGCTCCAGCCAGCGATTGGCCCGTTGCTGTTTTCGTTCGTAACATCTCAGTCATTCTTTACCACTCCTTAATTCGTGATTGAACCCAGAATTTCATGTAAGCTGCTTGATTGAATCGAAACATCGCCCCAAAGTTTACCGGAATTTTTTGCCTTTTACAGAAAATTCCGGGGATTTCTGCAAAAAAATTCTGTCGCTCCATTCAGCCTTCCGAGTCCGATTGAGGCCCGGATGCTTGTTGACGGAGCCACGCTCATGGTGTAGAAAAAGACGGAAATCCATGCAAAAAACAGCGTCGAATGCAATGGAAAACCTCTTCACATAAGGAGTGCTTATGAGCAAAAATCACGCAAATCCTACAGATGAAATCAGTGACCTTAAGCAGGCGCTTGAGAACTTCGAACAGGAGAAGGAGCGGGTCAGACTGATCATCGGCAAAATCGGCGGCGTGCCAAGCTTTAACACGAAGCTCATCAATGCCGTGTTTATTGCCATAATCATCGGAGTAGGGGTGATTTCGATATTCAGCGACGAGAAACTGCGCCTATTGATGGTCGAGCTGACAACGGTGATGCTCTCGGTTAAGATCATCTACATGATCCATGTCCAGATGCGTGTGAATCACTTTAAGTTCTGGATTCTCTCGGCGATTGAATGGCGGATAAACGAAATGATGGCCGAGATCAGACAGATCAGAAAGTAAGCTGGACAGAAATGGCCGCTTTTATAGGCCCTGTCTTCCCCGTCGATGGCGCTTGCTTGGGCTCTGGCCGGGTCCGCCGGGCACGTCCCGGGGTGAAAATGCAGCTTGCCCGATTTTTTCTTATTCAACCCGACTGAGACTTATGCCGATAAAACTGCTATGATGTATGTGTTCATTGACAAAAGGAGATTGAGATGGGAATCCAAGATTGGTCTGATGACATTATCCTTGTAGATTTGCCCTCGGAACCGGAAATGGCAGACGAGCTCAAGACGGTCACCGAAGTGGTCCGGGACCGGGGCGACTGTGAGGTCGTCATTGATTTCTCGAGCGTCGATATTATTACGTCGTCAAGCATTTCCAAGCTGCTCAAGCTGCGAAAGCTTCTGGCGGACTGCGGGCATCGGCTCGTTTTCTGCAGCGTGGCAGCGGCGACCAAAGGAATCTTCACGGTCACCGGCCTGGACGGTATTTTCGAGTTTGCCGACGACAAGTTTGTGGCCCTGGCGAGTTTGCAGATGGTTAGTTAGTATGGATGAAGAAACGCTGCGGCAAGTCGAGCAGATCGTAGAGTACGAATTTTCCGATAAGAGTCTTTTGGCAGAAGCATTGACGCATTCCTCCGCCGTCGATGAGCGCCTCCGGAGCAACGAGAGGCTGGAGTTCCTCGGCGACGCGGTCCTGGCTTTGGTGATTTGTCAGGCCCTTTTCGAGCGGTTTTCAAATTACCTTGAGGGCGATCTAACGAAAATAAAGAGCAACCTCGTCTCTCGCGAAACCTGCGCTCAAATCTCCGGGCGGCTTGGTCTGCAAGAATCCCTGAAAGTCGGCAAGGGGATGATCTCCAACCGCGCCCTGTCCGGTTCCCTGGCGGCCGGCGTTCTCGAGAGCGTCATCGCGGCCATTTATATCGACGGCGGACTCGAAGCGGCGCGCGATTTCATCCTGCGGGCGTTCGGCCCACTTCTCGAACAGGCCGACGCCGAACAGGCGCAGGGCAACTTCAAATCCTTGCTCCAGCAATACGCACAAGAGCACTTCAGTGCGACACCGTCCTATATTCTGCTCGACGAAAAGGGACCCGACCACAACAAGTGTTTTGAACTCGGAGTCGTGATTACGAACCAGCATTTCCCCAGTGCCTGGGGCACCAACAAGAAAGAGGCAGAGCAGAAAGCCGCCTTCAACGCCCTGGTCGAATTAGGCGTCCTCGATGATCCCGTCGAAGAAGAGGACGACTAACCGCCGAGCACCCGCGACGGAGGCGCGAGGCGCGCAGGCGTCCCGAGCGCGCCAAGGGACCTGCTTGATCAAACGTCGCCACTTTCTGCCGGCAGGTTAACCCGCATCTCTCACAGCCTTCATTGAGAAATTTCCGCCCCAGATCCAATTCCATAGTGTGGGCCCCGCCCCCGAGCGTGGTCGAACAGGTTGACACTACGCCCTGAGCGGAACTGAAGGCCAGTCGAAGGATCGACGCGTCTGCCGCGTGCTCCCTATGGGAGATACGAACAGATGGCAACGCATCCCCAAATTCCCACCATTATTCAGGCGTTCTTCCAGCGTGCGCTCCGCAACGAAACGATACGAGCAAGTGATGGCAACGAAAAGCCGTGAAGATTCCTGTGCTGTTTGCTTGACGGTTGTGGTCAGAGTAACGATGGTGTCTTTGCCCAAAAGGAGGATAGGGATACAATGGAGATTGTAAGCTTTGAGAAATAGCGTCGAAAGTAACACGAGGAGAACCTGAAAGCAGATAGCCGACCATAGCTGCTTCGCTTGAAAATGTCGAATACCTGCCTGTTAGAAGGTTGCATCTAATCTCGCCAACGTACTTAGAAACCGTCCGCTTGGTTGGAATCACTTTTGCCTCTATGGTGAAATGCGAACGAACATTACCGCCCCGCAGGCGAAACCCAAGATCAGAGGTCGGTGCTTGACCCGATGGCTGTTTATGCTCGCGCTCACGTGGCTGATGAATCACCTGATAGGGCGATGAAGGTGGCATTATGTCATGAATCCGGCAGTAGGCCGCATAGGTTATATCGTCCTCCAGATTATCGTCAGACTTGCTCACATCAAACGCTTCGTCCATGAGTTTGTCAAAACCTTGCCATACGTAGCCGAGGAGAACGTCTATCGCCTCTGGATGCCAACGTTTTGCCAGATTGACAAAATCCTCAGGGACGGGGTAATTTGTCTGTATAGGGGTGAGACGCCTACGCATGAGTTAGCGGCTCCTTGGCCGAGGACCCCAACTCTGACCAGTGAACAAGGTCGGCTGCATCCCGCAATGCACCTGACTGTGTCCAGTAGCGAACCTGATTCGGTTTGATCAGAAAAACCGTTGGAATGTTGCGCTCTACCCCATGATCGAGGACCTGGGTATTCCAGTACACCCTGCATACTCTCCTATAATAAATTGTGTCATTCCTCTGCCTTTGGAATGCAAGATCCAAATCTGCGAATTTGAGCAACGATTCTTCTTTCTGAAGGCATTCATAAGAGATCGGCTTGTCTTTTGACCAATCCAAATGAATAGCGACGACACAATAGGGAAGGGTTGTGTCCGACTCAGTCGTGAAAATAGTGGCGCAGATAGGCTTATCTTCTCCAAATCCTGCTTTGAGGACACTAAGGAAGAAGTGACAGTATTCCTTCAATATACTAGGCGATGTGGAAACAGGTTGGCGCGCTTGTGCAGCACGCAAATTCTTAAAATCTGGCAAAGTGATATTGATAAAATCAGACACAAGGGCTCGTTCAGTAGGGTTCAGATGATAAAGACGAAAAACTCTCTCGTCGATCTCTGCCTCAGAAAGCTTAGCCAACTGGTCGAGTGACATGTCAGGAGCTAGGATAACAGGCAACGTTTTGATGTCCTCATTTCTTAGCGAGGGGCGATAGCTTGCTAGTCTTCCAGATGTTATGAAGAAGAAATACACCGAGAGCATGCTATTATAGGATAGTGCAATACTTGCCAAGATCTTCTCATCTGAAGTATGAAGTCCACTGTATGATTTCGAATAGAGCAAATAACTATCTTCTATGGAGTTCACGACAACTGCCTTGAATCGACGGGTAACCGTCTTCCATGCGGCTTTCAGTACAACCAGTGGAAGTCTATAAGCTGACAGTGTCCTACCTCTTCCAAAGTATTCGTCCTCATTCCCTGGAAAGATTTCCGTGTTTGTTACAACAGGACATTTGGCAAAGAGGGCATTATCGTCCAGCGTCTTCAAGCCAACGAAATTTGGGTAGGAGTTATGTCCTCGGAAAAAGCCTGTTTTGGGCTCAAACTCAATCCTCTCGTCTATTTGCGTGATCCGTTTTGCGAGCTCATAGTCCCGCCGTCCACCCCACATAAGTGCCGGCCAAACTACCGGATCGGTGGCAGCTTCTTCTGGCCAAACCCAGTTCAGATCTTGTGCATCGATGACGATGCGATATTGTTCTTCGCTACTATGTGTCTTCTTGGGAGACCAGTAGGCAATTGGCTCCTCGTTTGGCTGGCTTGGCCGCATTGTGATGATACATGCTGGCCCGACTGCGGTGGGAAAAATGTTCAAAAAGCGAAGAGCCGAGAGATTGACGACCTCGTCCACTTTGTAGTTTGCGAATAACCTTTTTCGAAACTCCAATGCTGTCGAGTTAACGTTAAATAACAAGGAACCCGCGGGCTGGATCATACAAATTTGTCCAGTCGGCTTGCATAGCTTAGCTGACTTTGCCAAAAAGAGCGTGGCGGATTGCCCATCAACCGGTCTCCAGCCATTTCTGTCCGCCCAAGTTTTTGCAGTCTTCGTCAGACTTTGCTTGCCCCAAGGAGCATTTCCAACAATAAGGTCGTACTGGTTGCGTTCAGATCGGGTAGCCTCTGTGCAAATCTCTTCAATGTCATCCTGAAAGAAATCGGCAGTGCGCAGTCTGGCCTCTCGCAGGGACGGAAAACGAACTTGGCTCCAATAGTATCTTGGGTCGATTTCGTCGCACATGGCGAGGTACAGACTGAATGAAGAAACACGTATCGCGTTGCGCTTAACATCAACGCCAAAAATGTTCTCTTCCAGTAGCTTCCGAAGGAAGGATGCCGGGGGTTCTTTTTCGGGATTTGCGTTCCGCCATCGATAGACGAGACGCTGGAATGCTTTCACAAGGAAAACAGCCGACCCGCAGCAGGGATCCAAAATCTTCAAATTGTAGTCTTTGCCGCTCCAGGGCAGGACTTTGTCAAGCATGAAATCAACGAGAAATGGACGCGTATAGTGTTCGCCGATTCCGGAGTCAGCATCTTTCCGCTTGGTGACAAATTCCTCGTAAATACTGCTGATGAATTCAAGCGGAATTGTATCAAAGGAATAGTGCGGCCAGAGCAAATGTTGGCCGTCTTTCATCTGCAACCTTCCACTTATGAAATCGGCAAGAAGCTCCATGTGTGGTTTCTTCACGTGTTGGAGTTCCCTGGTATAGCCGCTGGGAAACAGGTCGCCATTAAATCGCTGGTTCAGCCATTCGAAAAGGTTGAAAGTGTCGGTCTTATGCCGAAGGATGGAGGGCAGGCCCTCATAATCTTTGGACAAGACACTTTCTTGATGCAATGCGCGTAGCTTTGCTCCGTTGAGCGCGGCATTTCCTTGGCTATCCTTTCGCTGGAAAAGGAATTGCACAAAAATTATGCGAGCAAGCAAATCATGAGCGATATCCTCAGGAAGTTCAGAGGTTAGCTGTTCGCGTACATATTGAAGATTCTTAAGAAGCATTGTATCCGCCCGTTGGTTTCGGTCAAAACGGTCTTGATGGCATGCAAGAAACTGCCCCGAGGCAAGATACATCCAATGGAGCGTGTCGACGAGAGAACCGAGATCGAGTGACACACGGTCACCTTCGGTAAGGATGGGCGTTGTCGGGAATATGCCAGACTTCGCATCCGGTGCCTCATAACAACTCCAGACGCGTATTAGGTGCGGTTCCAGCGTGATGAGCATTGGAGAACGGCAGAAGTTCCAAGCTAACCTTCGAGTCTCGTTCAGCTCTTCTGATGTCAGCGCGTTGGTGAATTCACAGAATATCGCAATGGGAGCATCGGTGCTATCATCGAGCGGATTCCCGACAAGAACATTCACACGCACTTGGTCGTTTCCAAGTCTGCGAGCAAGTGGTTTCTCTATCTTAAGACGGGCCAAACGCGAATAGACGGAGGGGCCTGCCCCAGGTGGCCCAATGATGTGATCTGGGCTTGGCCACTGTAACCGTTCATGAAGTTCGCTCAGCAGCGAGGTATCCATCGCTTAACATCCAGGCGGACTCGTGGGCGCTCATTCTGTAACCAGCCAGGCCAGAGCGTATAGTACCAGGGCTGTGACGACCATGAAAACGACTATCGAGCCGAAGAGGACGACGACTTCCTTGATGAAGTGGACGGCCTTGATTTTGGGCACTTTTGTCGCCTTATAAACGATGGCGACCGCCGCGACCAACGGCAGCAGCCACAGCATGGATCGTGGATCGACGCTGATTCTCTCGGGCACCGTGAAGCTGGCCACCATAAATGTTGCTATTGTCGGCATTTCAGTCTGCGGCTCCCCCGGTGCCGCGTACATGCGCCAGATACACGGCGTTGACAATACACAAAAGATTGAGCAGACCCCCGATGCTCGTGTATATCTGTCCGATCTCGCTCGGTTTTCCGTACACGCCATAGTCCCCCTTGGCCGTGACATGTCCCAGGGCTGCCACAGCCGGCGAATTGAGAATCTGCGCCAAATACCAGGGCTTGGCGCTCACCGGATTAATCACGCCGACGGACCCGATGTAAAGCCCAACGACAAACAGCGCGGCGATCGTCACGAAGATGACAATCGCATGTCTTTTTTCCCCGATCATGGCATGCCCCCCGCCCGGCACGAGCCAGCCCACAAGTCCCACAATCAACAGAAACAAAATGTGGTTTTCCTTCGAACGTTGTGCCATCAGGATGTCGCCTCCGATTCGGTCGGTGTGTTGGCATCGGCGGTCTCTCCGTCGGGTTCAATCGATCTGAAGCGCATGCGCTTGAGGATGTTCTCGGGGTTGAAATGGATCGCCGCCAGACTCTGGGCTTGAGCGTGCTCTTCACCGAACAACTGCATCGGCTTGGCCTGCTCATAGTCCTCTTTCCAAAGCCGCTTGATGGCAATATCCTTGATCGCGAAATAGCGCATGTCCGGCTTGAATTCCATCACCACCGGCAGGGCTTCGGCCGTGTTCGCATCCGCCGGCACAAGCTCACAAAGCTTGTCCACGAAAAGCCGGTTCTTACGGCTCTCATTCAAGAAGAACGCCGCCGACGGGTTCCCCTGTCCCTGTACGGCCAGGGTCTCCAGCGTCGCCAGTGACATCCGGCGCAGCCCGGTCAGGTTCTGCAGCTTGAACACGTCGGGCTTGTTGGGGTCCTTCGCACCGTAGCGTTCTTCGAACGTGCTCAGCGCCTTGTCCCAACCCTCCTTGCCGGCCAGCGCCACAAATTCTTCGGCTCCGGCTTTGGCCTTATCCATTGCGGCCAGCTCTTTCAAATCTTCCACGACCTTTTCCTTC
>Ga0307380_10008758_pt1 | contig 12930 bp, 8 predicted proteins | sample UN3MG_FD_202239 | JGI IMG/M metagenome (GOLD analysis project Ga0307380, IMG submission 202239) | Soil microbial communities from Risofladan, Vaasa, Finland - UN-3 | ecosystem: Environmental > Terrestrial > Soil > Coastal area > Acid sulfate soil | place: Finland: Risofladan, Vaasa | collected... | reverse complement strand
GCTGGATCCGCAGGAAGTGGTTGCCCTGCTCGACCTGCCGGCGGGTCGCCTGCTCGCGGGGCCAGCCGTCGGGCCAGCCGTCGTCGTCGGTGTCGGCCTCGAAGTCGCCGTTGGGGAGCAGACCGGCGGGGGCCTTCGCGTCCTGTGCGGCGAAGGCGAGGGACACGGCGGCGGAGAGGACCAGCGCCAGGTTGCGCAGAAGAGGCGGCCCGCAAGCGGGCCCGCTAAACGAGGAGTGCGGGGCGTTGGTCGAGGGTTGGGGGGCTGGTCGTTGGCGGTCCACCGGGGCGTTCTCCTACGGTTCGTTGGCGGCGGAGGTCAGGTGCAGCACGGCGTCGCCGTCGAACGGGGCTGTCAGGGCCCGGCGGGCGCCGCCGCGGACCGTCGCCGCGCGGTGGACCTTCCCGCCGACCGGCTCGATCCACTCGGCCGCCAGCTCGCCCGGCGTGGCCGACAGGTCCATCGTACAGCGCCCACCCTTGGGCAGGTAGGCCACGTACCGGGCGGCGGCCTTCGCGGCCTTCGCCAGGCAATAGCCGCTGGAGGCCAGCTCGCCGCGCGGCGTCATGGCGGCCAGGTCCATCCGCTCGGCCAGGCGGAGCGTCTGGCCCATCGCGCGGCGGATGGGGTCGTACTTGCGGTCGAGCGTCCCCCCGGTGCGGGCGTCGAGGTAGGGGTCCATGAAGATCGGGTGCAGCCCGCGGCAGAAGCTCTTCCAGACCCACCCCGCGTTGCCGCCGATGCCCCAGAGGTGGTCGGTGTCCGTCACGATCACCTTCCGGCCATCGGCGGCGGGCGGGTCGTCGCGGTAGCCGCCCTCGGCGTTCGGGCTGATCCACTCGGCGGGGCCCGCGAACAGGTCGGCGTTGCGGCCGTTGCGAAGGTGGTCCCACTGGAACGTCATGCCCACGGGGTGCTGTTTGGGCAGCTTCGCCTCGGCGGCGTGGATGAGGTCGATCACGTGGTACTGCCACTTCGTCGAATCGGAATGGCTCTCGTTGGAGACCTCGAACAGGACGTTGTCCAGGTCGTTGACCGTCTCGATGACCTTGCGGACGAAGGCCTCCTGGAGCCGCGTGACGGCGGGCAGCTTCAGCGTGTGCACGTCGCGGCCCTCGCCGCTGCGGCCGGGGTCGCCGTCGATGCCGTTGACGTTGTTGTCGCGGTGGAACGGGTGGCCGTCCCACGGGTTGCCCTTGCGGCGATCAACGCCCTTCGTGCCCTTCTGCTCGATGCTGAAGCCCTGAAAGAGCATCACGGCGACGTAGATGCCGCGGCGCCCGGCCTCGACGATGCGTTTCCTCAGCCGCTCGAAGAAGGCCCCGTTGAGCTTCGCTACATCGAACTTGGCCCCGCCGTCGAGGGCCTTGCCCGACCCCGTGCGGACGTAGCGGTTGGGCGCGTAGCGGATCATCCGATCGGTGAACTGCATCCAGGCCGCGTGCTCCCACGCCCACAGCCGCATGAAGTTGTGGTGGTGGGCGGCCAGGAACTCCAGCCACGCGCCGTACTCGAACGCGGGCGTCTCGTCGTAGGCCCGCTCGTGCAGGTCCGCCCAGGTGTGGGAGCCCGTCAGGTACACCGCCCGCCCGGTCGGGTCCGCGAACAACCGCGGGTTGGTCGGATGGACCTTCAGCGGTCCGGCCGCGGGGGGGGGGTCCTCCGCCTTCGCGCCGCCTCGCGCGACACCCGGCAGCGCGGCCATGCCGGCCACCCCCGCCGCCGAGCGCCGCAGGAACTCCCGTCGCGTGGTCGATTCGCCTGCCGTCACGTCGCGGCCCGCCTTGCTCATCGCCGTCATCCTCGACATACTGGAGCGCCACGTATGGCAGCAGGGTACACGATCTCCATGGCTTGCCGCCATGGGGCAGCGATCCGCGTCCCGCGGCCGGCAGAGGGAGCAAGGAATGTCCATCGAGAAGCTCAACGAGCAGTTCGGCACCCCCGGCGTGGTGACGTTCGAGGAGGACGCCAACCGCCTGGACCGCGCGCTCATCCACGCCCCGGACGGCTCGGAGGCCGTGGTGTACCTGCTCGGGGCGCACCTGACGGACTGGAGGCCCGCGGGGGCCGAGCCGGTGCTGTGGCTGAGCGGCAAGAGCGCCTTCTGCCCCGGCCGGGCCATCCGAGGCGGCGTGCCGGTCTGCCACCCGTGGTTCGCCGCCAAGGCCGACGACCCCAACGCCCCGCTGCACGGCTACGTCCGGCTGATGCCGTGGGACGTCGAGAGCGTCGAGGCCCACGACGACGGGACGGTGACGATCGGCTTCTGGATCAAGTTCCAGGCGGGCACGGCGGGCTGGCCGGGGCACTTCGAGCTGCGGCACCGCATCACGGTCGGGGCGGCGTTGACGATGGAGCTGACCACGACCAACTGCGGCACGGCCCCGATGGCGCTCACCGAGGCCCTGCACAGCTACTTCCGCGTGTCGGACATCCGCAAGGTGGCGATCGAGGGCCTGGGCGGCTGTGCGTACCTGGACAAGGCGGCCGGCGGGGCGAAGCGGGTCCAGGGCCCCGGGCCGATCCCCTTCGCCGGCGAGACGGACAGCGTCTACCTCAACACCCGCGCGACGTGCGTGCTGGACGACCCCGGCCTGGGGCGGAAGCTCCACGTCGCCAAGCGGGGCAGCCGCTCGACGGTCGTCTGGAACCCGTGGGCCGAGAAGGCCCGGCGCATGGAGGACTTCGGCGACGACGAGTGGACGCAGATGGTCTGCGTCGAGACGGCCAACGCACTGGACAACGCCGTGACGATTGCCCCCGGCGAGTCCCACACGATGGCCGCCCGCATCTCGCTCGATCCGCCTCCGGAAGACTGGGCCCGGCCGGACGAGGAGCCCGCCGCCGCGGCCGCTCCCTGTGCCGCCGGGCCGCTCGACTGGACGCGCCTGGTCTCGCGCATCTGCGTGAGGGCGTCGGCCCCGGCCGTCTTCGAGGCCTGGGCCACAGCCGACGGCCTGGCGCGGTGGCTGCTGGAATCCGCCGAGTTCCGCGACGCCGAGTCGGGCGCGGTCCGCCCGGACGGCGCGGCCAGGACAAACGACGGCTTCCGCTGGGTGTGGAAGGCCAGCGGGTCTGTCACAGAGGGCGTGATCGACGAGGCCCATTGGCCGGAGCGCCTGGCGTTCGGCTTCGGCCCGGCGGGCCGCTGCGAGGTGGCGATCCGCCCGGCCGGGGGCGGCCAGACGCTCGTGGACGTTGTCAAGACCGACCTGCCCGACGCCGCCACATACGTTGAGTGCAGTCGCGGGTGGGCGTTCTACCTGACCAACCTCAAGAGCGTTCTGGAAGGCGGCCCGGACCTGCGGGAGACCGACCCCGGCCGCGAGGGCGTGGTGAATCGGTGAGAGGAAGCGATCCGCTATCAGCTAACAGCTATCAGCTTACGACAAGAGGGGATGTGCTCACCGCAGCTCGTCGGGCAGGGGGATGATCCGGCCGTGGGCGTCGACGCAGGCCAGTGTGGTCTCGGCGGTGCACAGCAGGGCGTCGTCGGCCTTGCGGCGGAGCTCATAGGCGTGGTCGATCCGCGCCCGGCCGGTGTGGACGGCGCGGGTCGTCAGGCGGAGCAGCTCGTCGTAACGGGCGGGGGCCAGGAACTTTGCGGCGCACTTGGCCACCACGAGGAACGTCCCGGCGCGTTCCAATTCGGCGTAGGACATGCCACGCTGGCGAAGCAGCTCGGTGCGGCCCACCTCGAAATAGACCCAGAAGCGGCTGTGGTGCAGCACGCCCATCTGGTCCACCTCGGCGTATCGGACGCGGAGGTCGATCTGGCAGGTGTCCGCCGGTCCGGCCATGCCGTTCTCCTTCGATCCCATTGCCCGCTATCCCGTTGCTTGGATGAAGCTTACACAAGAGCCCGCCTCGGGTCAACCCCTGGCCGCCCCGGCCGAGGCGCCGGGGCGGGCCGGCCTGGGGGGATCAGAATGTCTCGGAAACGGCGGGAAATGGCCTTGCAGGTCTTCCGCAAATCCGTAGGATATGGTCTCTTCGGGCGGTGAGTCCCTGTCCGAAGCAGACGTAACACCCCTAGAGAAAGGTGAAAGGACAAGTGATCTCAGCATGATCAAGGTCAAGGCCAGAGGCAATGAGTCTGTCGAGCAGATGATCAAGCGCTTCAAGAAGATGTGCGAGAAGGAGGGGTTGGTCAAGGACATCAAGCGCAACAGCTACTACGAGAAGCCTTCCGAGCGCCGCCGCCGCCAGCTCCGCAAGAGCCAGAAGCGTGCCGCCTCGCCGCGATACTAGTCCCTGAGGGCCGAGGCAAGGACGGCCCCGCAGCCCATACTGCTCCCCTCCCGGGAGCGTTGCCCATGAAACGGATGTCCGCACCGCAGCAAACCGGGACGAGAAGGGCCCACGAAGGCCCGGCTCGCCCCGATTTCTATCTCCCTGTTGTCGTCCCTGGCAGAAAGGAGTCATAACGTGCAAGCCCTTTTGGACATATGGAACAAGCACCGCAAGCTGGTCATCGCCGGCGGCGTGGCAATCATCGGGCTCATCGTGCTGATGGTCCTCACGGCCCTCTCGCCGTCGCCGATCGGGGTGCCGATCGCATGGTGGCTGGCGCCGGTGGGGGCCGTCGTGGCCCTGATCTTCGCCTGGATCTTCTTCGGCCAGGTCGCCGCGGCCGACCCCGGCGACAAAAGGATGCAGGAGATCGCCGGCTACGTCAGCACCGGCGCGATGGCCTACCTCAAGCGCCAGTACAAGGTGGTGGCGATCTTCTTCCTCGTCGCCTCGGCCGTCCTGTTCATCATGGGCCTGATCGGCGTGCAGCACCAGATCGTCTTCTTCGCGTTTCTCACCGGCGGGTTCTTCAGCGGCCTGTGCGGCTGGCTGGGCATGAAGACGGCCACGCTGGCCTCCAACCGCACCACGCAGGGCGCCAAGGAGAGCCTCAACCGCGGCCTGACGGTGGCCTTCCGGGCCGGGGCGGTCATGGGCCTGGTGGTGGTGGGCTTCGGCCTGCTGGACATCACGCTGTGGTTCCTGGTCCTCAGCCAGATCGCCCCGATCTTCGGCGTGCACATGGACCTGACGGAGATCACGGTGGTCATGCTGACCTTCGGCATGGGCGCCAGCAGCCAGGCGCTCTTCGCCCGCGTGGGCGGGGGCATCTACACCAAGGCCGCCGACGTCGGCGCCGACCTGGTCGGCAAGGTCGAGGCGGGCATCCCCGAGGACGACCCCCGCAACCCCGCGACCATCGCCGATAACGTCGGCGACAACGTCGGCGACGTCGCCGGCATGGGCGCCGACCTCTACGAGAGCTACTGCGGCTCGATCCTCGCGACGGCCGCCCTGGGCGTCGCCGCGGCCATGACGCTGTTCAAGGGCGAGGACGCCCAGATCGCCGCGGGCATGCGACTGCTGGCGGCCCCGATGGTCCTGGCGGGCGTCGGCATCTTCCTGAGCATCCTGGGCATCTACCTGGTCCGGACCAAGGAAGACGCCACGATGAAGACCCTCATGAAGGCCCTCGGCAACGGCCTGTGGGGCGCGACGTTCCTGGTGGGTCTCGCGGCCGCGGGGGTGTGCTGGCTGCTGCTCTCGGGGGTCCATGGGGACATCAACTGGTGGGGGATGTGGATCGCGATCGTGGCGGGCCTGTTGGCGGGCGTGGCGATCGGCAAGTCCACCGAGTACTACACCAGCTACGACTTCCGGCCGACGCGGCGCATCGCCGAGAGCGCCGAGACCGGCCCGGCGACGGTGATCATCTCCGGCATCGCGTTGGGGATGAAGTCCACGTGGATGGCCCTGGCGACGGTGATCGTGGCGATCCTCGTGGCCTACAGCTTCGCCGGCGGGTTCCGCGAGATGCTGCTGGGCCTCTACGGCGTGGGCATCGCCGCCGTCGGCATGCTGGCGACGCTGGGCATCTCGCTGGCGACTGACGCCTACGGGCCGATCGCCGACAACGCCGGCGGGAACGCCGAGATGACCGGCCAGGAGCCCGAGGTCCGCAAACGCACCGACGCGCTGGACTCCGTGGGCAACACGACGGCCGCCGTCGGCAAGGGCTTTGCCATCGGCTCGGCCGCCCTGACGGCCCTGGCGCTGCTGGCGGCCTACGTCGAGGAGGTCCGCATCGGCCAGGTCCGCGAGGGCCGCAACGCCGTCGAGGCCGTGTACCGGCCCGCCGCCACCGACCCCAACGCCGCCGTCGGCGCCCTCGTGGGCATCGGCGGCGGCAAGATCGGCCGAAAGGCCGCCGCCGGCACGAGGGACCGCGACTTCGACTGCCTGATGGTCCTCAACCAGCCGAAGGGCTACCGGCTGCCCAAGGCCGAGCTGGTCGGGGCGACGCTGGGCAAGCTCAACCCGGAGACCAACGTCCGCATCCTCACGCTGCCGCAGGACGCCAACCGCGTCGAGCTGGAGGTCGTCGGCGCCCAGAGGGCCTCGCTGCGCCAGTACATGGCGTTCTATGAAGTCACCCTGATGAACCCCAAGGTCCTCTGCGGCATGTTCGCCGGCGTCCTGCTGGTCTTCCTGTTCAGCGCGATGACCATGGAGGCCGTCGGACGGGCCGCCGGGGACATGGTCAACGAGGTCCGCCGCCAGTTCCGCGAGATCCCCGGCATCATGGAAGGCACCGGCATGCCGGACTACGCCCGATGCGTGGCGATCTCCACCGCCGGGGCCCAGAAGGCCATGGTCGTCCCCTCGCTGCTGGCGCTGATCGTGCCGGTGGTTACCGGCCTGCTGCTGAACGTCGCCGGCGTGCTCGGCCTGCTGGCCGGCGGGCTCGCATGCGGGTTCGCCGTGGCCATCTTCATGGCCAACGCCGGCGGGGCGTGGGACAACGCCAAGAAGTACATCGAGACCGGCCAGCTCGGCGGAAAGGGCAGCGACAACCACAAGGCCACCGTCACCGGCGACACCGTGGGCGACCCGTTCAAGGACACCTCCGGACCGAGCCTGAACATCCTGATCAAGCTCATGAGCATGGTGTCGGTCGTCTTCGCCGGACTGATCGTCAAGTACGCCCCGATCATCGGCGGCTGGCTGGGACTGGGCCAGTAAGGAGCTTCCGTTGGCGCGGCCGACCGCAAAGAACGACCCCGCAAGGGCCCTTGCCGTCGCCGCGGCGGGAATAGCCTCCGACGATAACTGCGAGGACCTGGTGGTCCTGGACCTCCGCGGCGTCAGCCCGGTGACGGACTACTTCGTGATCGCCACGGGCACGAGCGACCGGCAACTGCGATCCGTCGCCGCCGACATCGCCCGACACGGCGCGTCGGTCGGGCAGAAGGTCTGGCACGTCGCCGGGCTGGAGACGGCCGACTGGGTCTGCCTGGACTTCGTCGACGTCGTCGTCCACCTGTTCGACCAGAAGCACCGCCGCTACTACGACCTGGAGCTCATCTGGGGCGAGGCGCCGCGGGTGGACTGGCAGCCTCGCGGCCGCCGTCGGACCGGCGCCGCCCGCGAGTAGCACGATCGGATGGCTGTAGGCTTGCGTGCGGCGGCGTCCTCCGGGCGCCGCCGCTCAGCTTCCGCGGCATGCCCTCGCCCGGGCATCCGTGGCATGCCCTCGCCCGTCTTCGGGCGCTGGGCATGTCTTCGGAATTGCGGACGGCGCGGGCGGTGCGGGCGACATGCTCAACGTCTCGCGGGCCAGCGCCCGCCGAAGAGCCCCTTGGGCGAATGGCGGTAGCCTCGGGCGCAAGCCCGGGGTGAAGTGTGCCGTTTGCATGGAGCCCCGGAACGGGGCGATTGAGGGCCGCCAGCCGCGGCAATGCCTCAATCGCCCCCTGCGGGGGCTCTGATATGCTGTGGCCGCCCACCACGGGCTCGCGCCCGTGGCTACCACCAGGACGCCCTCCGGGCTCAAGAGACGCGTAGAACAACGGGCTATCAGATTGCCACGCCCCACAAGGGACGACGGCACGTGACGGAGTGAGCGGATGAACCTTCGTGCGGAACTGGAGCGGCGGCTTTCGGCGGCCCTGGCCGCGGCGGGGGCGCCCCAAGGCGCCGACGCCATGGTCGCCCCGTCGGTGCGGCCGGAGTTCGGCGACTACCAGGCCAACGGCGTCATGGCCGCCGCCAAGCGCCTGAAGACCAACCCCCGCGAGCTGGCCGGGAAGGCCGTCGAGATCGCCAGGGCCGAGCTTTCGGACCTGGCCGCCAGCGTCGAGGTCGCCGGGCCCGGCTTCATCAACGTCCGCCTGAGCGACGACTGGCTCGCCGCCGAGCTGACCCGCCGCGTGGGCGACGGCCGCCTCGGCGTCCCGCCGCTCGCCGACGGCCAGAGGCAGACCGTCGTCGTGGACTACTCCCACCCGAACCTCGCCAAGGAGATGCACGTCGGCCACCTCCGCAGCACGATCATCGGCGACGCCATCGTCCGCACGCTGGAGTTCCTCGGCCACCCCGTCGTCCGCCACAACCACGTCGGCGACTGGGGCACGCAGTTCGGGATGCTGACGGCGTACCTTGAGCGCGAGCTGGTGGGATATGAAGGGCGGACGGACATCATCACGTCTCTGGAAGGGGTATCGATCCCGGATATGGAGGAGTTCTACCAGAAGGCGAAGCGCCTTTTTGATAGCGATGAGGAGTTCGCCGCCAAGTCTCGCGAGTACGTCGTAAGGCTCCAAGCGGGAGAGAAGCGAGTCCTGGAGCTGTGGCATAAGGTGCGTGAGCAGTCGCTATGGCACTGCCACCACGATGTCTACAGGCCCCTGGGCATCAAGCTGACCATGAAGGACGTCCGCGGGGAGAGCGCCTACAACGACGACCTGTCGCGGGTCATCGAGGCCCTGGCCGCCGCCGGGCTGCTGACCGAGTCCGACGGGGCGCAGTGCGTCTTCCTGGAGGAGTTCCGCAACCGGGACGGCGAGATCATCCCGTGCATCGTGCGGAAGTCCGACGGCGGCTACCTCTACGCCACGACGGACCTCTCGGCCATCCGCTATCGCACCGGGACGCTGCCGGAAGGCCAGGAGCAGCTCCACGCCGACCGCATCCTTTATGTGGTCGATGCCCGCCAGAAGCTGCACCTGCGGCAGGTGTTCGCCGTGGCACGGGCGGCGGGGTTCGCCCCGCCGAGCGTCTCGCTGGAGCACGTGGCCTTCGGGACGATGATGGGCGCCGACGGCAAGCCGTTCAAGACCCGCGAGGGCGGGACGGTCAAGCTGATGGCCCTGCTGGACGAGGCCGAGCAGAGGGCGTTCGACCTGGTTGGCGAGAGGAGCCCCGACCTGCCGGAAGGGGCTCGCCGCGAGATCGCCCGGGTGGTGGGCATCGGGGCGGTCAAGTACGCCGACCTCTGCCAGAACCGCGAGAGCGACTACGTCTTCTCGTGGGACAAGATGCTCTCGCTGGAGGGCAACACCGCGCCGTACATGCAGTACGCCTACGCCCGCGTGCAGAGCATTTTTCGCAAAGGCGGGCAGGAGATTGCGGACCTGCCTGCCGGCAGGCATGGTTGCGGATTGCGGATTGCGGATCTCGGGCAAGCGGGCGATGGGTCGTCTGAACCGGCAGGTTCCCCGCGGGCTGGGATCACGCTCGCCGAGCCGCCCGAGCGGCTGCTGGGGCTGAAGCTCGCGCGGTTCGGCGAGACCGTAGACGCCGTCGCCCGCGAGTGCCTGCCCAACCGCCTGTGCGAGTACCTGTACGACCTGGCCGGGGCGTTCATGGGCTTCTACGAGTCCTGCCCGGTCCTCAAGGCCGACGGCCCCCTCCGCGCCAGCCGCCTGGCACTCTGCCGACTCACCGCCGACACCATCCGCACCGGCCTGGGCCTGCTGGGCATCGAGACGCCCGATCAGATGTAGGGGCCTGCCGGGCGCCGGGTCGGTGCAAAAGCGCCGTTTCGGCAGAACCGGGGTTTGACGGCGGCCGTACTATCCGCAACGATGGCCATCTGCGCCGAGCGGATGGCGCGGTTGAGGTGCGTGCCGGCCGGGACGGACGGCGCGGGCGCTGCGGGGGGCGCCCGCCGTCGCCGTCGCCGGCCGGAGGCAGGTCCCTCACGGAGCAGCCGATGGCTCACGACATTCTGAAGGAGTCCGTGGAGGCCCAGACCGGTCGGGCCAGCCTGTTCATCGTGGGCATTCTCGTCGGCGGCGTGCTGGTGCTGAACAGCTACGTCGCGGCGCTGATCTTCGAGGACGGCTTCTACAGCGACCTGCTGGCTCTGGTGGGGGCGGTGATGCTGGCCGGGCCCATCGTCGCGCACGCCATCAAGCACTTGGCCCACGGGCACATGCACATGGATGAGATCGTCGCGATCGCCGTGGTGGCGGCGCTGGCGGCGAGCGACTTCAAGACGGCCGGGGCCGTGGCGTTCTTCCTGCTGCTGGCCAATCTCATCGAGACGCGGACGGCCCTGGGGGCGCGGGCGAGCATCGAGTCGCTGGTGCGGCTGAGCCCCAAGAAGGCCCACCGCCTCGGCGAGGGCGGCGAGGAGGAGGTCGATCCGCGGGAGCTGAGGCCCGGCGACATCGTCCGGGTCCGCCCGGGCGACAACATCCCCGCCGACGGTCGGATCGTCGCGGGGCAGTCGTCGATCAACGAGGCCCTGGTCACGGGCGAGTCGATCCCGGTGGACAAGGCCGTCGGCGAGGAGGTCTTCAGCGGCACGAACAACCTGGCCGGGGCGATCGATGTGGAGGTGCTGCGGGCCGGGGAGGACACCACGCTGGGCAAGGTCCGCAAGCTGATCCTGGAGGCCGAGCGCACGCGGATCCCGATCATGCGGCTGATCGACCGCTACGCCGCGTGGTACACGCCGACGATCCTCATGCTGACGGCGACGGTGCTGGCGTTCACGCAGGAGATGGACCGCGCGGTGACGATGCTGATCGTCGCCTGCCCGTGCGCGCTGATCCTGGCCGTGCCGACGGCGATGGTGGCGGCCCTGTCGTGCGCGGCGAGGCTGGGGATCTACATCAAGGACGTCTCGAACCTCGAGCTGGCCCGCGAGCTCGGGGCGTTCGTCTTCGACAAGACCGGCACGCTGACGACCGGGCAGCTCTCGGTGACCCGCATGATGCCCGCGCCGGGCGTCGACGGGGCGGAGCTCCTGGCGGCCGCGGCGTCGGCCGAGCACCTCTCGCGCCACCCCGTCGCCCGCGCGGTGGTGGCCGTGGCCGAGAAGGCCCGCGTGCCGCTGTGCGACCCGAAGGACTTCGAGGAGATCTCCGGCCGGGGCGTGCGGGCGCACCTGGACGGGCAGACCGTGCTGGTGGGCCGGCGGGCGTGGCTGGCCGAGCTGGGGGTGGACTTCGCGCCGATGGCGGGCGAGGAGTACGCCGAGCCGGAGGGCCTCAGCACGCTGCACGTCGCCCGCGACGGGCGGCTGCTGGGGTGGATCGGCCTGGAGGACCGCACCCGCGAGGAGGCCCGCCAGGCCATGCGCGAGCTGTCGGAGCTGGGCATCAAGCAACGGGTGATGGTCACCGGCGACCGCTGGTCCGTCGCCCGGCGCGTCGCGCGGGAGATGGGCTGCACCGAGGTCCAGGCCGAGGTGCTCCCCGCCGACAAGCTGGAGCTGGTCGCCGCGCTGAAGGCCCAGGGCACCAAGGTGGCGGTCGTCGGCGACGGCGTCAACGACGCCCCGGCCCTGGCGGCCGGGGACCTGTCCATCGCGATGGGCGCCGCCGGCAGCGACGTGGCCATCAACTCCGCGACCATCGTCCTGATGAACAACGACCTCCGCCGGCTGTCGTTCCTGGTGCGGCTGAGCCGCAAGACCATCGGCGTGGTCCACCAGAACCTGCTGTTCGGCGGGGTGTTCATCGTGGGCTTCGAGGTGATGGCGGGCCTGGGCTGGCTGCGCCCGCTGCTGGGGGCGGTGCTGCACGCGGTGGCCGCCACGTTCGTGATCTTCAACAGCGCCCGGCTGGTCCGCTTCGGCGAGGAGCTGCACGAGGCCCGCCCCGAAGCGCCCCGGCCCCGCCCGCGGGCCGAGCCCGTCCCGGCCGGGTAGATTGGGTCCGCCGCCTTCAGCGGACGGCGAAGCCGAAATGACGACGCGTCTTGGGCAGGAACAGAACGACGAGCACCGCGGCGGCGAGGGCCGTCGCCGTGGCGATCAGCACCGGCGTGGCCACGTCCGGGCGCGGGCCGAGGTGCGGGGAGATCAGCAGGACCGTCCCGGCCGCCGCGCCGGCCGCCGACGCGGCCAGCACGAGCCAGTAGCTCCATCGCCCGCCGTAGCCGAAGGCCGCCCAGACCAGCCAGCCGGCGGCCGCGCCGACGATCAACCCCGCGGCGGCGAGGAGGCTGGCGGTCGAGTAGAGCCTCGGGACCGTCAGGACCACCAGGCCCGCCAGGGCGGCGACGACGGCGCCGGCCCGCCCCGCCCAGGCCAACAGGTTCACCAGGCCCGGCGTGCCCGCGGCGGCGGCCTGGGCCTCCAGCTCGCGCGTCTGGAAGAGCGAGACCGCCAGGGCCAGCAGCCCCAGCGTGTACAGCGCGCCGTAGAGCAGGGCGAAGCCCACGACGCCCAGCGGCACGGCCCCGGCGATGCGGAGGTCGTCCTGGGGGTAGAAGTGGCTGAGGTTGGGCACCACCCAGCCCAGCACGCGGACCACGGGCACCTCGTCGGCCCAGGGCCCGAAGACCTGCGGGTGCGCCGAGCCGACGACGAACACCGCCGTGCAGACCCCCAGCGTCATCGCCTGCCCCAGCCGCGCGCTGGCCGCCACCGCCAGGGCGACGAAGATCACCACGGCCAGGAGCATCATCGCCAGCTCCAGCAGCACCTGCGAGGGGATGCCGAAGCCGAAGGGCACGATGCGCCAGCCCTTGCCGACGAAGCCGATGGCGATCATTGCCGCCGTCAGCAGCACCACGGCCGCCCGGACGCCCGTCGAGGTGAACTGCCAGCCGAACCAGAGGTTCCCGAGCATGGCCGTCAGGACGGTCAACCCGAGGGCCGAGAAGCCCAGGACGATGACC
>Ga0307380_10008757_pt1 | contig 12930 bp, 10 predicted proteins | sample UN3MG_FD_202239 | JGI IMG/M metagenome (GOLD analysis project Ga0307380, IMG submission 202239) | Soil microbial communities from Risofladan, Vaasa, Finland - UN-3 | ecosystem: Environmental > Terrestrial > Soil > Coastal area > Acid sulfate soil | place: Finland: Risofladan, Vaasa | collected... | reverse complement strand
AAATAGTTTAGTAAGATTATTATTTATTTTATATTAAATTTCATAAGGATCTGTTTTTCTTTTCGTGAATTAAAATCAAATAATTTCTTTGAGGTAAGAAAAGTCCCCACAAGTTCTTGACACCAACTAATTTCTAAAAAACTTGACTTTTATAAATTTATTTTGTTATAATGAATATCCAAGTTTCATAAAATATAATATTCTATCTCGCTATTTAAAATGTTATATTAAACTTTTTCAATAGGAAGGAGAAGTATTAAAGTAATACTTCAAGAGAAGTTGAGAAAGGTAAACTATCCGAAAGGATAGGACGCAAAGTTATGGGCCTAAGATATTTTTATTGCGAGCCTGCTGAAAGTAGGTGAAGCAATCTCATGCAATACTACGGCTGCCAGACTGCCAACTTTTTAACTTAATAAAGATTGGCAGTTTTTTATTTTAACTATTGTTTCTCGCTTCTCTTATTCTTACATTTATTAAGCAATAAAATCACTCAAGAAATCTTATCATTTATCTACTTAAAAACTGCCCGTGAAAAATTATTCCCAAAAAAACAATCGAAGCACTACTTATAAAATTCATACTAAAAAATATTTTCAACCTGATAAAAAAAATCAACCTTTATTCATCATAATATAATAACAAATCACTTGAACTTTATTTAATCTTAAAAAGGAGGCAATTTCCCTCCTTGATTGTGTTGAAATGATTCAAATTTGCATTTCAATTCAATTAAAATAAAAAAATAAAAGAAGTGTAACTTAATGAAAAAGTACTTAATACAAATAAGAAATATTTTATTATTTATTGATTTATTCTATCTTTTAAAGGAGGAATAAATAAATGAAAATTACCATAATCGGTGCAGGCTACGTTGGCCTGGTAAGTGCTGTGGGATTTGCAGATTTAGGAAATGAAGTAATATGCGTAGATAAAATACCTTCCAAATTAAGTAAACTTTCAAAAGGAATTTCTCCTATCTATGAACCGGGATTAACAGAACTACTTCAAAAACAGATAAAGAAAGGTAAAATTCACTTTACCGATAAAATAGAAGAAGGGGTTAACTTTAGTGATATTATTTTTTTATGTGTGGGCACACCCAATGGAGATACCGGAAAGGCAGATTTGTCTCAGGTAGAAGAAGCCTCAATAGATATTGCCCACAATATGAAAAGCTACAAACTGATAATTGAAAAATCTACTGTTCCGGTAAATACCCATCAATGGGTTAAGACGGTAATAAAGAGAGATTTAAAAAAAGATATCAAGTTCGATGTGGCTTCCAATCCGGAATTTTTAAAAGAAGGGTCGGCATTAGATGATTTTATGAATCCAGACAGGATAGTAGTCGGGGTTGAAAGCGAGAAAGCCAAAGATATGTTTAAAGAACTTTATAAGCCATTTAATGAAAAAGGCATTCCCTTAATTATTACTACTCCAGCTACAGCAGAACTTATAAAACATGCCTCAAATTCTTTTCTGGCTATGAAGATTTCCTATATAAATATGGTTTCCGAGCTATGTGAAAAAGTGGGAGCAGATGTGGGTATGGTGGCAGAAGGAATGGGATATGACAAAAGAATAGGCAAAGATTTTTTATGTGCTGGCATAGGTTACGGCGGAAGCTGTTTTCCTAAAGATGTGAAAGCCTTTATAAAAATCGCAGAAGAGCACGGAATAGATTTTTCTCTCATAGAAGAAGTAGAAAAAATAAATATCAAAAGAAGAACAGATTTTATAAAAAGGATAAAAAATGTTTTATGGATAATTAAAGATAAAAATATAGCAGTTTGGGGATTATCTTTTAAACCGAATACAGATGATATAAGAGAGGCACCATCAATTGATATAGTAAGAGAGCTGGAAAAAGCAAAAGCAAACTTGAAACTTTACGACCCCAAGGCAATAGAAAATTTTAAACATATTTTTCCAGAAAAACAGAGTCTAAAATATTTTGATGATAAATATGAAGCCTTAAAAGATACCGATGCACTGCTTATACTTACAGATTGGGATGAATTTAAAGGAGCGGATTTTGATAAGGTAAAAGAAAATATGAGGCTTCCTATAATTATAGATGGAAGGAATATTTATCAACCTAAAGATATGAAAAAGAAGGGGTTTGAATACTATAGTATCGGTAGAGAAAATTTTGACCCGAAAGAGGTGTGGAAATGAAAAAAGTCTTAATAACTGGAGCAGCCGGTTTTATAGGAAGTCACCTATGTGATAGATTTATAAAAGAAGGATTTTATGTAATAGGTTTAGATAGTTTTCTTACCGGGAACCCGGATAATATTGCTCATCTAATAGGTAACGAGAGATTTAAATTCATAAAATATGATGTAACCAATTTTATCTATATTCCTGATGAAATAGATATAATGTTACATTTTGCCTGTCCCGCCTCCCCGGTAGATTATCTTAATCATCCTATCCATACTATGAAAGTAGATTCTCTTGGAACTATAAATACCCTGGGATTAGCGAAAGCTAAAAAGGCAAGATATATCTTTGCCTCTTCTTCTGAAGTTTATGGCGACCCTAAGGTTCATCCTCAGCCAGAAACTTATTGGGGCAATGTGAATCCCATAGGACCAAGAAGTGTATATGATGAAGCAAAGAGGTTTTCTGAAGCTCTAACTATGGCTTATTATAGAGAACATAAAATTGATATAAGGATTGTTAGAATATTCAATACTTATGGACCGAGAATGAGAATGAATGATGGCAGGGTAGTAACTAATTTTATAACCCAGGCTTTAAAAAATGAACCTATAACGGTTTATGGTGATGGGATACAAACCCGAAGTTTCTGTTATATAGATGACCTGATAGAAGGAATTTTTAAAACTGCAATTATGGAAAATATAGATGGTGAAGTCTTTAATTTAGGAAATACTGAGGAGCATAATATTAAAGATTTTGCTCAAATTATAAAAAGCTTGACCAATTCTAAATCTTTAATTATTTTCAAACCTCTTCCTCAAGATGATCCAACTCGCAGATGTCCTGATATTTATTTCGTTAAAGAAAAATTACACTGGGAGCCAAAAATTGGATTAGAAGAAGGTTTGGGAAAAGTTATTGAATATTTTAAAAAGAAATTAGGCTAACAGCGAATAGATTGGATTATCTTCTATAGGAAAGAGTAGAAAGTGTAAACACCACTTAAAAGTAATACATATATATAGCTATAGCGAAAAATAAAAGAGATCTAAATTTAAAAATAAATTTTCTTTGGTGAGATTTTCTTTAAAAAAGGAGTGAAAAAATAAAATGATTAATTTAAATAAAAATACCACAGAGATAACTGAAACGACAACTGTGGACATGAAGACACCTGCAAATTTATCTTTTAAGAATCATTTATCCCTTCCATTTGCAGATAGGAGAATTGCAGATAGGAGAATTTTTGATAGGAGAAGCATTGAAACCAGCAATATTAAAAAAATAACAATTGTAATACCGGCATTAAATGAAGAACAAGCTATTGGATCCGTAATAAAAGAAATACCAATTGATGAATTAAAAAAAATGGGATATGGTGTAGAAATTATGGTTATTGATAATGGCTCGACGGATAAAACAAGGTATATAGCCAATAATCATGGGGCAAAAGTTATCGTCCAGCCAATTAAGGGTTACGGGAATGCCTACAAGGCAGGATTTGCTAATGCTACTGGAGATATTGTCGCTACAGGAGATGCAGATTTAACCTATCCTTTTGGTGATTTGCCAAAAATAATTAAAAAGATGGAGGATGAAAATTTAGACTTCATTACCACAGATAGACTGTCTAACTTACAACCAGGAGTGATGAGTAAAGCCCACTATTTTGGAAATCTTTTGCTTCAATTGATAACCAAAATACTATTCGGGTTACCGTGTAAAGATTCCCAATCCGGAATGTGGATTTTCAAAAAAAGTATTTGGCCCAAATTGAATGTTAAATCTTCTGGCATGCCCTTTTCGCAAGAGCTAAAAATAGAAGCTTATAAAAAAGGCTTTAAGTGCGCCGAAGTTCCAATTGTTTACAGAGCAAGGGTAGGAGAGGTTAAACTTACTACCTTCAAAGACGGTTTTGGCAATATGATTCATCTAATAAAAAAAAGAATTTTTAGCTAAGATTAAACAAAATGAAAAAGATGAAAATTTTAATTTTAACTCATTATTTCCAACCACACATTGGAGGAATTGAAATTGTTGCATATAATCAAGCAAAAGAGATAGTTAAGAGAGGACATCAAGTTACAATAATAACTAGTAAGATAGGAGAAGAGCCAGAAGAAGAGATTATTGACGGGATAAAAGTAAAAAGAGTGAAAGCCTGGAATTTTTTTGAAGATAGATTTGGTATAGCATTTCCTGTTTTTTCTTTAAATTTGTTTTCAGTATTAAAAGAAGAAATAAAGAATAAAGATGTCATCCATATACATGGAGTATGGTGTATGCCCTCTCTTTTAGGAGCATTTATAGCAAAATTATACAATAAAAAGTTAATAATAACGGAACACGTTGGAGTTGTTCAGACAAAGAGTTTTTTAGTAACCGGAATACAAAAAGTAATTTTTTATTTTTTTGGAAGATCGATGCTGCAATATAGCAATAAAATAATTGTTTATAATGAAAAAGTGGGAAACTGGATAAATAAAAAAGATAAAACCATTTTTTTAATTAACGGTGTTGATATCTCCATATTTAAACCAGCCACAATTAAAGCAAAGAAGAAAATAAAAATAAAGTATGGGCTTCCATTTTCTAAAAAATTAGTATTATTTGTAGGTAGGCTAACAGAAAAAAAGGGTTTTGATAAATTATTTGAAGCAAGGGATAAAGATTATCTAATTTTATTTATAGGCAGTGGAATTGTACCAGAAAATATGAAAAAAGATAAAAATGTTTTATTTTTGGACCCTATGCTTCAAGAGGGATTAGCAGAGATATATCAAGCAAGCGATATTTTTTGCCTACCATCAAAAAGTGAAGGTTTTCCATTATCCATTCAAGAAGCTATGGTCTCTGGGCTTCCGATAATAACAACAGACCATCCAGGTTACGAGGATTATTTGGACAGAAAATACGTGAAGCTTATAAATCCAACTCCTAAATTTATCAAAAACACATTGAGAGAAGTTTTAAATGATGAGGTTTTAATAAAAAAAATGAAAAGTTATTCAAGAAATACGGCAGTCGAAAAATTTAGCTGGGAAAAAAATGTTACAGAATTAATAAAAATTTATAAGCAAATCTTAACATGAAAGTTCTTATTGTAACTCCATATTTTCCTCCTCACATTGGAGGAACAGAAAATTATACATATAACATAGCTAAAGGTTTAAAAGAAGAATATAATTGGGAGATTGTTGTTATAACTTCAAACCATGAAGAGAAAAAATATATAGAAGAAAAAATAGACGGGATAAAAATATATAGGCTATCACGATGGTTTAAAATTTCAAATACACCAATCAATCCAATCTGGTATTTTCAAATAAAAAATATAATCAAAAAGGAAAAGCCCGACGTGATAAATGCTCATACACCTGTCCCTTTTATTTCTGACGTTGCTGCTAGGGTCTGTAACAATATACCGTTTATACTGACGTATCAAAATGATTTAACTAAAGGAAATATTTTTTTAAACCTTTTGTGTAAACTATATTATTTTGCCATAGGAAATGATACTTTAAATATTTCAGATAAAATAATTGCAACCTCTAAGTATTATGCTCAGAATTCTACTTACTTAAAAAAATATTTTAAGGAACTTGGTATTGTTCCTCCTGGTGTGGATGTGCTTAAGTTTAATCTTAATGTCAATAAGGGTTACTTAAAGAAAAAGTATGGCAATCATCACTTTGCCCTATTTGTTGGACAATTAGATAAATCACATATTCACAAAGGCATAAATTATCTTCTTGATGCTATTTCGTTAGTTAAAAAAGAGTTTGAAAACATTGTACTGTTAGTTGTTGGGAAAGGAGATAATATAAAAAACTATAAAAATTATGCTCAAAAACTTTCTATAGAGAAGAATGTTATCTTTACCGGATTTGTCCCAATCGATAAATTACCAGAGTATTATGCGGGGTCAAATGTCACTATTTTACCTACCTTAGATAATTCTGAGGGATTTGGAATGGTATTAATTGAGGCAGGTGCTTGTGGAAAGCCTGTAATAGGTACTAGTGTTGGGGGCATCCCTTTTGTGATTAGTGACCAAAAGACAGGCTTACTTGTTCCTCCAAAAGATTCAGAAGCTCTTGCAAAAGCAATAATAAAAATACTTAAGGATCCCAAGCTTGCTAAAAAAATGGGAGAAAATGGATATAAAAAAGTAAAAGAAAATTTTATTTGGGATAAGCAAATTAAAAAAACTAAAAAAATAATTGAAGAAAGTTTGGATAAAAAATGAAAATTGTTCAAATAATTTCACACTACCCTCCACATTTAGGTGGAATGCAAAATATTGCTAGGGAGATCTCTGAAAGATTGGCAATAAAAGGCAATCAAGTAGAAGTTTTTACTTCAGATATTGGGTGTAAAAAAGATAAATTAACATCAACAAAAAATCTTAAAATTTATTATCTCAAAAGTTGGGACTTTGCCCATTCCCCAATCATACCCTCTTTGTTTTTTAAATTACTAAAAATATCAAAAGATTCTATTATACATATCCATGCGGCTCAATGTTTTGTCCCTGAAGTTGTCTATTTAGTATCTAAAATCAAAAAGATTCCTTATGTTGTTCATATTCATTTAGACGTAAGACCATCAGGGAAGTTAGGGTTTTTGCTTCCTTTATATAAAAAGGTAATTTTAAAAAGGGTACTCAAATCTGCTAGTAAAATTATTGTTCCAGGTAAAGAATACAGAACTCTTATCAATAAAAAATATAATATTTTAGAGAATATAATAATAATCCCAAACGGTGTAGGTGAAGAATTTTTTATTAATAAAGAGAATGTTTCCTCCAAGCATACTAATTTGCTCTTTGTTGGAAGATTGTCTGTCCAAAAAAACATCCCAAAACTGATTGACGTAGCTTCTTTAATTAAAAGTAAGGTAGTTTTGCATATAATTGGTGATGGTGAAAAGAAGAAAGAAATTGAAAAATTAATCTCCGATAAAAAATTGAAGAATGTTATATTGCATGGCAAGAAGACTGGAAAAGACCTAATTAATTTTTATAAAAACGCAGATATTTTCATATTAACTTCAGATATTGAAGCGATGCCTCTTGTTTTGTTAGAAGCTATGGCTTCAGGTACTCCAATAGTCGCCTCAGATGTTTTAGGAATTCGGGAACCTGTTGGTAAGACGGGTATTTTGGTTAGACCGCCAACTCCAGAAAATTTTGCCAGAGCAATTGATAACCTAATTGAAGATAAAATTTTAATGAATACATTGTCTAAAAGAGGAAGAAAAAAAGCTAAGAATTATGACTGGAATAAAATTGTAGAAAAATTTGAGAATGTTTACAGAGAGGTACTAAATGAAACTAACTAGAAATAAAATATTTTCCGGAATTCTGATTTTTGGACTAATCGCAAACCTTTTGGTCTATTTTGATATCCAATACTTCTACTTAAGGGCGATTTTTTCTTTTATATTTCTAACAACAATTCCTGGATTACTAATTATGTTGATGTTTAAAATCAGAAAAATTGGGTTTTTGGAATATTTGATTTATACAATTGGATTAAGCATTGCTTTTTTAATGTTTGGGGGCTTAGCTGTAAATTGGATTCTTCCATGGTTGCATATCACAGACAAACCACTGTCGTTAATTCCCTTACTTATTAGCTTCGATATTTTTCTTTCCCTTTTTGGACTTATCGCCTACAAACGAAATAAAGATATCTCTCTTAAAATCATATTGCCGGAACCTAATCGGTTAAACAAGATCTTCTTTATAACACCTGTGATTTTTCCCCTATTAAGTATTTTAGGAGCAATAACCCTAAACAATGGCGGGCCAAATTATCTCACTATTATTATGCTCGGCGGAATTTTACTGTACATTTTAGGAGTAATTTTATTCCGGAAAATTTTAGACCAGAATATTTATCCGTGGGCTATCTTCATGATATCCCTATCTTTACTTTTAATGTATTCTCTAAGGAGTTGGCATGTTATCGGTTGGGATATAAATATAGAATATAAAATGTTTAGATTAACAGAAAGTAATTATTTATGGAGTTTAACAAATTCAAATAACGATTATAATACATGCTTAAGTATAACAATTTTGCCTACTATTCTTCATAACTTTTTAAATATAAATAGTGAATATGTTTTTAAATTATTATATCCGCTTCTATTTACAGAAGTTCCACTTACTATATATTTATTATCAAAGCTTTATACGACAAATATTGTTGCATTTTTAGCAAGTTTTTTCTTTATTATCCAACCTGCATTTTATGGATTGATGTCAGCAGTGGCTAGACAAGAAGTGGCTTTTATTTATTTCTCATTAATGTTATTTACCTTATTTACTAATAATATTCGTTTTGGTACAAAAAATATATTAGTTTTATTATTTGGAGCATCAATAATAGTATCGCACTATTCAACCTGGTATATCGCACTAACACTTATTATATTTACCTATATAGTTCGTAAAATATCTAATATTAATCTTAATATCAATAAATACAAAATAATACGGAGTAATCCAAATTATAAACTGCGTTTAAATATAATTCTTATATTAATTATATTTACATTTATATGGAATACGCAGTTAACTAATTCGTTTAATAGTTTGACAGGAACTATTTATTATACATTAATGAATATGAAAAAAACATTTACTGAAGAAATGAAAAATGTAAGTTTGAAATCCGTATTCTTTTCTAGTGACTCATCCTATACTAATGATCAACTAAATTTATTTATTGAGAATTATATACCATGGTATTTAGAAGCTAATAATATTAAACCAATTTTGAATAATGAAAAATATACACTTACTATTAAACCTTGGACTAGTTTTTCTACTAGAAATATATTTGCAACTCAGTTTGTTAAATATATTTATTTATTTAAAAAATTTATTATCATGTTATCTTTGCTTTTTGGATTTATATATCTCGTATATATTTACAAAAAAGATAAAACAAAAATCGATATAGAATATATATATTTATCATCAATAGGAGTTTTTCTAATATTACTAATATTAGTATTACCTTACTTATCTATTGCATATACTTTTGAAAGATTACTACAACAAAATTTAATTTTTTTATCATTAATAATTGTTTTTGGTATTCAATTACTTTTTAAATATCTCAGGAAAATCAAATACATTATTATCTCAATAATATTTATTATATATTTTATACATGGTAGTGGAGTACTGGTTCCTATTCTTGGGGGTACAAATAGTTTGTTTTTACTAAATCATGGTACAGAATATGATTGTCACTATACTCACAATATAGAAATTCAAGCAATAGTTTGGTTAGATAAATATTCTGATAGTAAAAATGACTTGTATGCAGATAAATTAGCAGAATTAAAAATTGAGGCATATTCAAAAAATAATTATCGAATTATTCCATATATTATTCCTAATGTAATCAATCGCTCTGGATATATTTATGCAAGATATACAAATATAATGGAAGAAACAGCTTCAATAGATGAAAGACAATATTTTATGAAAGGTGTAGCACTTACTAATTATCCTTTTGATTTTATAAATAATAATAAAAGTTTAATCTATAATAACGGAGGTGCAAAAATATACAGATGAAAATATTACATATTATTAGTGCAGGATACCCTTGTGGAGGTGCCGAAAATATTCTCATAAAACTTAAAGATAATTTTGAAAATAAAGGTCATGAAATAAAAATATTATCAAGTGACCTAAGACCGGAATTAAACCATTTTAGTGATTTTGAATTTAAAAGTATTAATTCGAATAGCCCTATGAAAATACTATTTAATCTATTTAATCCTTATTCATTTACTGCACTTAAAAAAATATTATATGAATATAAGCCTGATATTGTGCATTTACATACTATGGGACAAATTTCACCATCTGTCCTTTTTTTATTAAGAAAATATCCCACTTTTATGACCTTACACGGTCCTGAAACATTTATTAAGTCATTAGTTACTTGGTATTTAGCACCTCGTTGTTTTCATAAAGAAGAGATGTATGAGAATAATTTTACTTTGATAGGTAGATTCCATTATTTTTATCATACATATATTCAACGTTATATTTATAAACTCGGATTTAAAAACGTAGATTTATTTATTGCACCAAGCAATTTTATAAAAAATAAAGCAATTAGTGACGTTAATCCTATCAAAACAATACATAATCCCATTGATTTACCAAAATATTCTGCAATAGAAAGTAATAATAACATATTATTTGTAGGCAGATTAGAAAAAGTAAAAGGAGTACGGTATTTAATAGAAGCAGTTCCTTTAATCATTAAAAAAAAACCTAATATACAATTATATATAGTAGGAGATGGACAAGAAAAGGATAGCCTATTTAAATTAGTTAATGATATTGGATTATCAAATAATATACATTTTATAGGATGGCAAAAAAGTGATGACTTAAACCGATATTATAAAACAGCCAGTGTAATAATTATACCATCTATTTGGCCAGAAAATTTCCCAACAGTTTGTCTGGAAGCAATGAGTATTGGGAGACCCGTAATTGGGACTAGAGTAGGAGGTATTCCGGAAATTATTGACGATAAAGTAAATGGTTATATAGTAGAACCAAAAAATTCTGGTCAAATTGCTGAGAAAGTTATTAAGTTGCTATTGGACAAAAATCTTCTAAAGTTTATGAGTAAAAATGCACGAATAAAATCTGAAAAATATAATATTAATACCTATATTACCGAAATAGAAGAAGTTTATCAAGATATTAGGAGGAAATATGAAAATAAATAATAAAATATTAATTTTAGCTTATTTAGATGGTTTTGCAAATTCTAAAAGAGTAACAGAAATAAAAACATATCTTGAAGGAAAAGGATATGTTGTTACTGTTTTAGATACGACGCATTTTGGAAAAATACCTTCATTAGGCCTCTGGAGATATTTTCATTACTTTATTCAAATTATTCTTTTAATTAAAAATCTAATATTAAATCAGAGGATTTATTACTATGATATTATTTTAAATATGAAAGTGAGAGCATTTTTGTTGTTAAAGATACTCAATAACACAATATTTAATTGCATCATTTGTGAAAATATATTAGATTCATATTTATTTATTAATAAATTAAATAGCACTAAGATAATAGATTGCCCTGCACCAGTAGCCGATGAACTGTATTATACCGACCGCTTATCTTATTCATCATATTTGAAGTTCAATATTTTTTTAAACAGAATTTATCATAATACTGATTATTTAGCATTTCATTGGAATTTATATACAAATTACGTTAGGAAAAATAGCTATAATGAAGAAAATATAATCGAAATAAATTGGGGATGCAATCCAAAAGAAGAAAATTTAAGAGCGAGATATAATAAAAATCCTAAAATGATATGTTTAGGATACTTAGGTGGAAAATGGGTAAATCTTCCTTTACTTTCACAATTATCAAAAGTATATGAAATAGATGTATATGGAGGACCTGCTCCAGATAAAAAGTGGGGATTAAATTTTAAAGGCTATGCACCTTCTACGGACATAATTAAAAATTACCAATTTGGATTAATAACAATTACAAAAGACGAATTAAGAAAAATGAGTTTTTCTTCAAAACATTTAGAATATTTGTCTTTTGGATTGCCTACTCTTACGCCGGATTGGAGAAAAGATCCGCTGCTTGAAAATGTATCTATTTATTATAATGAAAATAATTTTCTCGATGTAATAAAGAAGTATTCTCATGAAAAAATATGGCAAGAAATGAGTGACAAATGTTATAATCAAGCCAAGAAATGGATATGGAGCGAAACATTAAAACCATTAGGGGATATTATTGAACAACACCAATTACTTCAACACTTTATTACTAAATAATATAAAATAAATTCATAATCAGATACCCCTTAATATAATAATATTAAGAATTGTATCACCAATAAAATTAACTGAAATGAATAATAGTGATACTGTTAATAATTGTAATAGCCTAAAACCTTACTAGAATATTCTTTTCCAAAACTAAAAGTATATATTTATTAAAAAGAAAAGTAACAATAATGGTGGATCTGAGATAATAATTAATGTAAATCCTTATTAAAGAAGACTTTTAATTAATACTAAATAAATCAACGCTATAGTACCCTGCCCAATAACCCAAGCAACTCCCATCCCTAATAAATTGTGATGAACTAGCATGGTACTTAAAGATAAGATTATGGAAGCGCTAAAATGAGAAAAGACAGGGAAGAGCTCTATAACAAAAAATCAGCAATTGAAGCCAAGATAAGTGAGGGTAAAGGGATGTACGGGCTTAACAAATCTTACTACAAAGACTTTGGAGGAGATAAGATGTGGGCATCATTATCAATAAGGCATTAAACATAAGGAAGTTACTTAGGGATATGGCCAAAAGTCCTGATCTGATACTAAGATTTTCGTAGTAAAGAAAACATAAAGATAAAAGTTTTGTATAAGAAAACAAAAGCATGAGTGCATGCTTTTAGAATATTAAAAAGGTGAGTTATTCACCAGGAACTAATTAGTGATTGGCAAAAAGTATCAAAAAACCTTTGGAGAAATTTCCCCTTTAAGTTAAAGGAGGATTTTAATTAGAATTAAATACAAAATTGCAGTAACCCCCTGTCCCACAATCCAACCTATTCCAACCCCAACAACCCCAAACAAATTCATCTTAATAAAAAATACGCTAAGTGAAAGAATGACAGTGGTACTTATGAGACTTAATAGAATCATTAATTTTATTT
>Ga0307380_10008756_pt1 | contig 12931 bp, 7 predicted proteins | sample UN3MG_FD_202239 | JGI IMG/M metagenome (GOLD analysis project Ga0307380, IMG submission 202239) | Soil microbial communities from Risofladan, Vaasa, Finland - UN-3 | ecosystem: Environmental > Terrestrial > Soil > Coastal area > Acid sulfate soil | place: Finland: Risofladan, Vaasa | collected... | reverse complement strand
GTATCCATAACGAGGAGAGAATATGACTCCAGCATGTTGAAGGAATTTGCTGTTGTTCACGCTGGGATATATAAGCCTCGCTCCAACAATACCCACAGAACGATCCGATTTCATTATATGATACATATTGAACAAGGAAAAAAGATCCGCTATAGTTATATCGTTGTTCAATAGAAGTATGAAATCATTGTTGCGATCTATACCGATTTCTTCATTTGCTTTGTCTACAACCCAATTGTTGCCTTTTGAAAAATTGTCGTTGTTGTGATCTATATAATGATATCGTATGAAATCTTCATTCCATGACTCAACGAGTTCCTTGGTCCCGTCGTTGCTGTTGTTGTCCCTTATATACCAAAAAGACGGCTCCTTGATTTTCTCGAGAGCCGCCTTCAATGTCGGATATAATTTTTCTAGATGTTCCTTGCCGTTCCATGTCAAAGTAGATATAATCAAACTCACTGTTGCAGCCCCTCCTTTTTACATGCCTCTATGAACAATTTTCTTGCCGACTGATACATGACCGGCATGTTCATGGTCTTTGCTGTTTGTCTTTTTATATGTATCACCGGCACTTCTGTCAGATGCATTTTGATGCCCATTTTCCTGGCTCTCAATGATAAATAAGTATCTTCGAAATATGTCTTCATGAACAATGGAAATGGTTTGTCTTCAGGATGGTCTTCATCACAGAACTTGTCGAAAACAACTCTTTTACCACACAACAACCATCCAGATAGATAGTTCCATTTTTCTTTTGGATTATTCGTTTCGTATACGAAATTGTTCTGCGTTATCAATCCTCCAGTTGGTGACGTCAATGTGTTTTCATCCAATTGCTCAATCAATATGGAAGTCCAATCATTCTTTCTTTTGACAACACGTATGTCATTGTTCAGGAATATGATATCATCTCCCCTGGCAATTGAATATCCGTAATTTACAGCATATGCGAATCCTTTGTTCTCACCAAGACCTACAATTCTGAATTCAGGACGATCAAGTCTTGTATCTGCGTCCAATATCTTTTCGATATGTCCAACCGTACCATCAGTACTTCCATTGTCTACTATTATTATTTCATGCGTTTCATCCAGATTCAACAAATCGACAATACATGCTTTTGTAAGAACATATCTGTTGAATACAGGTATTATTATTGAAGTCTTTATCACGATAACGCTCCAATATTTCCTGTTGTCTTGAAACGCTTTTCAAAAATCGTATAGTTGAACCATTCAACATCACAGCTTTCTTTTGCTTTCAAACATATATATACATCTTCAAGAGAAGAACCCGTTCTTATCTGTCTGATTGCATACAGAATACCTGTATCAATCTCCTGCACCAATCTGTTCACATGCACGTCAACAGGAAGTATGTACGTATCAACCTTGTTCCATGGACGGAAATCCTGTACGAACTTGATGGAAGGAAAAACTCTTGAAAAATTGATGGCACGATCATCTAGATATAAATTGGCATGTATTTTCTGATTTGTTATTTTTATATTGGAAACTTCTTCTTCCGTCAATCCATTTTCAAGCAACCATTTCCTGATCGCATCAACACCTTCTTGAACAGTTGCTCTCGTAGACATTATGGCTGTCTTCATATCGTTTTCAAATAAATCCTTCATGAATTCAATCGCGCCTTCACATGGTGGATCCATTATATTTCCATACCCATGGAACCCTGATGTATAACTATGGATCACTCCATCGAAATCCAATGATATGTCGTAAGAACCAACCTCCTCTCCAGGATTCTCGAATTCAGATTCATTGACAATCTCCACAACTCCATCTGTCTTTATGATGGTATTGCCATCTTCATGGTCCACAGATACATTCTCACCTTTTTTTACTATTATTTTCATCATGCTCCTTCAAGTTCACACAAAAAATCCAACAAGCCGTTCTTGTCTCCAGAATGAAGATTGAACTCAAGCGTCCCGAATTCAAAACCCCGGTTTTTGAACACATCATTTGCCGCCGATAGATTTTCCGCCACATCATCTATATATACACAACAAATTTCTTCTTTCTTTTCACTATACAAAGCATGACAATCCAACTTATAATCATATTTTTTCAATAAATATTCATAGAACAAATAAGAAGGCTTGCATAAACCGATATTACATGAAAATCCCGGATTGGCTTTTTTGAAAAAAAGATTCTTGCTTTGCAAGATCTTCATATGTGCTCTCGATATATTTGAAGAAAAAATCACATCATTGAATCTCCAACTGAAAAAATCAACCATGTCTTTATCTATTTCAAGTAAAATCTCATTTTTCCATAATTCACATATTGTTTTCTTATATCTTGGGTTGGCTCTAGTAAAATACATTTCAAAAAAATTCTCATGCGTCATTAAATTCGAATCTACAAGCATGGAACCCGTCATGATGGCATTTACAGCTTCTTCTTTTGTATAAACCAATCCAGATTTGAGAAGTTCAGATACAACTGGAATCATATCAACTTTGACAAGCACATTACCTATATCCAACATGTATACGACTTTCATGTTTTCTCCTTGTTTTTTTTGTTTACTTACACAAGGATAAAATATTTTTTGTCAATTTCTCTGCGCTGTAATCTTCTATTGTTTTTTGTATACCTGACTTGAAAGACTCCAACAATTCATCATGCTTGTAATTACTTGTCTGCAACAAAGCAGCAGCATGATCGATATCAGGTTCAAACATGCATGCATATCTGCTCGGAGCCCAATATTGAAAATTTTGCGGCAATCTGACAGTTTTACCTTTGATCAACAAAGAATTTCCATCATTCATGAAATCTGTATTACCACAACCAGTATCACCACCAGAAGCTATTGCCAATTTACCAGAAACAATATGATTCATTGCAGGAATAAGATAACATTCAATGTTGCTCATTGAAAACAATATATCACATGCCCTGTGTAAATCACTTATATAATCTATGAATTCATCTATAAGTATGATTTGCGCATGATTCTTGAACTTCTTCTTGAATTTCGAAAATTCTTCCATGAAAGAAACTTCAAAAGGTGCTTTTGGTCTTTTCATTACAACCTTCATCACCAATACAACATCATCTTTATCAGTGAATGCCCTGCCCCACGCTTCCAATAATTTATTCAAACCTTTTCTTCTATGAGGTTGTTGTATTATTGTGAGATATTTTCTTCTCTTGTCCGTTTTGAGATCATATATGTTTTTTCTTTCAATAAACTCACTATCATAACAGTGAGGCATAACTATAATTTTTTCTTCAGGAATACCGGCATCAATAAATGTTGTTTTTGAATATGTGCTGCTTGGAAGTATATAATCCACATTCTTATGGAATTTACCCCATCCTTTTGGAAGCACACTTCCATCTAGATTATATACTACAAATTTATTCCTTCCAAAACAAGTATATTCATTCCAATGTATGGAAGCTGTATATGATACACTCAAATCATAATCCCTGTCCAATTCACATTCATTCAATACACGTCTTTTTTCATCAGCACATCTTCTACATTTTATATTTTCTTCCATGTCTACAGGAAAATTCTTGTATCCATTTGTACTGTCTAGATGTACTTCATGACCTGTTCTTTTCATTTCTCTCGCAAAATTCAACATGGTGCTCCATGAATGATTTGGAGAAAGAAACTGTTTGAAACTTATTTTCATGTATTGTATTCCTATTTGTTTTCAAAAAATTTTGTTAACCTTATTGTAAATAAGGTTAATGATCATATTTAATTCAAGTATTTAAGTTAACATTATTAATGTTGATTAATATATATTAATTTGATCCTCGAGTAGTCTCGGTTTCATAAGGATTAAATGTAATATATATCATCGAAATCGCGGAAATCACTGTTATAGATTTGTTTCTGACAACAAAAAACACTTTTTCAATTTTTTGTTCTTTCGTCTTCTACAACGCGTACCAATGTTTTCAAAATCCTGTTCTTGGTATTGTCATCCATCATGTCTGAATAATTATACCACGAATCTGACATCTTCAAACTTTCTTCTACTATTTGTGATGTGGATAAAGAAGTATCATCCAAGTATGGTTTGCCGAATTCCAATACTTGATCAACAATCTCATGCAACATAGCCAATCTTTCTTGCGGTTGATCCAAATATCCTATTCTTCTTGGTTTCCTTGGATTTCCGCTTTGTTTGAAAGGATGTTCTTGTTTTGATATTTCTTCTTCATCAAACTGATCTGTGAATTCAGTATAATCAAAAGGTTTATCTGTTTTATCATTATGTATCTTGTCGTATTCATTTCTTTTGTTGGAATATGGAACAGTATTCTGAACGGTATAATCAAGGTATGGATTCTTGTTGCTCATTACAGCTGGTAATCTTTTTCTCAACCTTGGATCGGCAATATGTACAAGTTCATGCAACATTATGTTATGTATGTGATTCCTTACAATATCTTTCAACAAATCAATATCAGCACCTTCTTCTCTTGCCAATGAATCAACAGCTGATAAACCAACATATACATTTATTGCGAAATCCCCTTCTTTGGTCTTTCCAGCCAGTCCTGTGGGGTCCGGTGAGTCTTCCATGGTTGCTATCCTGACTTTTACGGGAATACGTTTACCGGGCTCTTCCGGGGCAGGAACGGTCATCTCCTCGTTGAACACCTTTATTTTTGGAGTTATGACATGACCCATGTTTTTTATGATACCGTCATCTATTGAAGCCGAGCATTCTCCAAGATAGCTGTCCACTATTTCGTCAGCCGTTTTCTTGGCTATTTCTTTTATTTCAGCTATATCTACGGGGATGGTCCTACCAGCATATTTTGCGATGAAATAGAAGATATCGGATATCGCATTGACTTCAAGCATGGTTTCCTTTCATTCTTTTTTGTATTTCATTTGTCATCGTCTTCATTATTTTCTTTTTTGATTCATTGTCTATCTTATCCATGACATCGTTCCATCTGGTAGATTGTTCCAGGGCAAGAAGCACCAAATCTTTCAATGAAAACAATCCAGTATCCATCAAGCCATCAACCACTTCCAAACCTTCACGTACTATTTGATTGACCCAAGCCAATCTTTCTTCGGGAGATTTTTTATAATACATTTCTTTCTCTTTATCGGTATCATCTTCCACTCGTACATTTTCAAGATGATTATCTTCCATTCCATATGTTGTATTTGGATCTTTCAGTAGATATTTTCTTATACGTGGATCCGCTATGTGTGACAGTTCATGAACAAGCGAAGAAAATACAAAATATGAGACCTTGCTTGATACCGTGGTCATATCTCCATTTGATTCGGAAATCATATTGTCCAACAATGATGTAAGCATATAGATATTTATGATAAAAGTACCATCTTTCTTCACACCACAAGTACCGCGGTCCAAACTTTTCAAAGCAGTCAAACCATAAACTATTGCAGATACTTCTCCATCATCATTTTCAGGTGTGGGAACACGTACTGCTTTCTTACATCTTTCCTCTACCAACGGTCCTTGTTCCCTGATTTTTTCATACCCGTTATCCGTCTTTTCATAACAATCATCAAGATAACCATTGATGATGTCTTCCGTCATGTAATATACGGTTTCTTTTATATAATTCATATCAAAAGGCAACAATCCGGCATTCTTGGATAGATGATAGAAGATATTGGATGTATTGTATAATTCGACGTATTTCATCTCACAGGATGCACAATAATTGATATCAGATCATATTCCAAGAAGATTTGCCAATTGATCAGGCAAAACAATTAATTCTTGATTCTTCCACCCGGCTTTCTTCAATAAAACCTGTATTACAATTCTACAATTTTCAGAAGGGCTTGTCAAATCACTTCCGACATTTGTTGAAGTTATTGTAAGCACTCCTGTAGATTGATTCATGAACAAACTTACTTGTTCGTCTACTACAGCCCCATATCCATCGCTTAAATCGTACCCGTCAATATTCATATTCAATGAATAAATTGAAGCATGGAATCTAATTTGATTTAAAACCAATGCGTTTGATTGAACATATGAACAATCTGCAAATTTCATAGCAGGATATCCAAAACTCGTAAATCCCCCACTACCAGATTCTTCAGCTATGAATACCGTAAAGATATCCAGACTCTTGTTTATCACAGCCAAATCAGGTAAAGTCAATATGATGTTATTTGTCTCGAAATCTATAGCATGGTTCCTTCCATCAGTTCCCAATATCTGTCCATTACCGATGATGAGATTATCTGGAATGAACATGTCGGTACGCCCACCATCACAAGTATAGTCCTTTTCCAACAAACCACACTCAAAAGCCACCGGGGCATCACAATCATTGACTGTTGTTCCAGTCAGGTTTGTAAAGGCACACGGCATCAACCTACCTGTATAATTTGCTTTGAGGAATTGATCGAACCAATTTGGAATTATACTTATATTGAATGTAACTTCACTGAAAGGAATAGTTGTAAGAGCTGGCTCATCTCCTTCTATATCTACAGGAACAGGATATCCATACCACAACAACTGATATGCATCCAATCCGGTATAATAAGTTGATGTGGGCTGCGGATTGTACAGTCTTGCATATCCGTCAGTACATAGATGATACCCGTCATTTCTTCCATTCAAATTTTCGACATACAATCGTAATCTTTCAAATGTAGAACCAAAAGGAAGAACCACGGTTTGATCTTTTTCATATAAACCATTTATTATATTTACGTCAGAAGCACTTATTATACCGTCACCATCAACGTCCGCACTGATCAATTCAATCATTCTTATAGTGCCAGCAGCAACCTTGGCTTGTGTGACAGCATTATTTATGTCTTCTCCAAGCAAAGCGACGGCTCTGTTCACATCATCTTCGCCAACATAACCATCTTGATTAAGATCCCCATATCCATCGGTACATAATTCAACTTTGTATACCACGTAAGCATATGCATCGACATTTCCTGTATTAGGTGTGAAAATACCACCAACAAGATTGAATAATTTCAATTCTGCATCGGGATTTACTATGTCAAATACATTACCATCAGCAAGACCTATGTATTTTTGTGTAGACGTCAATGATTGTGATGTCTTGTTGTTTATATCAAAGGCACATCCAAGTATCACAGGCTCTTCCGAAGTAGTAAGTACATTCAACTGTGTCGTTGTCAAAGAACTTACCTCGGCAGATGTTTTTTGTCTTGAGAATACAGGACTGCCGGTCCTCTCATCTTGTATTTGTGTTACAAGCTCATTTATGGATTGTACTACGACATGATTCAACACATCTTGTCCTGTATTAGCCAAAGCAATTCCATCTTCAACATAATCTACAGTAGCACCCGCACTGTTTATTTCGGTCTTGTCTATGGTGATGCTGTGACCTCCATCATAACCAATTCCGTCAGCAACCTTCAAAGCATCAGAATGTACTTCGAACCATAAATCTTGATTTTGGTCATCAGTCCATGTCGAGCCGTTGAATTCTGAGAACGTTGAATTCTCTGTAAGATTAGCTCCAGTTTCTGTAAACAATACGCCAGTTGTTGTATTTCCTGCGCGCTGCATCGTGACTATATAATAATCACCAACTGTTATTCCTGTATTTGTGAATCCACCTATTCTGGTATCGGTGAATATGAAATTCACAGGCTGTGCTACATCAGTCAAAGTCATACCCTTTGCTGCAAAAGTAGCTTGCGTCACAACAATCTGAGCAATTGGAGTTGGATGTGGTTGATAATCTATAGCATTGTCAGGTATCGTGTCGGTAGGACACGCTACAGAAGACTGTAGAGCATGCACGCTTATCAGCATATCTCCAGACCAGTTGAAATATTGACTGGAAGGAACGGAAAGATTCCTGTTCACACCCATCAACAAACATATTTTTTGGATGTTGTTTGTCTTTGCTTTGAATTTCTGCCCATATCTTGTAGAAATATCATTCGTCGAAAGTTCTTTCTTGTTGTTCCATGTAGTATTTATATTCAAGGAATCAACAGTATAGACAGACCCCATCGCTGCTTGTATTGTAAGATTCAATGTAGTACTCGGATTGGGACCAAGAGACTGATCCGATACCTTGAAATCCCTGAAGAACAAGTTGGGTTCCAGGTTTTGGGAAGCAGTTATGGAATCTCTTGAAAGTTGCATTGGTTGAGCTTCTTTTATTACAAGTCTTCCTCCAAGATTCAAACTGCAATTGCCGTTTCCCCTGAAGTTGTTGAACATGAGTGTTATCACATGTTTGAAATGCTTCCTGCTGACCTGTATTTCATTTTTATGGAAATAGAACAATTCATATTGGGTGTTTCCTTCAAAATCCAGACCTATGATGCATAATCTGACAGATTTCCTCAAAGTAGGATCGCTGTCTGATAATGTTATCTCAAGTTGATGACCCAGTTCTGTATCTGTAGGCTGAGCGTGGGGTGTTATACCCCTTCCGTCAAAATTGTTGTTGACAACAAGAGATTGCTGCAACGCAGTCAGATTGTTGGTATCAAATATCGTCTGTCTTGTAGGGGAATACAACAACAAACCTGAACCTGAAAAATTGTTTACAATTGCTGCATCTGTTTGGAGTTGTTTGCTTTGCTCCACATCCATGTCCGATTCGGAAACCATTTGCCCGTTACGCCAATTCACGTATGAAATATTGATTGGTAGACGTTTTGTCATTTCTTTTCCTCGTATCCTTTATATCCTATAAGTAGTTGATGAATGCTCTCGACTGAGCCGGTTTCAATACCTCTATCAATTTCTCCAGAATTGATCGAACTCTCGCATCGTCGTTGATTATATCAAAAGAATCCATCACGTCCAATGTAAAATCGAATATGCCGGAAGTCTTGTTTTTCAATATCGAAAAATCATCTATCTTTGTGGACGTCTTGTTGGCTTCCATCATGTATGTGGTATATAGATCTTCTACAACAGGCAATACAGTTGATAGATTGGAACTGTAGTCGTTGTCGTAAGGTTGTCCCGATACATAGATTGGAGTTTTTCTTATCTTGCTTATCTTGAAGTTGTCGATCCTTCCCGGGAACACCTCACCACCAAGGAAGTTGCCTCCGATATTCAATTCCTGGAACTGATCCCTCAACCTTACATTCAATGTGATGTTGTTGTTTGGAGCTACGGTTCCTGCGATGAAGCCTGTTCCTGCCAAGAACGACCCGGCGGTTATGACATTTTTTTCCTCTCCATCTATGAACAGATGCATCTGTCCATGATTTGATATAGAGAAGTCCCATGTAGCCATTATCCTGTGCCATGTATCCCGGCTCCAGAATACTGGTGTAGTTATCGTATATGTCTTGTTACCTGAAAACACATCAAATTTACACGTTGAATTCGTGTCTTTATATATTGATATCCTGTTTCCGACAGTACCTGTAGGACTGTATATGACCTTTATCGGAATTTGTTGGAAAGGAAGTGATTTACCGAGTGTATATGTTTTTTTGTCGGCAGACAGCGACCCGCCAATTGCATAATTGGTTCCAGTCGATGTGTCGTCGGTGGAAAGTTGTATGCTGTATACTTGTTTTGCCCTGTTGGTCAATATAACCGTTGTCTTTGTAAGACTCGTTGTATCCTCGACAACGGCAGAGTTGGCATCGAACAAATATCTTTTGTTCATGTCGTTCCTGCTGTCATATGCTGGGCTGAACCAGAATTCTATTGTTCCGGATTGATTTGATATGATACCATTGTCTGGAACAACTACCGGATTTCCTATATATAATGCCTTACCGAATTCATCATTCAAACTATTGTCGGTCTGTAGATATTGATCGGAATATCTACTGTATGGAGTTGCAGAATTTTCTGGAGGATTTTCATTCATATGCAACAACAAAGAAGTATCTTCATCGGCAGTAAATGGTTTGCTTCTTAAATAATCGGTTGTTATACTCCTTCCGCTTGCCGGAAGAGCTTCTCCTATTCTTGTGTCGACAGATGTCGTGGTCAGGAACCTCATTTCATCGATTATTGTTTTGGCTTGTTTCGATTCCAGATAATCACTGCCTACATTTATATATTGCTTTCTCAATTCAAATGGTATTTCCAGATATGTGGAATAATCAAAATCATAATATCCTTTCTTCAACATATATGGATCTGGAGTGTTTCCTGAAATTTCGAAATAGAACAAACCATTCTGGAAACCGCTTCTCGATATAGATACATCATAGATTGATCCCCTGCCGTTCGTAAATGGAACGGGGAATGCCGGAGACACCTCCAACGTATCGGAATCGACAACGTCAGATATGATATATGTTCCAGCTATTGCCGCAGGGCTTGTCATTACAAGGCTTTTACCTGTCTGACTGTTGTAGAAGTCAAGTACCGTGTTTGTAGCCGTGCTTCCGGCTCCAGAGAATGAATAACTGCTTGCCAGACGAAGACTGTATCTCAATACGGGGACATATCCGTCATTTTCCAGGACGGTTATTTGATTTGTTTCTTTTATTGTAAAGTTTGCACTTGGAAGAAGAGGCTTCACTGTCGTGACATAGCCGTCTATATCACTTATCGTCATGAACTGTTCACTTGTTGTCTGTGTACCTAAAGATGTGAAACTGATATCTTCAAACAAAGCTCCAGACCATGTTGTTCCATTTATCCTTATCCTCACAGGATTGATGAAATCTATATTCGAACCTGAAACCTTGACGGAAAGCGTTCTTCCCCCGATTTCATTTGACGGCTGTGTATCTGGCGTTATTCCGATAACTGAAACATCATTTCCTGCGGTATATATGACACCGTCACTATTACCATAAGATGGTCTCGATGAATTCAAGATGTACATAAGTTTTGTGACAGGATATATGTTCGTATAATCGAGATTTATCGGAGGAGGCATGTTGGAATTGATATAATTCTCGTACCCGTCACTCCAGACATACATTCTTTCCCTGACTCTTCTATGATTCATTCCAAGAGTTCTTATGTATATCTGATCTCCAGCTTGCGCTCCGGATCTTATCACTATCGACGGTTGTCCAAAAGAATCAACACTTACAGCATAAGCTGGAACCGTCGCTCTGAGACCGGGCAGTTCTGTTTCGGTACCGTCATATCTGGATACCAACAAATTGGATTCATACATTATATTGGTGCTTACAGCTGCCGTCCATTTGTTTATGGAATACGTCACACTCCTCATTGAAACAGGCATCACAGAACTCAATTGCAAAGTACGGAAATCAACAATTGAAGTTATCGTATATGAAGCGGCGAATCCTTGTTCTTCAATATATATCGTATCTCCAGCAAGTATACCGGACAAACCAAAGTCTACACTGGCACTTGTCACTATATTGGAACCGGCAGTCGTTATCATGTCGTTGGCAGCCAATGTGTTTTTTGTAACGACACCAGCTACGATTTCCGGCACGACGGTCCTGAACCTGTCTGTGGTCGCAGCAATTGGTCTGCCTCCATATTTCAATGAATTGGGCACTTCAAATCCATCAATGAAAAAGTGGAGTTCGTCTCTATGGTTTCTCGAATTCAATGTATTTGAAACCGCTATATGATGTGCATATCCTGATTCCCAATTAGATATATCATGACTTATCTGATATGCATGTGCCCGGTCATATCGATCTTTGTTGCTGTACACCCTCAAATTCAGATATCCTTTTCCGTCTTTGAAGATGGATATCCTGTTTTCATTTGCAGTTTCTGCATAATCGAAAAGATAATGCAATTCGTCTGACATCCATTTGATGCCGTCTACATAACCGTCATATCCATCGATATATCCATCATAACCATCCAATTTCAATGTAAACGATATCAATGAATTCTTGGTCGTCCTTATGTCGGATGTTTCCAGGAGTATGCTTCTGACATCATAGAATTCACCAGAAGTCTCGACGGTTCCGCTATATATAGAACTCCTTGACTGATCTTTTGTAATGATGTTCCAATATTTCAACGTATCATCATAATAGATGAAGGCGCCGTACCCGTCTCTTCTTATATTATGAGGCTGTCCAGATGCTATCGGAGAATCAAACCTGGATACGGAAAATTTATCATTTGTATCATAAGTGGGGTTGTATCCTGTAGCTCCTATGAACACCTTGTCGTTTTCCAAGATGTAACCATCTTTATATAATTGGAACGTCAATGTCGCATCATTGTCTATACCATTCCAATTAGGTATCGTCCAGAATTCAAATGTCCCACCATCTATTTTGAAATTGGACGAAACGGGAACGTTCAATGTATCGCCATCATCTACAAAATACAGACCATAATCCCAAACCGCAGGAAGAAGGCTTCCTCCTGTAATCGACAACGTATCTTCATACAATCTACTACTGCCCAAAACCCATTCTTCAAAAAGTGATTCCATCAAGTCGGGTTCTACATGAGATATGGTTTTTGCTATTTCTTTTATAGCACCGATAGTTGGTCCTTTAGGAAAAGTCTGCATACAAGCCATCAACGCATCACGATATCTTTCACGATTCAAATCGACATCGAAATTATGTATTTGATCGATATCTATTGTGGAACCGAAGTTTGCAAGAAGCGAATCCCGCAAAGCACCATATTTATAGGATACATAATATACATCACCTTCAGCCACACTTTCGCTTTCCCTGAAATCAAGTACATTGTCGCCATATTCGTAACTTATGATCACCTCGTCCATCAATGAGTTGTAATCCAGGAACAAACCGCCATAATCAATATCCACGACAACAGCCGAATTGTCCGCAAGATAAAGCATCACGGAAATATTCACCAAATCACCGGAAACAGCCAATGTGTCGGTTGGAAGTGTTATCGTTGAACCGGTAAAGCTTCCATCTGCAAGTTGTGTGTTGTATAATTCATATCCATCGGATATTCGTTTGACATACACAACGGAACTTATCACAAAATTGGAATTGG
>Ga0307380_10008754_pt1 | contig 12932 bp, 6 predicted proteins | sample UN3MG_FD_202239 | JGI IMG/M metagenome (GOLD analysis project Ga0307380, IMG submission 202239) | Soil microbial communities from Risofladan, Vaasa, Finland - UN-3 | ecosystem: Environmental > Terrestrial > Soil > Coastal area > Acid sulfate soil | place: Finland: Risofladan, Vaasa | collected... | reverse complement strand
TGACGCCGACGGCGACTCCTGGCCCGACATCCTGCTGGCCGACGGGTTCCGGGGCCTGCGGCTGTACCGCAATCGTGGCGAAGGGGCTGTCCACGCCGCCAAGTCGGGCCTCGGCTCGTGGTACGTCGCGGGCCCGTTCGACAACCCCGGCGGCAAGGGATTCGACACCGTCTACCCGCCCGAGCAGGGCGTGGACCTGGCCAAGCAGTACGTCGGCAGGGGCAACGCGAAGGTGGTCTGGAAAGAGGGCAAGTTCACCGACGGCCAGGTCAACAACCTCGCCCTCTTCGGGCCCGAGCACAACGAGAACGCCGTCGCCTACCTGTACCGCGAGTTGAACCTGGGCGGCGAGTGCGAACTGCCCGTCTCGATGGGCAGCGACGATACCCTCACCGTCTGGCTCAACGGCGAGAAACTCGTTGCCCAGAACACCCCCCGCTCGTGCGCGCCCGACCAGGCCGTCCTGAAACTCAAACTCAAGCCCGGCAAGAACACCCTTCTGCTGAAGGTGTGCCAGACCGTCGGCCAGTTCGCCTTCTACTTCGCCGCCAAAGAACCGGCGACCTCCGTGCCGCAAGGCTTCGACGACGTCTCCGACCAGGTCGGCTTGGGCGAGCGCGGCGTGGCCGGGGGCCTGAAGGGCGACCACCTGGCCACGGCCGACGTCGATGGCGACGGACGCTACGATTTCCTCTACAGTGCCGGCACCGGCGTGCTGGTGCGGAACACGCCCAAGGGGTTCGTTGCGGCCAAGGACTCGGGCATTTCCTACAGGTGCGGCCGCGTGGCCCCGGCCTTCGGCGACTTCAACGGCGACGGCCGCCCCGACCTCTTCGTGCCCCAGCAGGGCCGGTGCCTGCTCTTGCGGAACGACGGCAAGGGACGCTTCACCGACGTCACCGCCGGCTCGGGCGCGCTGGCCGAAGCGGTGGGCCGTGCCACCTGCGCCGTCTGGACCGATTTCGGCAACCGCGGACGCCTCGACCTCCTTGTGGGGTGCCTCAAGGGGCCCAACCGCTACTTCCGGGGCAACGGCGATGGCACCTTCGCCGACGCCACCGAGGAGATCGGTCTGTACCAGCGCATCTTCAACACGTGCGGCCTCTCAGCCATCGACATGAACAAGGACGGCGTGCTGGACCTCGTCCTGAACAACGAAGGCCAGGAATCGGCGGTCCTGCTCGGCAACCCCGCGCGGATCTCCTCCGGTGCCTCGCGCCGCCAGTAAAGGCCTCTCCGTGACGACCTACGCAACAAGACGACTCTTCGATCGCGGCCACCGGCCCGCCTGGCGGACGGCGGTGGGGGTCTGCGCGGCCCTCGTGCTGCTGGTGGCATGGGCCTCGGCCGGCGCCGCCGACTGGCCCACCGGCCGCGGCAATCCCGAGCGGACCGGCAACCTCGACGACCGGCCCGGCCCTGCCGCGCCCAAGGTCCTGTGGGTCTACAAGGCCCTGGAGCATTTCATCGCCTCCCCGGTGCCCGGCGCCGGTGCCCTGTACGTCTCGGGCCTGGGCACCTTCAACACGGGCAACTTCCACGGCCTGGCCTTGGCCGACACCGTGGCCGACCGGGTGCTCTGGACCAAGACGGCGCCGTACGTCACGCGGCCGGTGGTCTGCGCGCCGGCGGTGGCCGAGGGCCTGGTGGTCTTCGGCGACGGCATGCACCAGACCGACGGGGCCGTGCTGTACTGCCTCCGGGCCGACGGGGGCCGCCCCGTCTGGCAGTTGCCGGTGCCTGGCAAACTCGTCCATCTCGAAGGGTCGCCCACCATCGACAAGGGCCGCGTCTTCATCGGCGGCGGCGACGCCGGCGTCCTGTGTGTGGACCTGAAGCGCGTCGTCCTCGACGGCCAGGAGCAGGACCTGGCGGCCGTGAAGGCCCTGATGGACAAACGCTGGGCCGAACTCCTCGCCAAGTTCGACGAGGACCGGAAGAAGGACCCCACCTTCGCCGTCCCCCCGGGCGACGAGGCCCTGCCGAAACCCGCCCCCAAGGTCCTCTGGCAGAAGGGACAGGGCGCCTGGCACGTCGACGCCCCCGTGGCCGTCGTCGGCGACCGGGTCCTCGTGGCATCGTCCTATCTCGATGAAGAGAAGATCGGCAAACGGGCCCTCCTGTGCCTCAACGCCGCCGATGGCAACGTCGTCTGGGAAGTGCCCCTGAAGATTAACCCCTGGGCCGGGCCGACCGTCGCGGGGAACCTCGTGCTGGTCGGTTGCAGCACCATCCGGTTCGACACGAAACGCATCCAGGACGCCCGCGGCGAGGTCGTGGCGGTCGACTTGGCCGGCGGCCAGGTCAAGTGGCGTAAGGACATCCCCGGCGGTGTCCTGGCGTCGGTGGCCGTGAAGAACGGCCTGGCCGTCTTCGCCGCCACCGATGGCAAGGTTCGCGCCTGCGACGCCGCCACCGGTGCCCCGAAGTGGGTCTACGACGGCGGAGCCGCCTTCTTCGCGGGGCCCGCCGTGGCCGGCGGCGTGGTCTACGCCGCCAACCTCAAGGCCGCGCTCCACGCCATCGGCCTGGCCGACGGCAAACGCCTCTGGACGCTCGACGTGGGCGGCCACCCGCATGTCCAGGCGCCCGGCATGATCTTCGCCTCGCCGGTCGTCCATGGCGGGCAGATCTATCTGGCCACCTGCAACCTCGAAGGCCGCAGCGTCGAGCAGCCGTGCGCGGTCGTGTGCCTCTCGGACAAGGCCGGCGCCGTACAGGTCGGGGGCGTCGCCGCCGTCGCGGTCGATAAGCAGAAGCGGACCGTGGCCGTTCCGTGCAAGGTCGCCCCGCGCCGGTTGCCGACCCTCAAGGATATCTATCCCCTGGAGGTCGTGGCCACGTATCCGTCGCCTCGCGGCCAGAAGGCCCACGAGACGGTCGTGACCTTCGACGTCCGGCCCACCGAGGTGCACCAGGCGCTGGAATCGCTTGGGCTGAAGCCGGGCAAACCCGCCCGGGGCGGAGAGGGGACCGCCAGCGGGCCCGAGGTGAGTATCTACCTGGAGTTCACGGGCATCACCGGCACGCGGCGCCGCATTCCCATCGAGAAGGTGCTCGTCGACGGCCGCACGGGCAAACCCATGCCGCCCCTGAAGTGGTACTTCACCGGGTCGGCCATGCGGCAGGTGGACCCCGACAAGCCCGACAAGGTCTACGGGGCCGACCTGGCCGGCACGCTCATCTCGCTGTTCCCGGTCACGGATGAGACCGTGTTCCAGACCAACCTGACCATGGAAGAAGAGCGGCTGCTGGGCCTCGAGACGAACAAGAACGTGCTGCCCGAAGAGGGCACGGTTGCGACGCTGATCATCGAGGTGAAATAGCGGGCCGCGCTGGAAACGTGAGTTAGACATGAACCGATTAGCATGGGAATCGCCCTGGCTGGTGGGCCTGGCGCTGCTGGCCGTGGCCGGCGGCGCGGTCCTGGCGGCCAAGCCCCGGCCGCGGCCGCCCGCCACCCTGGGCACGACCAACGCCGGGGCCGTCTCGGCGTCGGTCCCGTTGCCGGCCCTGGTGCGCGAACCGGCGTCCTCGCGGGCGTCGAGGCTGACGGCCTCGATCGTCAAGTCCTGGCTGCCGCCGGCCGACGTCCGCCGCGAGCCGCTCCCGCTGGCCGCGGCCCGGCAGCAGGCCGTCCCCGTGCGGCCGGACGCCGACGTGCCCGCCCTGGCCGACGCCTCGCCGTCCGGGGTGCCGGCCCGGCCGTTGCTGCCGGCCGGGTCCCTGGCCTGGGCCGAGTCGCCCGACGCCGGACGCATGCGGGGGTTGCCCTCGGAGGGCCTGCCTAACCCCGACGCCATCGACCCGGCCGGCGATCGGACGCTCGATCGGTCGTGGCGGGCGGTCCTGGTGCCGGTTTCGGGCTCGCGCCGCGACCCGGCGCCGGTGCTGCGGCTCGTGATTCCCGACCCGTTCGAACTCGAGGCTGCCGTCCGGATGGCGCAGCCGCCGCCCGACACCGACGCCCCCGTCTTCGTCCCCGACACTCCCGCCCGGCCGACGCTGCCGGTCAAGCCGTAAGGGCCTGTCTCCCATCTCGCTTGGCGCCCCCGGCCTCAGAGTCTATGATGGTTGCCCTGGACCTGGACGGCCTGTTCCTGCAACAGGCAGGCTGCCGACGGCGCACCGGTCAACGGGAGGCGTTGCGCCAACGCCAAGGAGTGCCGGTCATGAGTAACGCTTCGCTCGGGACGGTCGTTGCCATGCTGGTCCTGGCGGTGGCAGGCCACCTGGCCGCGGCGGCGCCGGCTGAGGGGAACGCGGCCGACCGCGTGGCGCTTCGCCTCTTGCCCGAGAAGGTCGTCAACCGCGTCGACGAGAAGATCTACGGCCACTTCCTGGAGCACATCTACCACTCGGTCAACGGTGGGCTGTGGGGCGAGATGGTCTGGGGCCGCAGTTTCGAGGAGGGGCCCCGCGGCGGCAACTGGTCCGTCAAAGACGACTGCCTCGTGCAGAGGGACATGGGCACCAACATCCGCCTCCTCTTTGGCGACCCGGCCTGGACCGACTACGAGTTCACCCTCGAGGCCCGAAAGACCGGCGGCAACGAGGGGTTCCTCATCCTCTTCCGCGTCGCGGGTGACGACGACTTCTACTGGTGCAACCTCGGCGGATGGGGCAACAAGCGGCACGCCCTGGAGCGCGGCATCAAGGGCCAGGGCCGATGGGGCACCGTGGGGCCGGTCGTCGACGGGGCCATCGAGACGGACAAGTGGTACCGCGTCCGCGTCCGGTGCGAGGGCCGCCGCTTCCAGGTCTGGCTCGACGATAACCGGATCATCGACTTCACCGACGACCCGAAGGCCCACCTCGCGGGCCGCGTGGGCGTAGGCACGTGGAGCACCCAGGTCCAATACCGCCGCCTCAAGGTGACCGACCTGGGGGGCAAGGTCCTCCACGAGGGTCTGCCCCCGTCGCTGCGCAGGCCGACGGTCGCCAAGTGGTGGACGTCGTACGGCGACGGCCAGGTCGACCGGACCTCGGCCGACCCGCTCAACGGCGATTTCTGCCAGATGATTGCCGGCGACGGCGGCGAGACCGGCGTCCAGCAGACGCCCCTGTGCATCCGCAAGGGCGAGACGTATCGCGGGTCGCTGTGGGCGCGCGGCAGCGCCGCGGACGGGCTGGTCGTGCGGCTGCTGGACGGCGACAAGACGCTGGCCGAGTGCGCCGTGCCCAAGCCCGGCGAGGCGTGGCAGGACTGTCCCATCGTGTTGAAGCCCTCGCGGGGCGCCGACAACGCGACCCTCCGGGTGGGTTTGCGCGGCAAAGGGCGGGTCTGGGTCGACCAGGTGAGTCTGATGCCCGATGCGTGGCGGAAGGCCGGCGGGTTCCGGCCGGACCTCGTGAAGGCCGTGGCGGACCTGAGGCCCCCCGTCATCCGCTGGCCCGGCGGGTGCTTTGCGTCGCGGTACCGCTGGAAGGACGGCGTCGGGCCGCAGTCGAAGCGCGTCAAGTACCCCGCCAGCATCTGGGACGACCAGGACACCAACTCGTACGGCACCGACGAGTTTGTCGCCATGTGCCGCATGGTCGGCACCCAGCCGCTCATCGTCGTCAACATCGGCATGCACGAGCCGCGCGAGCAACGCGACGCCTACTGCCAGGAGGCCTGCGACTGGGTCGAGTACTGTAACGGGCCCGCCACGTCCCGGTGGGGGAAGGTCCGCGCCGCCAACGGTCATCCCGAGCCGTACGGCGTCAAGTACTGGGAGATCGATAACGAGGTCTGGGGCCTGAAACCGGACGATTACGTCCGCGTCGTCGAGCAGTTCGTGGCGGCCATGAAGAAGGTCGATCCCTCGATCATCGTGGCGGCGTGCGGCAGCGGTCAACTGGGCGGCGCCTGGGGAGCGGCCGACGCCGAGATCATCGCCCAGTGTGCCGAGCGGATCGATTACCTCAGCGTCCACCACTACGAGAACCCGGACCGGTTTGCCACGGGGCCCGCCGCTGCCGAGGCGTTCTGGCGCGGCCGGGCGGCCCTCATCGCCAAGTCGCGGAACCCGAAGGTCCGGCTCTACATCTCGGAATGGAACGCCCAGAGCACCGACTGGCGGACGGGCCTGTACGCGGGCGGCATCCTGAACGTGTTCGAGCGGTGCGGCGACTCGATCGGCATGGCCGGGCCGGTCCTGTTCCTGCGGCACGCCTCGGCCGCCGCCTGGGACAACGCCTTCATCAACTTCGACCACCGGACGTGGTTCCCGGCGCCCAACTACGTGGTGATGAAACTGTGGCGCGATCACTACGCCCCGCAGCGCGTCGAACTCGAGGGCGACGCCGGCCCCCTGAACGCCGTGGCCACCCGGTCCGAGGACGGCGGGCGGCTGTACCTCAAGGTCGTCAACCCGGCCGACCGGCCGGTCGAGGTGGAACTCACCGTCGCCGACGGCTTCAAACCGGGCAAGGCCGCGATGCAACTCGTCGCGCCCGACGACCTGAAGGCCCGCAACACGCTCGAGGCGCCCCAGGCCATACGCCCGGTGGCGGCGAAGGTGGCCGAGAAGGGCCAGACCGTCACGTTCACACTGCCGCGATGGGCGGCCGCGGTTATAACGATTCCGAGGAAGTAGGGGAACGAGGGAGCACGCACGATGAGACATGGGCGAGTGTGGATGGCGGCGGGCATCCTGCTGGCGGCGGGGCACGCCGGGTGTGCCGGCCAGATCGGGCGCGATTACCCCGTCCGCCCCGTGCCGTTCACCGAGGTCCGCGTGACCGACGCGTTCTGGGCGCCGCGGATGGAGACGAACCGCAAGGTCTCGATCCCGTACGCCTTCAAGAAGTGCGAGGAGACCGGCCGCATCGACAACTTCGCGGTCGCCGGCCGCCTGAAGGAGGGGAAGTTCCAGGGCATCTATTTCAATGATTCCGATGTGTACAAGGTCGTCTAGGGCGCGGCGTACGCCCTGAGCCTGGCGCCCGACCCGGCGCTCGATGCGTACGTCGACGACGTCATCGCCAAGATCGCCGCCGCCCAGGAGAAGGACGGGTACCTCTACACCGCCCGGACCCTCCAGAGCGCCGAGTACAAGCCGCCCGGCGGCACCGAGCGGTGGTCCGACATCGCCGGCGGCCACGAGTTGTACTGCGTCGGGCACCTGTACGAGGCGGCCGTCGCGCACTTCCAGGCCACCGGCAAACGCACGCTGCTCGACGTGGCCATCCGCAGCGCCGACCTCGTGTGCAGCGTGTTCGGCCCCGGCCGCAAGACCAACCCCCCCGGCCACGAGGAGATCGAGATCGGCCTCGGGAAACTCTACCGCGCCACCGGCGACGCGAAGTACCTGGCGATGGCGAAGTTCTTTCTGGACACGCGCGGCCGCGAAGACGGCCGCCGCCTCTACGGCCTCTACAGCCAGGACCACAAGCCGGTCCTCGAGCAGGACGAGGCCGTCGGCCACGCCGTCCGGGCCGGGTACCTGTACGCGGGCATGGCCGACATCGCCGCCCTCACCGGCGACGCGGCTTACGTCAAGGCCATCGACCGCATCTGGGACAACGTCGTCTCGAAGAAACTGTACGTCACGGGCGGCATCGGCGCGCGGGGCGGGGGCGAGGCCTTCGGCGAGAACTACGAGTTGCCCAACCGCAGCGCCTACTGCGAGACGTGCGCCGCTATCGCCAACGCCCTGTGGAACTACCGCATGTTCCTGCTGCACGCCGACGCCCGGTACCTCGACGTCGTGGAGCGCGTCATCTACAACGGGTTCCTCTCGGGCGTGGCGATGGAAGGCGACAAGTTCTTCTATCCGAACCCCCTGGAGTCGCACAGCGGCAACGCCCGCTCGCCCTGGTTCGGGTGCGCGTGCTGCCCGTCGAACGTCGTGCGGTTCGTGCCCTCGATACCCGGGTACGTCTACGCACACGCGGGCGACGTCCTGTACGTGAACCTCTTCATCGGCGGCACCGCCGCGGTCAAGATGGACCGCCGCACGGTCCGCCTGACCCAGGAGACGCGGTACCCGTGGGACGGCGCCGTCAAGATGACCGTCGAGCCCGACGAGCCGGGCGAGTTTACCCTCGCTGTGCGCATCCCCGGCTGGGCGCAGAACCGTCCCGTTCCGAGCGACCTGTATCGGTACGCCGACTCGAGCGACGCCAAGGCCACGCTGACCGTCAATGGCAAGGCCGCGGCGCTCGATCTCCAGAAGGGGTTCGCCCGCGTCCGCCGCCGGTGGCAGAAGGGCGACACCGTCGAACTGGTCCTGCCGATGCCGGTCCGGCGGGTCCTCGCGCACGAGAAGGTGGTGGACGACGCCGGCCGCATGGCTTTGGAGCGCGGCCCGATCGTGTTCTGCGCCGAGGGGCACGACAACCCGGACGGCCGCGTCCTGAACCTGATGGTGCCGGACGACGCGCCGCTGCGCAGCGAGTTCCGCAAGGACCTTTTGGGCGGCGTCGAGGTCATCCGCACCAAGGCCGTCTCGGTGGGTCGCCGCGAGGACGGCACGTCCGTGGCCGGTGCCGAGCAGGAACTGGTGGCCATTCCGTGCTACGCGTGGGCGCATCGGGGGCCGGCCGCGATGGCCGTGTGGCTGGCCCGCGACCTGGCGGCGGCCAAGCCGCTGCCCGGGCCGACCATCGCCCACACGAGCAAGGTCACCGTCTCGCGCGGGGGCGACGTCCGGGCCCTGACCGACCAACTCGAGCCGCGCAGTTCCATCGACCACTCGAACCCGTTCTTCCACTGGTGGCCTCGCAAGGGCACCGAGGAGTGGGTGCAGTACGATTTCAAGGAGCCCACGGTCGTCTCGTCGGTCGACGTGTACTGGTTCGACGACACCGGCATCGGCGAGTGCCGCCTGCCCGCGTCGTGGCGCCTCAAGGCGAAGGTGGACGGCCAGTGGCGCGACGTGCCGAGCCCCAGCGGCTACGGCGTCGAGAAGGACAAGTACAACCGGACGTCGTTCGACGCCGTCAAGGCCGAGGGCCTGCGGCTGGAGGTGCAACTGCCCGAGAAGTTCTCCGCCGGCATCCACGAGTGGCGCGTGAACGCGGGGCCCCCCGGCGCGAAACCGGCCGGCACGCCCGCGCCCAAGGAGAAAGCCGCCGACCCGGCCGCCGCCAAGGAAAAACCTGTCGCCAACCTCCTGCCCAACGCGTCGCTCGAGCAGCAGGAGGGCGGCCGGCCGGCCCCGTGGCGAACGCAAGTCTGGGGCGGCAAGGGAACATTCGAGCACGCCTCCGTCGGCCGCACCGGCGGCCGTAGCGTCGGCATCGCCTCCCAGGAGGGGGCCGACATCAGTTGGGCCTGCACCGTGCCCGTCGAGCCGTACGCCACCTATCGGCTGTCGGGATGGATCAAGACCGACGGCGTCGCCGCCGGCACCGGCCGGGGCGCCCTGCTGAACGTCCACAACGTCCAGCCGGCTGCCACGGGGGTCGTCACGGGCACGCGCGACTGGACGCGGGTGGAGGTTGTCTTTGAAACGCGCGGCCAGGACGCCGTGCAGATCAATTGCCTGCTGGGCGGATGGGGCCTGTCCACCGGCAAGGCATGGTACGACGACCTGCGACTGGAGCAGGTCGGGGAGGCGAAAGACGTGAAACCGCACATCGCCATCGATGCCGCCAAGACGGGCGAGCCGATCTCGAAGTACATCTACGGCCAGTTCATCGAGCACCTGGGCCGGTGCATCTACGGCGGCATCTGGGCCGAAATGCTCGAGGACCGCAAGTTCTGGTATCCCGTCACCCCCAAGTACGACCCGTACGGCGAGGGCCGCCGACCGGCCAAGGACAACCCCGTGCCGGTGGTCAAGGCGTCGCCGTGGCAGATCATCGGGGCCGACGATGTGGTCCGGATGGTCAAGGAAGGGTCGTTCGTCGGCGAGCAGACGCCCCTCGTCGCCCTGGCCGGCGGCATCCGGCAGAACGATCTCGGCCTGGTCAAGGGCAAGGAGTACGTCGGCTACATCTGGCTGAAGGCGCAGGGCGGCGGCACCGCGGTCGAGGTGACCCTGCGCTGGGGCGAGGGCCCCGCCGCCGCCAAGACCGTCCCAATTGCCAACGTCGCGCAGGAGTACCAGCGGTACCCGTTCAAGTTCACCGCCGGCGCCGACACGACCACGGGCGCGCTGGAGGTCCGGGTGGCCAAGGGCGCGGCGTGCCTGGTGGGCACGGTGTCGCTGATGCCGGCCGACAACGTCCAGGGGATGCGGCGGGACACGCTGGCACTCCTCAAGGAACTCGACTCGCCGGTGTACCGGTGGCCGGGCGGGAACTTCGTGAGCGGTTACGACTGGAAAGACGGCATCGGCCCGCGCGACCGCCGCCCGCCGCGCAAGAACCCCGCCTGGACCGGCGTCGAGCACAACGACTTCGGCCTCGATGAGTTCATGACCTTTTGCCGCACGCTTGGCACCGAGCCCTACATCGCCGTCAACAGCGGCCTGGGCGACGCCACCAGCGCCGTCGAGGAACTCCAGTACGCCAACGCCCCCGCCGACACGCCCATGGGGCAACTGAGGGCCGGGAACGGGCATCCCGAGCCGTACAAGGTCCGGTTCTGGGGCATCGGCAACGAGATGTACGGCGGCTGGCAACTGGGCCACATGCCCCTCGAGAAGTACACCCAGAAACACAACGAGTTCGCCAAGGCGCTGCGGGCCGTCGACCCGTCGGCCCAGCTGGTGGCCGTCGGCGACGCCGGCCCGTGGAGCGAGGGCATGATGAAGAACTGCGCCGACCACATGAACCTCATCAGCGAGCATTTCTACTGCGGCGAGAAGCCCGGCCTGGCCAGCCACGTCCGCCAGATTCCCGACGCCATCCTCCGCAAGGCCGAGGCCCATCGCCGGTATCGGCGCGAGTTTGAGTCCCTCAAGGGCAAGGACATCCGCATCGCCCTGGACGAGTGGAACTTCTGGTACGGCCCGCACGTCTTCGGCGAACTGGGCACCCGGTACTTCCTGAAGGACGCCCTGGGCATCGCGGCCGGCCTCAACGAGTACGCCCGGCAGAGCGATCTGTTCTTCATGGCCAACTACGCCCAGACGGTCAACGTCATCGGGTGCATCAAGACCACGAAGACCGCCGCGGCCTTCGACCCGACGGGCCTGGTGCTGACACTCTACCGCCGGCACTTCGGCGTCCTGCCTGTCGCCACCGAGACGAGCCCGCTTCTGGACGTCCAGGCCGCCTGGACCGCCGACCGCAAGACCCTGACGGTGGCGGTCGTCAACCCGACGGCCAAGGCGCTCGACATCCCGCTCACGATATCGGGGGCGAAACTCTCCGGCCAGGGCACCCGCTGGCAGATCGCCGGCGACGATCCCCAGGCGTACAACGAACCGGGCGAGCCGCCGCGCGTCGTCATCGACGAGGCGGCCGTCAAGGGCGTCTCCGACAAACTCTCCGTTGCGCCGTGCAGCGTGACGCTCTTTGCGCTGAAGGTGGAATAGGCCGGCGGTTTCGCTGTTCACGCGAGGCGCCGGATGATATGATGTCCGCCGCGACGTGGCGAACCGTCGCGGTCCTGCGGCACCCCAAATAAGGAGCCGAACATGCAGCGCACTACCGGCTGGTGGACGACGGGTATCCTGTGCCTGGCGATGGCGGCCTGCGGCGTCCTGACGGCGTCCTGCGACCAGGGAGGCACCGACGAGCAGCCTGCCGGCGGCAAGGCGGCGGCAGGCAAGAAGGTCGTCGTCGGCTTCTCGCAGATCGGGGCCGAGAGCGCCTGGCGGACGGCCAACACCGAGTCGATCAAGACCGAGGCGGCCAAGCGCGGCATCGACCTGCGGTTCGCCGACGCCCAGCAGAAGCAGGAGAACCAGATCAAGGCCCTGCGGTCGTTCATCGCCCAGGGCGTCGACGTCATCGCCTTCTCGCCCGTCGTCGAGACCGGATGGGAGCCGGTCCTGCGCGAAATCAAGAAGGCCAACATCCCCGTGGTGCTCTCAGACCGGGCGGTCGACGTGACCGACGACTCGCTCTACGTCACGTTCATCGGGTCAGACTTCGTCGAGGAAGGCCGCCGGGCCGCCAACTGGCTCGTCAAGGCCAGCGGCGGCAAGGCCCTGATTGCCGAACTCCAGGGCACCCCCGGGTCGGCCCCTGCCATCGACCGCAAGAAGGGCTTCGAGGAAGTCATTGCCGCGCACCCCGACATGAAGATCATCAAGTCGCAGACCGGCGACTTTACCCGGGCCAAGGGCAAGGAAGTCATGGAGTCGTTCCTGAAGAGCCCCGAGGGCAAGCAGATTACCGCCCTGTTCGCCCATAACGACGACATGGCCCTGGGCGCCATCCAGGCCATGGAAGAGGCCGGCGTGAAGCCCGGCAAGGACATGCTCATCGTCTCGATCGACGCCGTCCGCGGGGCCTTCGAGGCCATGGTCGCGGGCAAACTCAATTGCACGGTCGAGTGCAACCCGCTCATCGGCCCGCAACTGTTCGACGCCGTCGAGGCCCTCATGGCCGGCAAGAGCGTCGCCAAGCGGGTCGTTATCAACGAGAGCGTGTACGAGCAGGCCCAGGCCGCCGAGGTCATCAAGACCCGCAAGTACTAATGCCCCGCGGGGGTGCCGATGCCGATGGAAGAAGCCGGGCAGAGCGTCCTCCTGGAGATGCGCGGCATCGGTAAGCGGTTCCCCGGTGTCCAGGCGCTGGACGCGGTGGACTTCACGGTGCGCCGCGGCCAGGTCCACGCCCTCATAGGCGAGAACGGCGCCGGCAAGAGTACCCTCATCAAGACCCTGACGGGCGCGTACCGGCGCGACACCGGCACCATCCACCTCGACGGCCGGCCCATCGACCCCCGCACGCCCAAGGACGCCGAGACGCTGGGCATCAGCACCGTCTACCAGGAGGTGAACCTGATTCCGCACCTCTCGGTGGCCGAGAACATCTGCCTGGGCCGACAGCCCACGCGGTTTGGGGCCATCCGCTGGCGGGCCATCGCGCGGCGTGCGGTCGAG
>Ga0307380_10008753_pt1 | contig 12932 bp, 9 predicted proteins | sample UN3MG_FD_202239 | JGI IMG/M metagenome (GOLD analysis project Ga0307380, IMG submission 202239) | Soil microbial communities from Risofladan, Vaasa, Finland - UN-3 | ecosystem: Environmental > Terrestrial > Soil > Coastal area > Acid sulfate soil | place: Finland: Risofladan, Vaasa | collected... | reverse complement strand
AAGAGCAAACCGCACGAGCAATGATTCGTGAACTGTTTTCCGGGAAAGGTTTCTTCCAAACGAAGGTCTTGAAGGACAAAGAAGAAGAGGGACGTAAATACGAGGACTACTTTGACTGGCAGGAGCCTGTTGCCAAGGCGCCGTCCCACAGGATTCTGGCGATGCGAAGAGGCGCGAGGGAAGGCTTTCTGAGATTGCAAATAACAGCTTCCGAAGAACAGGCACTTCTGATACTTGAAAGGTTGTTCGTCAAGGAATATTCGGCTTGTTCGGCGCAGGTCAAAGAAGCTGCCACCGACAGCTACAAAAGGCTACTGTCGCCATCGATGGAAACTGAGATTCTCGCCGTGACAAAACTGAGGGCCGACAAGGAAGCTATAAGAGTTTTCGCTGAGAATCTGCGGCAGTTGCTGCTTGCCCCCGCGCTGGGCCAGAAGAATGTTCTGGCAATCGATCCGGGCTTTCGTACGGGATGCAAGGTTGTGTGCCTCGACCGGCAGGGCCAGTTGAAACATTCCGATGTGATTTTTCCGCATCAGAGCGGGAAACTTGCAGCCTCGGATGCGGCGAAAACTGCTTCCTTGTGTGAGCGGTTTGATATCGAGGCAATCGCCATAGGCAACGGCACGGCAAGCCGTGAGACCGAAGCATTTATCAGGAACATCAAGTTCGCCAGGGATATTCCCGTGATTATGGTCAATGAGAGCGGCGCCTCGATCTATTCGGCATCACAGGTGGCCCGTGAAGAGTTCCCTGATAAGGATGTGACGGTCCGTGGCTCGGTCTCCATCGGGCGAAGGCTCATGGATCCTCTTTCGGAGCTTGTAAAGATTGATCCGAAGTCGATCGGAGTAGGCCAGTATCAGCACGATGTGGACCAGTCGCTGCTGAAGCATGGCCTCGACGACGTCGTCATAAGTTGCGTGAACAGCGTCGGCGTCGAGGTCAACACGGCCAGCAAACAATTATTAACGTACGTTTCCGGGCTCGGGCCGCAACTGGCTCAGAATATTATCGACTACAGGAACGAAAACGGGCCTTTCAAATCCCGACAGAAGCTCAAAAAAGTTCACCGCCTCGGAGCGAAGGCTTTCGAACAGGCGGCGGGCTTTCTGAGGATACGGGACACCATCAATCCGCTCGATTCGAGTGCCGTGCACCCTGAAAGCTATCATGTTGTCGATGCAATGGCTGCGGACGTCGGCTGCTCAGTCGCGGATATGATGAAGGACAAATCGTTTCGGATGAAAGTCCGCCTGCAGAACTATGTCAGCGACACCGTGGGACTGCCCACGCTAAACGACATCATGCAGGAGCTAGCCAGGCCGGGCAGAGATCCACGCAAGCAGTTTGAGATTTTCAGCTTCGCGGAAGGCGTCAATAAAATCGAGGACCTCGAAGTCGGCATGAAGCTGCCCGGGATTGTCACTAACGTGACCAACTTCGGCGCATTCGTGGATATCGGGGTGCATCAGGACGGCCTCGTGCACATCAGCCAGTTGGCAGACTATTACGTCAAGGACCCAAGTGACATAGTGAAGGTGCAGCAGAAGGTCACAGTTACGGTTCTCGATATAGACCTCGCCAAAAAGCGAATCAGCCTTTCCACACGAAAAACCCGGCCGTCCATGCCGTAGAGTTTTTCGCAGGGGCATCGTTTCGACCCGCTTGCCTGGCCCATTGCGTGTATTAGGCAAGTTACTCTTATTCGCCGGGCACAACCGGCCCCCGCCAGACGCTGCCGCCGAACGTAGTGACATACATAAGGTCATCTTCCGAAGGGTCGAACGTCACGCGCTGGATATTCGAGAAGGGCAGATCATCGAACGGCTTCCAGGCTCGTCCGTTGTCGCGAGAGAGCCACAGACCGGCACCCGGCGCACCCTCGTTTAGAGTCATGTAGATCCAGCCGCTGCGTTTCGGATAGAAGTAGCCGCCGAAAGTCTGTTGCCCCTGGCGTCCGATACGCCGCCATGTTTTACCGCCGTTCTCGGTCATATACAATCCGCCGGACTTGTCCTGCCAGTTCGGGTCACATGCTCCCATGAGGATGATGTCACTATCATCGGGGTGGACTGTGAAGTCCTTCGGGTAAAGAAAAAGCCGGGAGGCGTTGACCTTTTCCCATGTCTCGGCACCGTCCCGTGACCGGTACAGGCCCACACCCTCACTCATGAGCGGCTTTCCGGGGCCGGGACGCTTGGCACAGATTATCGTGAAAAGCGTGCCGTCCTTGTGCAAAACCACGCGATAAACTCGCATGTTCTCCGGATGGCCCAGGCCTTTTTTCTTCAGTGTCCATGTTTTGCCGTTGTCGGTCGATTTGTAAACGCCTTCCATGAACACGCCGGCATATAACGTGCGTGCATCCCCGGGACTGCCGGGATCGATAACGATGGATGTCACCGGTCTGGCCGGAATGCCCTGGGCCTCGTGCTTCCACGTAGCACCGAAGTCACGTGAGATGCACACCCCTCCGGGGCGGTTGTGGCCGTGACGTTCGGAGATGATGTTGTCGTTGGGGATGTCGTGAACGTCGGAGAATGCGCCCCACATCCTGCCGGACGTGTCCGGGTCGAAGGCAATCTCGTAGCATGTGTTCCGCCACGGGGCCCACGAGTTTTTGTCCCACCATATCCATGTTTTGCCGGCGTCGAGAGAGCGGGCAAAGCCGATGTCCGTATAAGCGATATAGTGACGGTTGGCTTCGGAAGGATCGATATAGTAGTTCCACGTAGTGGTTACGACCAAACCTGTGCATGCCCATTCAGATCCGGGTCCGGGCTCCCGGCCCGGAGCGGGATACGTATCTCCGTTGAACCACGTGGCACCGCCGTCATGCGTGATATAGGATTGGCTCCAGAGAAGTATCAATCGATCGGGGTCGGTATTGCATATTGCGACTCCGAAAGGTGTGTCACCTCCCTTAAAGGACTGTCCCGCCGATGCGGTAACGTAATTTGGAGCCACATTATAACGCTCGAACCGCGGATCCTGGAAGTAGGTGGCACGCCAGTTTTTACCGCCGTCATCGCTGCGATAGACAGTCTCATGATGGGGTGGATGGAAGCCGGTGCTCGTGTTCAGAACATACACCGTCAGTGGATTTCTGTCGGTCGTAAGAAGCTGCCGGTACTGGGCTATTGAACCGTAGGCCCATTGGTCTGCCTTTTTCGTTTCGGTGTTGATACCATTGCCCATCGCCCACTGCCAGGTCAGGCCTCGGTCGCGGGAGCAGTAAACGCCTCCTTTGAAACTGCCGTTCTGTTCCCTGCTGCTTATCGTGCAGTAGAGCATGATGATATTGCTTGCCGGATTTGAACCACCGGCGAAACCCTGTATCTGCTTGGATGGCAGGCCGTCGGTCATCTGTGCCCAGGTTCGCCCTCCGTCATCGGAGCGCCAGATTCCCTTATCCGTGGCGGCGAACATGATGCGATTGTCGCCGGTGCGGTCGAAATGAAACGCTATCACCTGGCCATCGGGCCCGTCACACGGTGTCCATGTCCCACCTGCGTCGCGCGACAACAGGCATTTGCCGTTACGTGTACCCACGAGCATTATGCTCGGATCGGACGGATTTATCGCTATTTCACCATATAGCGACTCCCGGAGATTGCCGATAGGCTCGAAGGTCCTTCCGCGATCATGGCTTATCCGCAGCCGGCCACCCGATGAAGCATAAATTACGTCGGGATCGGAAGGATGAAAGCCCGGCCGGCATCGTGTATCCGATCTGAGCTGAGCGTGGTTTATCATGCGCCAGTTGCGGCCGCCGTCCTCGGAGATATACGCTGCGCTCATATCGCAGTTGAGCATCATAAGATTCGGGTCGGCGGGAGAAATCGCAGGCGAAAACATGCCGCCTCCACCGGAAAGACCGACCGGCTCCCAATTGCGGATTTCGGATTGTGGATTGCGGTTTAGTGATCCACATAGTCCGTGGTCGGTCAACATCATCAGCAGTACCAGCAAGCCAAGGCATTTCGAGGATGAGGTGAATGTGCGATTTCTCATATATACTCCCGCATGATCCGCAAGTATTGCCGGCAGGTCTCTCGCATGTCGGGATCGCCGGGATGGCTGTCTTGTTCGATGGAGGCGAAGCCGTTGAATCCGACCTGCTTGAGGGCTGTAATGATCGCCTGTATATCCATCACGCCCCGGCCGAATGGCGGAAACTGCCGCATCATGCCGTCGATGTCACGCATGTGCAGATTCATCAGATGCCTGCCGACTTTGTGAATCGCGACCGGCGGGTATTCGCGCTGGAGCAGCGTCCAACCCGCGTCGAGGTTGTAGCCCAGATCATCGTCGCGAATCTGGTCCCAGAGTCGCAGGAACGACGCCGCATCCGGCACAAGGCAATGCGTGTGCTGCTCGATAGAGAACTTCAGGCCGTGCGCCTTCGCTCGCGACAGGCAGGCTTTGGTGGTCTCCACGTATGCGTTCCACACCCGGTCCCAATCGAATCCCTCTGCGATGTCGATGTGATACTTCTGGCCCGGCTTGGGATTCGATATCTCGTAGTAGCGGGGCAAATACTCCGTCGGCCCTTTCAACTCGCGAGCCCAGGGCGCCACAATATTGATCATAGGCGCGCCCAACTTCTTCCCGATCCGGCAGCCCGCCTCAAAATAATTCAAAGCCTGCTCGCGGGTCGCCGGGTTCGTGCTCGACAAGTCCTCGACCACCGGCTGGAACAGGACGAATTGCGACACTCGCAGCCTATTCCGCTGGAGCTTCTGGTTGAGCCGGTCGATCCGGGCATCGGTCCAGAAGTCTTTGAGGTCTCTGCGCGCCGTCACGATCAGCTCGACGCCGCCAAAGCCCATCTCCCCGATGATGTCGAGGGCCGGCTCAGGGTCGGCGGCGGGGGTCAGATTGTGAAAGCACCAGCTCAGGCAACCCACTTTGGGCTTGCCTTGTGCTTGTAACGGTGGTTCCGCTGCCGTTGCTGGCAGTGATAGTCCAGAGGCCGCGAGTGCGGCAGTCTGGAGAAACTGACGACGGTTCAAATCAATTGGAGTTCTCATAGTTTCACCTCTTTCTGTTTTGTGGCCTCGCGAGCGAGGAACCAGGGTGTGGCGGACAGGCCACCCCATCCGGAGGGGTTGTGGTTCGCCACGAAGATTTTTCGGAGCGTCTCATCATATGGTACCAGCGCCGTCCAGAGCACGCCAGGAGAATTTTCCCATCGCGGATCCGGCCGGCCGCCATCGATCCGCTGGAACCTGGCACCGGTCACCTGCTGGTTCCACATGAAGTCACGATTCGTTGCGATTAGACGATCAATATCCTCTTTCGTAAAGACCAGTCCGTGTTCGAACGCCGTCACGATGCTTTCGACATCAATCAGGTAGTAGCCGCCGTTCGGATGGATACCGACCCAGTGCCTGGTAGAACCGTCGGACTTGTAGTCCCACGGCCCGGCGGGGTCCCAGTAGTTCCAGACGAAATACTTTCCTTCCTCTCGCGTCCGCATGCGCGACTTCATCAGCCGCCACCATTTTTCCGCCCGCTCCTTATATATCGGCTTGTTCGTCACATCGTGCATGGCGATGAGCCAGCGTGCCAGCCAGTCGGCGGCCGGCGTCCTTGATCGCGCCTCGCCTCGGAAGCGAGGACATTTCTTGCCGTTAACATCGATGTAGCTGTTGCGACGGCGGCTTTTTTAAGAAATTCACATCTTTTCATAGCATCCTTTTCCAATATTCGTCAATTATATTGCCCGGCGGGATTCGAACAAGCGGCCGGGAACTCGTGACGGCAAATAAGCTTTCACTCATCTATATCTTCAAACAACGAACTCGATAGTATGCTCCGAGACGGCCTTGGTATCGAGGCTGCGAACAACGGCAGTCGCCGTATGCCTGCCATGTGCCGGCCTGGACATATGATAGTAGTGATAGTAATCCTGGTAGGCTCCCCACTTTGCCTTCGGCGCCACCAGTGTTGGTTCAACCTCTCGGGCGTCTATCATCAGCTTGAGCAGTTCGACTCGCGGCGTCTTCGGCAAACCCTGTGACGTGTTGCCCCATTGGCAGCGTACACGAACCGTCACGCCTTGTTCGGGTCGTGCCGTTTCCCATTTATCGCCGGGCGTCAAGGCGACAACAGACACCAGCGGTCGGCTGATGTGGGGATTGTCCCACCACCGCCACTGTAACTCGCGGCGTCGAATAAAGTCGACCACCTCGGGCGAACCGCCGTGCATCCATGTCTTATCCGAGCTCACCTCATCGTGCCGAACGGCGAGCACCCAATTTCGTTCGAGTGCCTTAAGCCAGCAGTCCCAGGTTGGTTCTGCGGCCAAAAATAATGTGCGAAATCCCGTAAGCCGATCGCCCCACCACCAAGGCTGGGCCCCGTGAGCATCCTGAAGACCGACAAAAGGAATCTGCCGCCAATAATGATTTAGAAACGGCTCGCTGTTGGTGAAATCGGGATTGCCGAAGTGAAACGTGCTGATTGCGGCGTAGGCGCCGCGCTGGAGCGAATCGTCGAGGTAGAGCCGGGTGAGCTCCTCGTTCTCGTTGAACTGCCAGATCAATCGGCCGCCGGCCTTTTGCAAAGGGGCAAGCCGTCTTTGACGAAAATCTTCCCACGTTACTGCCTGTTTGCCGGACAGCGACGGGCCGAAATCCACATCGGCCGGAGCAATAATGTCACTGGTGTGGCTGTAAGTTCCCAGGCCCGGCAGGTCGACAAAAGTACCGTATTCTTCATTGGCAACGAAAAATGTCACCGGCACTTTCCGGCGATCGGCGATGTCCTGTGCCGCGGCAATCCAGCCAGGTGCGGCGTTCTTGGCTCCCCAGAGATCGATCTTTAGTGAGCGAGCCAACTCGACAGCCTCGATTGGACTGCCTTTTCCATGTGCCTCGATCTGAATTGTATAGACCTTCAAATTTTCAGTCAGTTGCTTACCCTGCGGCGGACTTATCTTACGCCGAGCGGAAAGCGAGAGCGAGTCCAGGCCGTCGAGAGCCCGAAGCGCATCGATTGCCCGGTACGTTGCCAACGGATTGCTCGGCCAGCCCGGCCGGTCACCGAATCCACCGTCCCTGTTCCGGAGTGACAGCAGGTATGCGATGCAGGCCTTTCGCCGGGCGGGCTGCGCATCGAAAAGTTCCAGGATTCGCAAGGCCGACCACGTGTAAGTGACATCGTCGATTCCGGCCAGTTCCGGCTTCGGCCGGTAGGAGAATCCGCCGCCGGGGAGCTGACAGGCACGTATCCAGGCGACAGTCTGTTCTCGTTTCTCGCCGGATCTGCCGATTGTGTCGAGCGCCTGAATCGCCCACCACGTATTCATCACATGCCCATCGCTTCCGTCGCCGGCGGGAGTGTTGTTGAAGCTGCCGTTTGGCCTGAGCCGAATATCGAGATATTCGATCATTTCAGATGAGATATCGTCTATCGCAAGTCCGAGCAGTCGCCGGCAGAGAAAAGCCATTACTTCGATCCTCAGGACCGGATAGCCGTGCTGTTCGTATTGTTTGGGATAGACCGAGGGCTTTGTCCAGCGCCTGACCTGCTCACGAAACGAATCGGCATTTTCGCCGAGCCAGAGCAGGCTTTGGATTTGCTGAAATTCGAAGACTTTCAACTCGCGCTCGAGTTTCTTGATCCGGAACGGATGATTCTCACGAACGAACTGAACCAGCTTGCTTTTGTCGGGCGGGATTCGGTCGAGCAGGTTGTAGCAGCCGGTTACGGCATAACTTGGCGTAAGGTGTGATTGCACTTGATCCGGCCAAGCATAACCTCCGTCCGTCCGACGCAGAGTCTCCAGATAGTCAAGGGTATCCTCGATCCAGGATGTCGCTTGTGCCCCGGAAACGGCCGTAGTGTTTTTTCTAATGGCAACAAGAGACATTGCCGCGGCAAGCCCTTTGAGGAAATCTCGCCGTTCCATCCTGTCATTGCCCCGAATTGATTTGGAAAAAACATTATACATCTATATTTCTCCTGTTTATGTCAATATCAACCTATAACAGCTTACTCGAAAACGGCGATTTCGCCAACATAGGAATTTATCCGGCTCTGCGGATATCAGAAGCCTCGAATGCTTAGCCGGCCGCTCAGCACTCGCCGGCATATTTTCAGGGCCTGGATTTTGGGCAATACGCGTGACCTGCCCCGCAATAAATCTACCCATGAAGAGCTCGAAGTTAAGAAATACTTTTTCTACTACCCAAGCCTCCCCGCAGACATAAAAAATAGCTTGCCCGGCAGGACTTGACCTTATATCCTCTATATAAAATTTTTGGGAGTGAGCAATGAATCAGACCGGTTATTTGCAATGGGCAATTGAAAATACCAAGACAGTATGGTGGCATGATTCGGCGGAACCGAGCGAAGTCGAACGCGGTATCCGGAGAGGCGCCATTGGTGCTACAACTAATCCTTATCTCTCGCATCTTTCGCTGTCCATGAACAAAGACGCCTGGTCCGGGGAGATAGACAATGTTCTGTCAGAGGGCCTGGAATCCGGGAGAAAAGCCGAAAGGCTCATGAGCATAGCAATAACTCACGCCGCCCATCAGTTCGAGCCGCAATATGAAAAAAGTGCCCGCCGGATGGGCTATGTCTGTGCCCAGGTAAATCCCGCCCGAGCGGCAGACAGAGAGTGTATGCTTTCGATGGCAAGACGTTTTCACGCATGGGCACCCAACATTGCGGTCAAGCTGCCGGCCACCGCGGCGGGACTGGATGTACTTGAGGATTGCACTGCAGAAGGAATTACGGCTACACTGACCATAAGCTATACGGTACCGCAGGTAATTGCCATTGCCGAAAGACATCGCATGGGAATACGCAGGGCAGAACAAAATGGGATCGAGCCGGGCAAGTGCTTTGCCGTTATTATGATCGGACGGCTGGACGACTATCTTAGAGATGTCGCGCACGACAGCAAAGCCGATATAAGCGAATCCGATATTCGCCAGTCGGGACTGGCTGTTTCCAAACGTGCTTATTCGATTTTCAAACAGCGCAACTACGAAGCAATGTTGATTGTCGCCGCCCTGAGGGGGACTTACCACATGACCGAATTAGCTGGCGCTGAAGTCATCATGTCCATTGCCGTGCCATACCAGGAGATGTTGCTGTCCGACGAGTTAGCTTGTGAGGAACGGATCGAACGGCCTATACCCGGCGATGTAATTGAGCGGCTCTCGGCATTACCTGAGTTTGTTCGGGCTTACGAACCTGAGGGGATGAAACCAGAGGACTTCATAACTTATGGGGTGACGCAAAAAACACTCGCGCAATTCCACGAAGGCGGCTGGAAATTATTAGAGAATTTCCAAGTCGAATAATGGTTTGCTGCCGGCTGATAACAAGATATGGAGGTCGGCTCTAGAGTCAGAATCACAGACAATAATATACGGAAAGGTTTAACGATGAAGAACATAGGCTTTATTGGATTGGGAATTATGGGTTGCCCTATGGCCAGGAATCTGCTCAAAAAAGGCTACTCACTCACAGTTTACGACATCGTACCTGAGAAGGTCGATGAATTGGTCGAGGCTGGAGCAAAGGCGGGTTCGTCGAATAAGGATGTCGCCGAAAAGAGCGAGATTATAATAACGATGCTGCCCAACTCGCCGGAGGTCAAGGAAGCGGTGCTGGGTCAGGACGGTGTTCTGGATGGTGCCAGGCCCGGTACTATTCTTATCGATATGAGTTCTATTGCACCTTTGGCAAGCAAGGAGGTTGCAGAAAGAGCAAAGCAAAAGAAAGTTGTTATGCTCGACGCGCCGGTAAGCGGTGGCGAGCCCAAGGCTGTCGAGGGGACACTGGCCATAATGGTAGGCGGTCCGGCCGAGACTTTCGAAGAGGTCAGGGACATCCTTAGTGTCATGGGGGCTTCTGTCACGCGGGTCGGAGAAATCGGCAGCGGCAATACCACCAAGCTGGCCAATCAAATCATTGTAGCGTTGAATATCGCCGCCATGTCCGAGGCGATGGTATTGGCTACGAAGGCGGGCGTGGATCCGAAAAATGTCTTTGAGGCAATTCGAGGGGGATTGGCGGGAAGCACAGTGTTGGACGCGAAGATGCCGCTTGCCTTGGAGGGTAACTTCAAGCCGGGATTTCGCATCGAGCTGCACATCAAGGATATGGCCAACGCATTGGATACCGCCCATGAGTTGGGAGTTCCTGTTCCCCTATCCAGCGTTGTGATGGAGGTTATGCAGGCATTGAAAGTTGACGGCAAGGGCGCAGACGACCACGGCGGGATTATCCAGTTCTATGAGAAACTGGCTCATGTCGAGGTAAGACAAAAATAACTCAAACCGGTTTGCCGAATACGACCGATAGTTTGTTTTTGCTTATGCGCCTGGAACCATGGGCAGCAGATACGCGAAGAGAAGTGTGAATCCGAGCCCTATCAGTCCGAGTGCGGCCGTGACAATAGTCCACGATTTGAGCGTTTCTACTTCTGTAAAACCGCCCATCCGCGAGAATATCCAGAAGCCGCTGTTGTTCATCCAGTCACCAACCAGCGAACCGTTCCCTATCGCCATCGCGAGGTATACAGGATTGCAGCCGAGCATTTTGGGTGATATACCCATGGCTGCGAATATGGAGACGGTTGTAATCATCGAAACGGTTCCGGAGCCTTGTGCGAATTTCATAACGACGGCAACGGCAAATGCTATCAGCAGCAACACTAATCCTACAGTTTGACCTTGACCGCCGATCAGCTCCTGGAGCCAATCCTTAATTCCGGCCTCTCGCAACATGGCGCCGAATGCTCCGCCCCCGGCTGTGATAAGGATTATGATTCCGCCGCTCATAAGGGCTGTTTCGGCTCTTGTGGCCAATTCCCTGAGTGATATCTTGCGATAGTGGACCAATATAAACATGGCAAGACCCGCCGCGAGCAGCAGCGCCATGTCCCTGCTTCCCAAAACGGCGGCGATTTGGCTCATTGGTTTACCAACGCCCAGAGCCTTGGTCACTGTATTCATGGAAATCAGAATCACCGGCAGTGCGATGGGAGCGAAAGAAATCCAGAACGGAGGGAGTTGATTTTCATCGAGCGGGTCCGGCTCCTCCTGGCCGGCATAAGGCCGCATGGGGATGTCCATTCGTCGGTTAATCAACTTGCATACCAGCACCCCGAGCGCGGCAGTGGGCAGACCGATCATCAGGCCGATCATCATCATCAAGCCGACATCGACGTTGAGTTCACTTGCCATAAACAACGGGCCCGGCGTCGGCGGAATAAGCGTGTGAGTAATTCCTGCGCCGGCGACGATAGCTGTGACGTACAGCATATAGTTTTTGTGTGTCCGTCTCCACAACGAGCGGGCCAGCGGAACCAGCAGGTAGAAAACGGTGTCAAAGAAGACCGGAATCGAGAGTACGAATCCGCTCAGCATGAGTGCCGTAGGTGCTCTTTTTTCGCCAAGTAATTTAAGAAAAGACCTCACAATCCGGTCGGCTGCGCCGCTGTCCATCATGCACTTGCCGATAATTGCGGCCAGGGCGATTACAATTCCGATACTCCCGGCGACCGTGCCGAATGCCTGCCCCACGCGGGTCACCTTATCAGCAAACTCGCCGGGCGAGAGCAGACTTACGACTATCGCTGAAGTAATCAGCGCGACGAAGGCGTTTAGCCGCAATACAAGAATCATCGCGATGAGCAAGACGACGCCAATAACCAAAATCCCGATCGGATTCATAACAGAATACCTCTAAACATCATATGTAGCATACCATATCTGACAGTCCAAAAAATGGAATATTTTTGATAGTACTAATCCCGGACAAAATCTCGATTCAGGCCGTTATTCATCCGCTTATTAGAAGATCTCAGCCGACCATCATATGTGGAGGCGTTATTATCAGCTCCGGAACTACTGCACGGGGCGGCAGCTTGGCAATTGTCACCACACAGGCGGCAATGTCCTCGGGCTGGAGCATCTTCGCGCGTTTTTCCGGGGGCGGTGGTGAGGGACACTTGTCGATGATGGGTGTGTTTGTCTCTCCGGGATAGATGTTGGTTACCTTTACTCCGTTTGCGCATTCTTCCAGGTTTACAAAAGTGCCGAGTGCGCCCGTGGCAAACTTTGATACGCAATACGGCATACCTGCCAAAAGCATGGCGCGTTTGCCCGCCAGAGACACGATATTGACTATCAGGCCCGAACCTTTTCGACGCATCACGGGAAGAGCGGCATAAATACAATTGAACGTCCCTGTCGTATTAATCTTCATCACCCGGTCGAAATCATCCGGATTTATATTGGACATCATCCTATCCCCGACATTGATTCCTGCGCTGTTGACGAGGATATCGACAGGTCCGAGCTCACTGCCGAGCCATTCGAACAATTTCGAGACTTGTTCACGATCGGTTATGTCACAAGTACGGCTGACACATGGAAATTCACATCCTGCGGCCTTGACGGCATCTGCCAGAGCTTCTTTGTTGGTATCTGCCAGTACGACCTTGCAGCCTTCGGCCGCCAGGGCCCTGGCGATACCTAACCCGATACCTCCCGCTCCGCCTGCGACCAAAACTATCTTGCCGTTCAAATCCATAATTCAATCCTCCCTTGTTCGGCCAATCCTTTGTCACTTGACACCTTGACACCTTGACACAATCCGGGACATTCCGGTTGCGCTTCTTGTGTCGGAGTTTATTTTATCAATGTTGCTGATTTTAGATTATATACCGTAACAGTCAAGCGATTGATTTGCATTTTTCTCCGATTAAAGCGAAGCTATGATAAATGTATTAAAACTCAAATGAATAATTTTCTCGCCCACACACAGAGAAGTTTTGAGAAAATGGCTTGCTATTCGTATGATATGGTTTGTGATGCAGATAAAGGAGACCTAAAGCTTGACAGACTTTAAAAAAGCACAAGAATTGTTGCACGAGTTCAAAGGGGATTCGTATCTGT
>Ga0307380_10008751_pt1 | contig 12935 bp, 10 predicted proteins | sample UN3MG_FD_202239 | JGI IMG/M metagenome (GOLD analysis project Ga0307380, IMG submission 202239) | Soil microbial communities from Risofladan, Vaasa, Finland - UN-3 | ecosystem: Environmental > Terrestrial > Soil > Coastal area > Acid sulfate soil | place: Finland: Risofladan, Vaasa | collected... | reverse complement strand
AATGGTGGCCGCGGGGCGACGTTGTAATCTCGTCTGCAACAGGAGGAGTCCGCTGTGGCAAAAAAGATGGTCTTTGAGGACGAAGCGCGGCAGCCATTGGCCGCCGGCGTAACCAAGATCGCCCGGGCCGTGCGAAGCACACTCGGACCCCGCGGCCGCAATGCCGTGCTGGACAAAGGATGGGGCGCTCCCAAGGTGTCCAAGGACGGGGTCACAGTGGCCGAGGACATAGACCTGGACGACCCCAATGAGAACCTGGCCGCTCAACTGGTGAAGGAGGCGGCGAGCAAGACGAACGAGGCCGCCGGGGACGGCACCACCACGGCCACGGTCCTCGCCGAGGGGATCTATAAGGGCGGGCTGAAGATGATCGCCGCGGGGGCGGACCCCATGTCGCTGGCTCGCGGCATCCAAAAGGCGGCCGAAGCCGTGGTCGCCGAAGTCCGGAAGATGGCCCGCAAGGTCGACGACAAGAGCAAGAAAGAAATCGCTCAAATCGCAACGATCGCCGGCAACAACGACGCCTCGATCGGGGCCGTGTTGGCCGACGCCTTCGTCAGGGTCGGCAAGGACGGCGTGATCACCGTCGAAGAAGGCAAACAGGCGGAGACCACCGTGGAAGTGGTCGAAGGGATGCAATTCGACCGCGGGTTCCTTTCCCCGCATTTCGTCACCGACCCCGATAACCAGACTTCCGAGCTGGAGAACTGCCTGATTTTGGTCCACGAGGAGAAGATCTCCAACGCCAAGCACCTGGTCCCCTTGCTCGAAGCGGTTAGCAAGGCGAACAGGCCGCTTTTGGTGATTGCGGAAGACATCGAGGGCGAAGCGCTGGCCACGTTGGTCGTCAATAAGATGCGGGGTATCTTGAGCGCTTGTGCGGTCAAGGCGCCCGGCTACGGCGACCGCCGCAAAGCGATGCTCGGCGACATCGCCACCTTGACGGGCGGGGAGGCCATCTTCAAGGACCTGGGCGTGGACATCGAGTCGGTCAAACTCTCCGACTTGGGAACCGCCAAGAAGGTCGTGATCAACTCCGACAACACCACGATCGTAGGTGGAGGCGGCAGCAAAGCGGCGATCGAGGGGCGCGCCGAACAGATCCGCCGGGAAATCGAGACGACCACCAGCGACTACGACCGCGAGAAGCTCCAAGAGCGGCTGGCCAAGCTGGCCGGTGGGGTAGCCCAGATCAACTGCGGGGCGACCACCGAGACGGAGATGAAGGAACGAAAAGCGCTTTTGGAGGATGCTCGGGCGGCAACCCAAGCGGCGTTGGAAGAGGGGGTGGTTCCGGGCGGCGGCGTGGCGCTCCTGCGGAGCGCGAAAGCCATCGGGAAGCTTGATCTGTCCGGCGACGAGGCCTTGGGCGCCAAGGTGGTCGAGGACGTGCTCGATGCCCCCCTGCGATTCATCGCTCAGAATGCGGGCCAGGACGGTTCCGTCGTGGTCAGCCGCGTGCAACGGATGAAGGGCAAGAGCGAAGGCTACGATGCGGAAAAGGATGCCTATTGCGATCTGGTAGAGGCTGGGATCATTGATCCGGCCAAGGTCGTGCGGGTCGCACTGGAAAACGCTGCCAGCGTGGCGGCGCTGCTGTTGACCACCTCATGCCTGGTGACCGAGATTCCCAAAGAAGAACCGGAACCGTCGGGGGGGCCTGAAGGCATGGGCGGAATGGGAGGTATGGGTGGCATGGGAGGAATGGGGGGCATGGGAGGGTTCTAGGCACCCGAAGCAGAACCCTCGCCGCATTCGTTGCGGCTGGCAACCAGACACTAGATCATCAAACCCAACGGTCGATTCAGCAAATCACCAAACTGTAGAAGGAACCAACCATGAAGAAGGATATCAGTCTGAGGCCCTTGGACGATCGGGTCGTGGTCGAGCCGGTAGAGGCAGAGGCAATGACCGCCGGCGGGATCGTGTTGCCGGACACTGCCCAACAGAAGCCTCAACGGGGCACGGTGCTGGCCGTCGGCCCCGGCAGGTTGCTCGATAGCGGCGAGCGGGGCGACTTGTCCGTCGCCGTCGGGGACGAAGTCATTTACGGGAAGTACGCCGGCAGTGACATCGAAATCGACGGCCGGGAGGTGAAGATCCTCCGCGAAAGCGACATTCTGGCCAAGGTAGTCAAGTAACCATCCCCCTTCCGGTATGGAACCATCAGCAATGAGGAATCGCCATCGTGGCTAAGCAATTACTGTTCGAAGATCGCGCCCGCCGGAGAATGCTCCAGGGCGTCGAAAAACTGGCCGATGCGGTCGCGGTGACCTTGGGTCCCACGGGACGGAACGTCATCTTGGACAAGTCGTACGGCGGCCCGACCGTCACCAAGGACGGCGTTACCGTCAGCAAAGAGATTGAACTGGAAGACCCCTTCGAGAACATGGGCGCGAAGCTGGTCAACGAGGTGGCCTCGAAGACTTCCGACGTGGCCGGCGACGGTACGACCACGGCGACCATCCTCGCCCGGGCCATCTACCGGGAGGGCTTGCGGAACATCGCCGCAGGCAGCAATCCGGCCGCGATTCGCCGCGGCATCGAAAAGGCAGTCGACGCGGCGGTCGATCACCTCTATTCGATGGCCAAGAGGGTCACCAAGAAGGAGGAGATCGCCAACGTGGGCGCGATCAGCGCCAATAACGACAGAGTGATTGGCGACCTGTTGGCCGAAGCGATGGAGAAGGTGGGCAACGACGGCGTCATTACCGTCGAAGAGGGAAAGACCGCCGAGACGACCTACGAAGTGGTCGAGGGCATGCAGTTCGACAAGGGCTTCCTGTCCCCCTACTTCATCAACCGCCTGGAGACCATGGACTGCGTGCTCGAGGACGCTTTCATCCTCATCCACGAGAAAAGGATCAGCAATTTGCGGGACCTGATCCCGATTCTGGAGAAGGTCAGCCAAACGCGCAAGCCTCTGCTGATCATCGCCGAAGACGTGGACGGGGAGGCGCTGACGACCTTGGTGGTCAACAAGCTTCGCGGCGTGTTGAGCGTCTGCGCGGTCAAGGCCCCGGGCTTCGGCGATCGTCGCAAGGCCATGCTGGGCGACATCGCCATCCTCACGGCCGGCACGATGATCAGCGAGGATCTGGGCTTGAAGCTGGAGAACCTTACGGTCGAGCACCTCGGCCATGCCACGCAGATCACCGTGGACAAGGACTCCACCACCCTCGTGGAGGGAGCCGGCAGCCCGGAGGATATCAAGGGCCGCATCAACCAGCTCCGTAGCCAAATCGAGACGACCGACAGCGACTACGATCGTGAGAAGTACCAGGAGCGCCTGGCCAAGCTGAGCGGCGGCGTGGCCGTGGTGTCGGTCGGAGCCAACACCGAGGCCGAGATGAAGCAGAAGAAGGCCCGCGTGGAGGACGCCCTGCACGCCACCCGTGCGGCGGCCGAGGAAGGCATCCTCCCAGGCGGGGGCGTGGCGCTATTGCGATGCGAGCAGGTGATGGAGAAGGCGCGATCCGCCGCCCGAGGCGACGAAAAGATCGGCGTCGGCATCGTCCACCGCTGCTTGTCCAAGCCGCTGGAACAGATCGCCGAGAATTGCGGTCTGGACGGGCCCGTGGTCGCGGAGGAGGTCCGGCAGAAACCGACCACCGCCGGCTTCGATGCCAACACGGGCAAGTACGGCGACATGTTTCGGGCGGGAGTCATCGATCCGTTGAAGGTGGTCCGGACCGCCCTGGAAAACGCGGCCAGCATCGCCGCGTTGATGCTTACCACCGAGACGATGATCACGGACCTCGACAAAGAGGACAAGGACAAGCAGCAGATCGAGGGAAGCGTACGGTAAGACGTTCTGGCGCGAGAATCTCGCGACGGCAGGCGCGGCGGATTGGCTGAACGCCGTTATCGGGCCACCCCCCCGCGGGGTGGCCCGTTTTCGGTAACGCGTACGGTACCAGTCGGTCTGCCGGGGGCGCATCGGCGAGCGAAGTAGCGGGGTACAATTGGATACTTTGGTGAACGGGTCTCCAATCTGACCATGGCGACAATGGCGGCGAAGCGCGACTACTACGAGATACTCGGTGTCGGTCGATCGGCCTCAGACGACGAGATCGCCGACGCGTATCGAAAGCTCGCGCTCAAGTACCACCCCGACCGCAACCCGGGCGACGAAGACGCGGTGGGCAAGTTCAAGGAGGCCGCCGAAGCGTTCGAGGTCCTCAGCAACTCGGACAAGCGCGCCCGATACGATCGGTACGGTCACGCGGGCCTGGAAGGCCCCGGGGGCGGGGCGCCCCATTTCCGCGACATCAGCGATATCTTCGAGGCCTTTGGCGACATCTTTGGCGGCGGCCTGTTCGGCGACCTATTCGGCAGCGCCGGCAGAGGACGTCGCCGCGTGCGCCGCGGAGCGGACATCCGCTGCCAGATCGTGCTCGATCTGGCGGAGGCTGCTCGGGGAGCCTCGAAGACCATCCAGTTCAGCCGACACGAAGTGTGCGCCAACTGCGGTGGTTCCGGGGCCAAGCCGGGGACCCAGCCGGAGCCGTGCCAGTACTGCGGAGGTCGGGGGCGGGTGATCCAGTCAACGGGGATCCTTTCCCTTCAGACGACGTGCCCGTCCTGCCGCGGGGAGGGTGCGGTGATCCGTCACCCGTGCTCTCGTTGCGGCGGCGCGGGATACGTGCCCCAAGAGGTGACACGCGACGTGAAAGTCCCCGCCGGCGTGGACAACGACACCCGACTGCGCCTTCAGGGCGAAGGGGAACCCAGCCCGGACGGCGGCCCGCCCGGGGATTGCTATTGCTTCGTCCGCGTCAGAGAGCACCCGTTGTTCCAGCGCGAAGGTCCTCACCTGATCTGTCAGATTCCGATCGGCTACGCCCAGGCGGCGTTGGGGGCCAGGATCGAGGTGCCCACGTTGGACGGACGCCAGGAGTTCGATATTCCCCCCGGGGCGCAGAACGGCGACCTCTTCAAGCTGGCCGGCCACGGGATGCCCGTTCCCCGGCAGCGCGGGCGCGGCGACCTGGTGGTTCAGGTGTTCATCGAGGTGCCGAAGAAACTGACCGCCGAGCATGAACGAATCCTCCGGCAACTGGCCGAGGTGGAAAACGCAAACGTTTCCCCGCAGCGCAGGAGCTTCTTCAAGAAACTCAAAAAGTACTTCCAATCGGGATGACCGACCGGAACGGATGGAGGATGAAGCGTGTCGAAGAAAGACGTAGCCCGAACCGATCCGGCCGACGAGTTCCAGCCGGAGCCGATCGAGACGGGAGACCAAGCTGCCGCCGACCCCGCCGTCGAAGCGGTTGAGGACGGCGAAGAGGCCACCGGCAATCGCGAGGACTCGGGCGTCGGGGAAGCAAACCTCGGCCCAAGCGAGATCGAGCGGCTCCGCGAGGAGTCGGCGCAGGCTCAAGATCGCGCTCTGCGGACTCAGGCAGAACTGGAGAACTATCGCAAACGCGTCGCCCGCCAGATGGAGGAGGAACGCCGCTACGCCAACATCCCGCTGATCCGCGACCTCTTGCCGGTTTGGGACAGCGTGGGTCGGGCGATCGAGGCGGCTGAGAACGCCCCCGAGACGGCCAGCCTCCTGGAAGGGTTCAAGATGGTCGCCGGACAACTGGAGAGCGTGCTCGAGCAGCATCACTGCGCGAAGATCAACGCCCTGGGGGAGCCCTTCGACCCGAATCTCCACGAAGCCATTTCTCAGCAACCGTCCCGCGAGCATCCGGTTAACACGGTGCTGGGGGTGGCCCAAACCGGGTTCCGTCTCCACGATCGCGTGGTGCGGCCCAGCCAGGTCATCGTCTCGGCCGCCATGCCGCCGAAGGAGGGGCCGGCCGAGGCAAACGAGGGATCGCGGGAGGCAAACGACGGGCGGCAGGATGCAGGGGCGGAAACGGAGTAGGCTGTACGCCACGTGGCCGAGAGGCCGTTGTCGCCCGCGCGGTAGAAGACAAACAAGGGGAAGAACGCCACCACCAGACGGCGAAACGACGGAGGGATGGACATCGATGCCAACCTACGAGTACGAGTGCAACTCCTGCCAACACCACTTTGAGCTGTTCCAGTCCATGAAGGCCGGCCATAAGCGCAAATGCCCCGAGTGCGGGCGGCTCACGCTTCGACGGTTGATCGGGCCCGGGGCCGCAATCGTCTTCAAGGGCTCCGGCTTCTATCAGACGGACTACCGCAGCGAGTCCTACAAGAAAGGTGCCAGTGCGGAGAAGAAGTCCGGATCGAACGGGCAAGCCGACGGAAAGGCTTCCAAGAGCGAGGGTTCCGACAAGTCGAAGGCCAAGGCGGGTGCCGACGAGTCGTAAGCGGCCGCGCATCCCAGGCCCGGGCGAGGCCGCCTCGATCGGGCCATCGGTTCTGCGCTGAGAGGGCGCTGCGTCTGTTTGTGTTCCAGCATCATGTCCGTGGTCCGCTGTCCCATTTGCGGCAGACTTTTCGAGCCGAATGAGAGCTCGCCGATGCCCTTCTGTAGCCGGCGCTGCCGGACCATGGATCTCGGGCGGTGGCTCGAAGAGAAGTACGGAATGCCCGTGGAGCCCGACGAGGAGCCGGAGGACCCGGAGGACCCGGAAGAGCCCGACTCGGGGGATGCGGCTACGTGATGTCCGGCCCCGGACGCAGGACCCCCGCCCCGCCATCTACGTTCCGCGTGCCTCCTCGCTCACCGGAGGTTCCCACCGGCCCTTGTGGCCCTTGCTTGCAAGAGGGCTCCCGCTTCGTATAATCCGGAAATCCAAGGGGCTCGGGCAGAACCGTTGGCGAGGGCTGGGGTTCGGCCCGGGGGCTTCTCGCTTCCGGCTGGCCGTCCTCGTCAAGAACATCGGATCGCGGTGACGGCGGCAAGCGAGCACAGGAGTCCTCCCATGTGCGACGACAACGGTGGCGGCACGCTCCGAACGGTGGCATGGTCTGAGATCTGCCCTTGGCTAAGGCTCTTTCGCTGCTTCCGGCTGGCGATCGGGTTCGGCTTCCCGCTTCTGCTTTCCGCGGTGGCGATCCTGCTGACCGTCAGCGGCTGGGCGCTATTCGGGCTGCTCTTTTCAGGGGATCCGGAAATCGCGGAGCAGTTGAGGCCCTATAAGGGCTGCCCGTGGCTGGCGTTGACCGACCTGGTCCCGGACAAGCCAGGACTGCCGAGGCTGGACCTGAGCATGGGCGGGGACCGGCCGGCACCGTACGCCGCGGCAGATGCGTCTCGGTCGATCTTCCGGCGATCACCGGAACCGTTCTGGGGATCGTTCACGCAACTGAGTCGCCCGCTGTGGCAGATCTTCTCCTCCGACGTCACGGTGACCAAGCTGGCGTACCTCTTGCTCTGCGGCCTCTGGACTCTGGCGATCTGGGCGTTTTTTGGCGGGGCCATCACGCGGCGTGCGGCGGTCGAGCTGGCCTGCGAGGAGCACGTGAGTCCCAACGCGATGTTGCGCTATGCGTGCTCGAGATGGCGAACGTATTTCTCCGCCCCGTTGCTTCTGCTCGTGGGAGTTGCGGCGTTTTCCGTCGGGATCGGTCTGGTGGGCACTCTGTTGCACTGGGACGTAACCGCCGCGATCAGCGGTCTGTTTCTCTGGCCTCTGATGTTGCTGGGCGGGTTGGTGATAACCTACCTGCTCGTGTGGCTGGCTTTTGGATGGCCGCTGATGTGGGCGGCAACCAGTGCCGAAGGCCAGGACAGCTTCGACGCCTTGTCGCGCTCCAACCAGTACCTCTTCCAACGACCGCTGCACTATCTGTTCTATGTCGTGGTCGCCGTCCTGATCGGCTGGCTGGGCTGGCTGGTGGTGTCCAACTTCGCGGCCGGGGTCATCGCCCTTACCAACTGGGCAGCCGACTGGGGCGCCGATTCGTCCCGCTGGTTCGCGCAAGGGTCCGGCGCACGCCAGGTCGAAGAGCTGCTCTCCGACGGGGCCGAAATCGGCGCTGTCGGCGCGTTTGGGGCCGGACTGATCCTCTTCTGGTGCGGGTGTGTGAAGATGCTGGCCGTGGGCTTTCTCTACAGCTACTTCTGGACCGCGTCGACCTGCATCTACCTGTTGCTCCGCTACGACGCCGACGCCATGGAGTTGGACGAAGTCTTTCTGGAAGAGGAGGAAGACGAGGCGACCTACGGCCTGCCGCCGCTCGGAACGGATGAAGCCGGGGCCCCGGTCGTGGCCGACGACACCGTGCTGCCGGAGGACGGCGCCGCGCCTTCCGATGAAGGCAAACCGCCAACGGAATCGCCAGGAAACGAGCCACCGTCGGAAGGGGACGAGCGGTCCAACCAACCGTGACCGCATCGCCTATGCGGACCGCTGGTCGCCCATCTCAGCGAAGGGGCCTCCGGCTCAAACGGCTCCCGGGCCTCGCGAGCCGTCGCTGATCTGGATGGCCGCGTCGGCGGGAAGCACGAAGATCTTGCCGTCCCCGATGTTCCCCTCGGGGCCGGTCCGCGCCGCGTTGGCCACCGTCTCGATGGTCCGCTCCAGGAAGTCGTCGTTAACCACGATCTCCAGCGCGACTTTTCGCAAAAGCGCGGTCTGGTACTCGCGGCCGCGGTACATCTCGCTCTGCCCCCGCTGTTGCCCATAGCCCTGGGCGTCGCAGATCGTCATTCGCATCACTTCGATCTTCCCCAGGGCCTCCCGCACCGCGTCGAGTTTGGTCGGCCGAATGATCGCGACAACGACTCTCATGCTGCTCTCTCCCCAACGTGGGCTGACGTGCCCTAAGATACCGGCGACCGGCCGGGACGCAAAGACATTCCCGGGTAGGCTGCGTGCTCGCACGCACGCGGGATGGGCTGGCGATTGTCTCGATGGCCACCTATCAGCCCGGGCGGTGCGTGCTTGCACGCACGGACAACGCCCGGGAACCCCTTATGACGGGTAACTACCGGGCCCCAAGAGGGGACACCTGCCCCGCTATCCCCGCAGGAGATGGGTGAAGCATAACCCGTGCTAGGGGCCCGCGAGCTCCAACCGGGCGTCCAGCACCTTGCGGATCCGCGCCGCGCTTTCCTCGAGGTGGGCCCGAGTGTAGGTGTCGAGCTGGGCCTTTCGGGCGAGCACTTCCTTGATGCGGGCTTCCAGCGACTCCAGCTCGACGTACGCCACCGTCTGGCAGTCGTCCGGCGCCGCCGTGTTGCCCATGGCCAGATTCGCCAGCCGCTCCAGATATCGCCGCTGCAAATTGCGGCGCAGGCTGCTGATGGCCGGCTTGCGGTTGGTGTATTTGCCGTCGCGGAGCTTCTCCGTCTCGGCGAAGATCGCCCCCGTGAGCCCTTCGATCAGGTCGGCGGCCGTAAACGCGTCCTTCTCGGCGGGCACTTTCAACTCCGAGTCACGGAGCCGGGAAAGCGTCGTGGACGACAGCAGTTGGCCCAACACGCGGTCCTGCCAGGCGAGGATCACTTCATGCACCGGGTAGTCGGAACGGTCCTGCGGCTCGATGCCCCAGTGCGACCACTTCGACGCGGCCAGGTGGTTGTACAACTCCGGCGGAAACTCGTAAGACTTCGGTCCGAAGGCCTGCTCCTTCAGAAGCGAGAGCGCCTCGCGCTGCCGCTTCGCCTCGACGACCACGAAGGGAGGCCGGGCGTTCGGGTCGCCCTTGTGGTCGCGGTGTACGTAGATCCCGCCAATGAATCCGCCGGCGAAGCCCATCGCGTCGCCATGGTAGTTCAGCAACACGTTGAAGGCCCGCCGCACCCGCTGGTATCCTTCCCCTTCCTCCGCCATCCGTTCCACCAGGTCCGGCCACAACTGGTTGATCAGCTTCACCTGCCGCCCGGCGTACTGGAGCGGGTCCTTGCCCAGATCGAACCGGCTGCTGAGCGGATCGGCGTCGAAGCCGCGGGTGTCCTCGTCGGTCGCGTAGTCCAAGCCCGGCTCGGCACATCGGGAGGCGATTTTCTTCAGTTCCGGCACCTCTCCCTCCGTGCCGCCGGTCAGCGGTTTGTAGCCGTATTCGACGGCCCAGTAGTCGTAGGGGCCGAGGGTCGGGCTGAAGTAGTCGCCCTGCTTCTGGTCCTTGGGGACGAAGTTGGCAGGCAGGTAGTCCATGACCGACCCGGCCATGCCCGTCTCCCTCGTCTTCTCCGGGTCGTTGATCTCTTCCAGCGTCAGCAAGGCGCTCCCCTTGAAGTTGTGCCGAAGGCCCAGCGTGTGGCCCACTTCATGCATGACCGTTTCCCTGATCCCCTGCATGATGAACTCGCCGACTTCCGCCTCCGACTCGGCCTGGTCGGCACCCGCCAGGACCAACGCGCCGAACGCCATCTGGCGCGCCATCCCTTGGCTGTAGTTGCAGTCGTGCAAGTGGCGGTACCCGAACCAGGAGTGAACACCTTCGGTTTGCGGACGGCCGCCGCCCGCGATCAGCGGTCCCGCGGTCGAGGCGGCCTCCCTTTCCGGCGTCATCACGTCGTACTGCAACTTCCAGGCTTCGAGGAAGTCGGCGTCGAAGATGATGTCGGCGTCGAGGATCTCGCCGGTGGTCGGATTCACCCGGCTGGGCCCCATGGCAAAGCCCGCACAAGACGTGATCCACCGGAACGTGTTGTAGTTGATGTCCTCAGGGTCCCAGTCGGCCTCGTCAGGCTGCTGGCGCACCTCGATCGCATTGGCGAAGCCGACCTTCTCGAACGCCCGGTTCCACTCGAGGATTCCCTCCCGAATCGGTTTGCGGTATTCGAACGGGACCGTCTTTTCGAGCCAGAAGATGATCGGCTTTTTGGGTGGCGACAGCTCGGCTGAAGGGTCTGCCTTGCGGACGTCCCAGCGGTTGGCGTATCGGACGAACCGGTCCTCCCGGGATTTCTTGGAGAAATCCTTCAGCACCGTGAGGAAGTATCCCACCCGGTCGTCCGCCTGCCGTGGTTGATAGCCGGTCTGCGGCAAGCGACTGATCGAGTAGTGGACGTTGATCGTCACGCCACGGCTATCGGCCACGGTGTCGAACTCGACGGAGCCGCTCGAGGCATACGTGGCCGCAACCTGGATCTCCACGTTGTCCTCGAAGCCTTTCACCGACGCCCAGCTCGACTTGTCCTCGGAAAACGTGAAGCCCCTCAAAACGCTCGAAATCCGGGGCAGATCGGTCATCAGCACGGAGCTGAGATCGACGACATAGCCGCCCGACGGACTGAGCGTGGCAATGGGCAGGCTGAACAAGACGCTATCGGTATAAGCGAGTCGGACCGCCCTGGCTTCGGGGCTCCCTTTGTCTGCCGTGAAGCGGACGTTCCGCCGGACGACTTGGATCCTGTCGCCGTCTTTACGGAACTGCCAGATCCAGTCGTCCCCGAATCCCCAGGTCATGCCCCCCAGGATGGGTGATTCACCGATGCCTCGTGCGATGGATATCAGGACGATGAGGTCCTTGTCCAGGGTGCTGCCGGTAATTTCGCCGTAGAGCTTCTCTTCCTTGCGATAGAGCTTGATCAGCCCCTCGATCGTCGTGGCGTCTTTGAGCACTTCCGAGAAAGCCGGATACTTCGGTTTCGATCCGCTCGTGGACTTGCTCTTGCCCGACGAGGAAGAGCCGCTCTCCTCGCTCCCATTTGCCTTGACTTCGTCAGCGTCCTGCTTGGCCGCCGGCTTCTCGTCGTCGGCACGCTCGGAATCGGCCCACAAAAATGATGTCAGGGATAGCGAAAATGCGAGACTCAGGGATAATGCGGTGACTTTCGGGGATTCCGGCATTGTCGGTTCTCTTGCGGGCTGGAGCTGTTGGGGTGGGGGCAACGTTGGGGTAAGGCGGGGTGGGCTGGAGACCTGGAATGCCTCGTCAAATATACCCCATTTTCCCAATCCAACCGGGGGATTAGGTAGACGGCTCCTTACTCGGAGAGTAGACCCGGCGGGATGGCAGCCCGGACGGGGGGTAGCGACCCACATGTAGATGCAACATACCCCCCCGACAGGGAGGTTATGGAATTCGGCCCGTTTGTGCTATTCTCGCACCGGCGGGCCCCCACGTTGGGATGATTGGCGGTTTTCGAGGACTCCTCGCCCCACCACCGGGTGACCTGATGGCAACCGAATCGGACGTCGTCAGCGTGCTTTCGGCCTATCCTGACGACTTTCGCTCGGCGGAGATCGAGTCGCTGGGTGCGGCGGGTGGCTTCAGCGGGGCGCGGTTCTGGCGCGTGAGAAGCGATGCCGGGCTGTTTTGCCTGCGGCGATGGCCCAGAGCCAATCCCTCGGCCGACCGATTGGAGTTCATCCAGGCGGTGCTGTGGCACGTGGACCGAGAGGGGTTCGCATTGGCTCCGCTGCCGCTATGCACGCGGTCTCGCAAAGGCTACGTCCGGCGCATGGGTTACTTCTGGGAGCTGGCGCCGTGGATGCCCGGCGAAGCCGACTTCTGGGAGGACCCCACGGACGAGAAGCTCACAGCGGCCATGATCGCCCTGGCCGAGTTTCACCTGGCGGCGGCCACGTTCCCCCTGCCCGACCCGCCCACGGGCCTCTCACGGGGAATCCGCGATCGGCGCCGACAGCTTCGAGAATGGACGTCGGGCGATCTGGAACGGCTCCGCGCCGCGGTCGAGCGCGGGCTTTGGCCCGAGCTGGAGTGTCGCGCTGAGGCGTTGTTCCGCCTTGTCCCCCGCGGTGCTGACCGAGTGCTCGTGCTGCTCGACGCGGCGGTCCAATCCAAGGTCCCTTTGCAGCCGTGCATTCGGGACGTGTGGCACAATCACGTGCTGTTCGAGGGGAGCCGAGTGAGCGGCCTGATCGACTTCGGGTCGATGGCGGCCGACAACGTGGCGGCCGACGTCGCCCGGTTGCTGGGGAGCATGGTGCGCGACGACGCCCATCGGTGGCAAGTGGGGCTCGACGCGTACGGCTCGGTTCGCGGGCTTTCGGAAACGGAGGTTTCGCTGGTCTACGCGTTCGACCGCAGCACGGTGCTCATGGCCGGGCTGACCTGGATCGACTGGATCTACCGGCAGCGGCGGGTGT
>Ga0307380_10008750_pt1 | contig 12935 bp, 19 predicted proteins | sample UN3MG_FD_202239 | JGI IMG/M metagenome (GOLD analysis project Ga0307380, IMG submission 202239) | Soil microbial communities from Risofladan, Vaasa, Finland - UN-3 | ecosystem: Environmental > Terrestrial > Soil > Coastal area > Acid sulfate soil | place: Finland: Risofladan, Vaasa | collected... | reverse complement strand
TTTTAAAGGCTTTTTCTTTATCTGACCAACCTGTAATAACCATAGCATGGCGACCTATATATTTATCATTTGTATTTAAATTTACAATACCTAAATATTTATCATTCCTGAAGCTTTCATAAATTTTTGTTCCAAATATGACTGGGCAACCAGCAGATAAAGCTTGTTTTACTTGTCTAATTCTTTCATCGCCTGTAGCATATATTCTATAGAAGTTTTTAAATCTATTTTGTAAAGCTTTTTTATAAGCAATCCACCCAGGTTTTTTGTTTACTTTATTTAAAGAATAAGGAACTAAAGATTCATTACAGCAACCTAGCTTATATACGCTGAACATAGCCAAACTTATTTTCGTTCCATCATCTCTGTTTGTAGCTGGAGGTCTTTCAAAGTTTCTAGCATTCCAATATATAAATAATCTAGATAGGTCTTCTACTTTTGAAGGATCTACTTTAAGTTTTTGAGCTGTTTGGGCTTCTAGGGTATCAGCGACAGCGTTTGCTACGCAGCTTGATAGATAGTATTGATCGCTGACTTCTTTGAAATATTTTTTTAAGCATATTTCTCCAACCATGGGAGCTGAAGCCATGGGGCTTGTTGAGAAGCGGTAATCTTTTTCTGAGGGAGTATCTTTGATACAGCCAAGGTTTACTGTATGTTTATTGATAAGAAATTTGGGAAGTAATTTTAAAGTTTTAGCTGAATTTATTTTTAGAATCATTTTGTAGCCTCCATCAATATGTTATTTTATTATAAAAAAAGTATATAAATTCCTTGACAATTGTTTGATTTTGTGGCATGATACTCTTAGTTCTAACTGAATTGATTTAAGGAGGTTCTAATGAATAATATTGAAGAGAATAAAATGTATGATGTTAGAAAGATGATTTCATCATTTGTTAAAAATGAGATAGGTATTAGTGATGTAGAGGATGGTAGTTATAAGAGGAAGACTGGAATAAATGTAATTAAGTCTGACAAGATATCTGCGATTGTTTCTAGGGGAATTGCAATTAAAAAGATTATAAATTCTATTAGTGCTGATTTAGCTAGTGTAGATTCTACTTTAAAGAAGTTTGGAGTTGAAAAGATTAGGGAGTTGAAAGAGAGTGGAGAGGATATTAAGTCAGTTAGGCTTGCATCTACTAATGCTGATTTATCTGTTTTGATTACGGAGAAGGCTCGATCTTTGGATGCAAAGGCAGTTAAGGGAGTTAAAGTTGAGATGGGGGATGATTTTTCTAAATTTTTTGAAGAGAAGGAAACTTGGACTATTAAGGATGAGTTTGTAGAGAAGTGTATTCTTACTTTGAGTGGAACATTTGGTCAGAGTTTTGTTAACAAGGCATTTACTAAAAAGTCTACATATTCTATTAAATCTAATGAAGAATTAGACAAGTTATTATCTAGTGAATTACCTGAGAGTTTGAAGAAGAAGTTGTCTTCATTTGTTAAGCCTAATGAAGTAAGTATTACTTATCCTAAGTAGGAGAATATATGAATCAGATAAATGAATTAAATGAAATTTTAGTTGGATATAAGATTAAGGCTAAGTGTGTTAATTATGAAGAGGCGAATAATTTTACGGTATATTATATTAAATTAAATCCTGGATGTAAGTTAAGGACATTAGATAATATAGCTACGGAGGTTCAGCTTGCTTTAAAGTTATTGACGGTGCCTATTTTCACACCTGCACCAGAATTAGGTTTAATTAAGATGATATCAACTAAGAAGTCTGATACATTTTATGTTGAGGATGTTATGGATATGGATGATGAGAGGTTTAATGCTTATGTTGGAATAGATTCTAGTGGAATTCCTGTAGTTATAGATTTTAACAAGGCTCCGCATTTATTGATAGCTGGAGCTACGGGATCGGGCAAGTCATCATTTTTGCATACTATGATTGCAAATTTTTTTAAGAGGGAGTATCCTAACAAGATAGATCTTGATCTTATAGATCCGAAGATGGTTGAGTTTGAGATTTACAAGGGAATTGATTTTGGTGGGCATTTATCTGTTGTAAATACATATGAAGATGCTTTAAAGAAGCTTTATACGATTCATAATATTATGGATAAGCGATTTGTATTACTTTCTAAATTAAATTGTAAATCTGTAAGGGAGTGTAATCTTAGGAAGCAGGGAAGATTTACTTGGAAGGTATGTATTATAGATGAGCTTGCGGACTTGATGCTGAGGGACGCCAAGAACGGCAGGAAGATGGAGACTCTAATTTGTTCTATTGCAGCTAAGGGTAGGGCAGCAGGGATACATTTAATTTTGTCTACGCAAAGACCGTCTACAAATGTGATTACAGGAATTATTAAAGCGAATTTTCAGGTGAGGGTTTGTTTTAGAGTTAGTTCTAATACGGATAGTAGGGTTGTAATTGATTATAAGGGAGCTGAGAAATTAAATGGTAAGGGTGATGGATTACTTATTGGATATTCACAAAAGTCTATAAGATTTCAATCGGCGTTTTCGGATCCTTCAAATTTAAAGTAAGAATATATAATTATATTGCATGTTGATATATATAAAAAAATAATTTAGAAATAAGGTAATATGAAAAATTTAAGAGCATCTATTGCGGTAAGGATATTAGATTCATTAGGAGTTGTATCAAAAGAGATGAATGATATAAGAAATGATATTTTTTTACATCATTATAAAGATTTTGATATTTATTCTGGCAGAGTAAATTATTCTGATAATGAGTCTGTAGTGTTTTTGTATACAGAGTATGATGATGAGAAGTATATGATAACTTTTATGGAGAATAATAAAGGTAATGATAGTGCTTTTATTTTTTGTATTGTTAGTGGTGATGTAGAGAATGAGGATCCTGATTTAAATAAATTAATAATAGGAAACAAGGATAGTAATTTTAGGGAAGTTTCTTATTTGGAGGGAGCTAAGATATTGAATACATTTGAAATAATTAGAAATCACATGCCGAATTGGGGACATAATATTCCTAAGGATTCTCAATTTAAATATTTGTTAAATTTTATAAAAGCTATTAGAGTGGAGTAATATGGTTGTTTATTTTATATCTGGGCATTTAGATATAACGGAAGATGAATTTAATGAACATTATATTCCATTAATAAAAGAAGCTATTAATAATAGGGATACATTTATAGTTGGGGATTGTAGGGGAGTTGATGCTATAGCTCAAAAGTATATAAAAGACAATGGGGGTAAAGCTGTTGTTTTTCATATGTTTGTATCTCCTAGAAACAATTGTGGATTTCCTACGCGTGGAGGGTTTAAGACGGATGAGGAGAGGGATGCTGCTATGACTAGAAACTCGGATCTAGATATAGCATGGGTAAGAAAAGGAAGAGAAAAGAGTGGAACAGCTAAAAACTTAAGAAGAAGAGATGTTAATAGAAGGAAATGAATTAAAGGAAAGAATTAGAAATAGATTACCTTTTTTAAAAAAAGAAGAGGTTAGTAGACTTTTTGATTCTTTAATAAAAGTATTAATAGGTAGATTTTTAATTGGTCAGCCTACTATAATAGATAATTTTGGAATTTTATCTAGGAAGAAGAGTAAGCCTAGGAGAGTTATTAATATAACTACGGGAAAACCGCAAGAGATAGTTTCTAATACGATTTGTCTTAGGGTTAACCATGCTTTTTTAGCTTTTTTTAAAGATTATAAGAACAGAGAAAGATTAAAAAGAAAGATTATAGAGTCTTCTAAGATTGCATATAAAGAAAACAATAAAAGGAATTTGATATAGGAGATATAATGAATATTGAAGATATTAATAAATTTAAAGGTATAATTGAAGATTCTTTAAACAAGTTATCTTCTCGTGTTATAGATTTTGAGGTAGATTCTGATGGTGATGAATGTGATGAGATGCAAGCGAATGTTATTTTAGATATTGCTTATGCTGAGAGGGATAGAAACAATACTAAGATAAAAAATATGTGGCAGGCATTGTTTAAAATAAAAAATGGAGATTATGGATATTGTGAAGAGTGTGGAGAGGATATAGGTTTGAAGAGATTGGAAATTTTTCCTGATGCTAAATATTGTGTTATTTGTGCTGAGAAGATGGAGAAAGAAATAGGAAAAATTAGATAATTTATAGGTGATATATAATTAATTATGAGAAAAATTAAAACTGCCAGTCCAATAATATATGAGAAGACAGCTAATGGTGAGGAGATGTATGATATTTACTCACGTTTATTGAAAGAGAGAATTGTTTTTCTTGATAGCATTTTAGATGTTGAAAATTCTAACAATATAATATCTCAACTTTTTTGGTTAGAGAAGCAAGATAGTAATGAGCCGATTCATTTATATATAAATTGTCTTGGTGGAGAGCTTCCAGCTATGTTTGCCATATATGACATAATGAGATATATTAAGCCACCTATATATACATTTGCTTTAGGAATTGCTGCATCTGCTGCTGCTGTATTACTTTGTGCTGGAGAGAAAGGTTTTAGATTTGCATTACCTCATTCGGAGATAATGATTCATGAACCTTTACATGATGGAATTGGTGGTAGTACTACGGATGTTCATATATATCATAACACGCTTATTAAGAATAGAGAACAGATGTTAAAGATTTTAGCTGAGCATACTGGTAATTCTATAGACAAGTTAAAGCAGGATTGTTCTAGAGATTTTTATTTAGATTCTCAGGAAGCTCTTGAGTATGGTATAATAGATGAAATAAAGAAAGTTAATTCTAGTCCTGTTAAAATAAATAAAGCAAAGGCTAAGAAAACATTAAGAGTTAAAAAATAATATCATAATATTTCAATATCTTATTGAGATGAAATTAGAAGAAAAAGATTATTTAATAATAAAGAACAGTACAAATTGGGCTTCAAGAAGTTTATTGAAACTTAAAGTATTATTTGACAAAGCTTTTGGAGAAGAGATTAAATCTATTCACAGTAAAGCTTATGGTGTAAATGGTATATTAAAGGATGTACTTGATAATTTTGTAAGTGGCTCTACTCTTTCTGGAGAAGATTCAAAAACGGCTAATGATCATGAAGCTATAACTTCTTTTATTGCTTGTGGAGCTAATTTTAATAATATAGTTCATCAAATAGATTATGTAATATTACCAAATTTAGAAAAAGTTGGTATATATATTATTGCTGAGGATTTAGGAGAACTTCCAAAAGAGAAGGAAAAAAAAGAATTTGAAAAAACTCAAGCAATTAAAGAGTTAGAATCTAATCTTGAAGATTTACATAATGTTGTTTTAAATGAGGGATTATCGGAAGATGATGTTCGAGTTCTTATGAATGCTAGAAATGAATTGATATCTATTATAGAGAAAAATTTAAAATCTATAGAAGATAGTTCTGAAGAGACAGCTATAAAAATTTATAATAATACATTAGAGCAATATAATTTATTTCTTTCAATGTATAAAGATAAGATTCAGAGTGTTGCTTCTGAAGCTTATTCTTCTATTATAAAGACGGCAAATTCTGTTGAAGAAGTGACTTCATATTATTTAATGTCATTTGGGGAATATTCTAAGATTTTTACTCCAATTAAAGAAAAGATTTTAGCTTTAAAGAATTTTATTGGTTTTGGTGGTGATGAAAATATATATTCATTGAGATTAGATTGTATGAAATATACAAAGAATTTAATTGATAATTCTGCATATATGGTTACGGAAATAGAAAAAGCTGTATCTATAAAAGATCAAAAAGAAAAATGGGTAAAAATAATAAAAGCTTGTAATTATTTTGCTGAAGAGTATAACAGGTATAGAATGGCTTATGTTGAAATGTATAGTATACTTAAAATAAAAGTTAATCAAGATAAGCTTCGAAGAAGAAAGAAGGAAGTTGGAAATGTTTCTGAAGTAGCTTTGATAGATTTTGTTGAGCATAGTTGGGTAGACATGCCAGCTAGAACCGATAAAAGATTTCCTATAGCTAAATTAATTAGGACATAATGGGTGGTTTTGTTGTTTTTCCAAAGATAAAAGATTTTGTTGAAGTAGACAACGTTCCATTTTCTTTAACTATAAAAGAGCAACAATATGGATTGATGAATAAAAACGAGCCATCATTTATGGTATTTTTGTATAAAGAGGCATGTATTCCAAAATTTTGGATGAAGAATACGCCTCAGGTATTGGACATAGTTTTCTGTGATATTAATAGTAATATTTCTTTAATAAAAAAAGGCAAGTCTTTTGATGAGACATTAATAGAATCGATAGTGCCAAGTAAATTTGTTATAGAGGCACCATTTGGTTTTTGCAAGAAGAATGGAATACATTTAGGAGATCGTGTTAAGTTAAAATATGACAAGATTATTCTAAATAATATACTTAGATATTGGAGTTTATAATGTCTTTTCAAAAATTGATTCAATCAACATTTTTAAATAAAAACAAGAAAGAAAAAAAGATAAAATTGAATAACGGATCTGAGGTTCTAGTCAGATCTGGTGATATTTTATATGTCCAAGTTAGTGATGAAGAAGGATATGGTTTATTTAAAGCAAGATTTGTTGATATAGAAGAAAGTGGAGATATTTGGGCTTATTTGTTAAATGCCGATAATGATTTTATTGACATAAAAGTAAATCAAAATAGAATAGAAAAAATAGAAAGTCCTAATTAAGAAGTATAAGTTATGATTTATGATCATCCAAAATTAGCCATACAAGATTTGGCTAAGATAGATAAGAATTATTTAAAACGCATTCCAAATTTTGGAATGGAGAATGATTTTATTTATTTTTATAAAGATAGAGTGTTTAAGATAACATCATCTAGACAAGAGTTTTTAGCTTCTAAAAGAATAATAGGAAGAAATTTTAATAATGTGGTAAAGATATATGATAGTTTTGAGTGTGATATATTGAGTGAGCATTCTGATAATGTTTGGAAGAGTTATATTATTGAGGAAGAACTTCTTTTTAGAAAAGGAAACAATTTTTTATTTAAGAATTTAGATTTTGTTACTTTGATGAATGATGTGGAAAATAGATTACCATATTTTGTTTCGATAATAAATGGTATGATTGAATTAGAATCTATTGGAATAAGGTATAATGATTTACATTCTTTGAATATAATGTTTGATAAAGAAGATAATGCAAAGTTAATAGATTTTGGATTTGTTTCATTAAAGAAAAATTTTAAACCAATAAATATAAAACTATCGTTACAAAGTTTATAAATATGATGAATAAGAAAATAACTTTAAAAGACACTGTAAACAGATTAAAACCTATTATAAAGTGGACTGGAGGTAAAAGAAGAGAAATAAAGAAATTTGAGAGTTATTTTCCATCATTTGTTAATAATGATTCTATTTATAATTATGTAGAACCTTTTATTGGAGGCGGGGCTGTTTATTTTTATTTAAATAATATAAATGGAAATAATGTGATAAATGACTTTGATTCGCTGCTTTGTGTTTTTTATAAAGTTTTTTGTCAAAAGAATGAATCGGATATAAAATTTATTACAGAAATAAAAAGAATTGGAAATATTACAGATCATAATTCTTTAGAGGCGGAATATTATAGATTAAGAAATCAAGATAAAAATAATGGATTAGAAAAATTATCTGATGTAGATAAAGCGATTAGGTTTTATGTTGTTAATCAATTAGCTTTTTCTGGAATGAGAAGGTTTAATTCTAGTGGTGAGTTTAATGTTCCATTTGGTCATTATAAAAGATTAAATATCAAATTTATCGAAAGTATACCTCATCGAAGTCTTCTTACAAAAACAAATATTTTTATTGGAGATTTTGAACCTGTTATGAAAGACAATGATAAAGAGAACACTTTTATTTTTTTGGATCCTCCTTATACTAGAATATTTAAAGAATATACTTCTGGAAATTCTTTTATGGAGAATGATCATAAAAGACTTGGTGAAACAATTAAAAGTATAAAAAATGCATCAGTTATGATGATTATAGATAAGTCAGAATTTACTGAAAAACTTTACAAAGGAATGATTAAGGGGACTTATTGTCTTAATTATGGGATTAATATTAAAAAACGGTTTAGTACAGCAGCAGAACATTTAATTATTTGTAATTATTAAAAAAGAAGTATGATATGATTGATTTTAAAGAAAGTTTAAAAATATTTGAAGATAAAAAAAATAGTATTAAAGATTATATTAATGTAAACATCGAATCTGCAAAGAAAGAAAAATATTGTTTACATGAATTTCTTTATGAAGAAGAATGCCCTAAAAGATTTGGTTTGTATCTTGAAAAAGCAATAAAAAAATATACTTCATTTTTATCTGATTTTGAGGTGATAGAAAAACCATTTATTAAAAATAGGCAGGCTGATTTGTTATTTATCGATAAACAAAATAAATATGTTTATTTTTTTGAAATAAAAACAAATATAAATAATGATTCTGAAAAAAAAGTATCTGTTGTTGATAAAATTAAAGATATAGAAGGTTTCATCATTAACAATTCTTTAAAAAAAGAAGATTTTTGTAATTATAAAATTATTTCTGGTATTCTTTTGTTAACTAATTTTTTTGAATGTGGAATTAAATATGGTAAAAATAAAAATATAAATGTTTATTCTCTTGACGAATATTTATCTTTTGTTGGAATTAATCATAAGGAAGAAGAGATAGTTATCTTTTTTAATAATCTTTTAAGTTTAATTAGAGAAGCAAATAAAGATAAAATTATTTTAAATTAATTTTTAAAAACAGAAAGGTTATATGTATGGATATAATAGCTTTATTAAAAAAGCCAGAAGGTTTAAAGGATGTTCCTATAAAAAACATTAATGATGTTGCGGATGAGATATCTATATTACTTGAGTCAAAAATAAATAAAAATTGTATAGATATGGCAACATCAATTACTTTTGGAGATATAGAATTACCTAAAGCTGCTTTTAAATGTGTAGCAAAAGATGTTGTTAGAGATGCTATTAGGACATATTGTGCTCATAAAAAGTGGAACGAAGATATTCCTATAATACCATATGTTTCTACAGCTTTAAATAGATTATCAAAAAATATGGTAGAAGATATTAAAGGATCTAATAAAAAAGTTTTAAATTTTGTTTGTCCTGCTTGTAGAGAATTTAAAATAAGAGAAATTCTTATAAAAGAAAATAACAAACTTATTTGTAGAAATTGTACAATACAAATAGAGACTATAGAAAAAGAATTAATAGAATTGAAAGTATTAGAAAATGAAAATCAAGAAATAAACTCTAATAATAAAATAAAAATATTGGAAAAAAAATTATATTTTCTTAAAGTTTTTTATAATCATAGTAAAAAAGGATTTAAATGTTTTAAGTGTAAAAAATTTATTCCAGATTCATATAAAGGTAAAACTTGTCCTTATCTTAAATGTAGAGAGATTTTAGATAAAGAAGAGATTATTAATAAAAACCATCCTGTTACATTTTGTAAAAGACAGTTTGTTTCTATAAATAATGCTGTAAGTAAATATAGTGATGATAAAAAAGATTTTTCGGAAAAATATTGTAATATGAATGGAAATGCTTATGATCTTTTATCAACAGAAGAAGAAAAGAAAAATGAATTAAAAAAAATAAAAGATATAATAAATAAACAAAAAAAAACAAATGGTAATACAAGAAAAATTCCTATAAAAATTAGTATGTATGAAGCTTTTGATGCTGCTTTAGAAGAGTTTCCAGAAGAGATGGTTAATTATTTAGTTAATGGTGGTCAAAATGGTGATGTTTCTATACAAGCTATAATTTTTCAAAAGTTTGTTGATATTATAATTTCTAAATTGCCAATTATTGTTTTTATTAAAGGAATTCAAATAAAAATAAATGATTTATTAGATGATAGATTAAATATTTTTAATGGCAAAAGAAAATTTACAAGTTTTATGGATCATAATTTAATTATAAAAAAAGTTTCTCAATTTAGAATAGATGATGGTATTGAAATAGAAGATAATTCAGATAATTTTATTGGTAAGATTTCAAAGATTATTAATAGTAAAGGTGAAGATGTTAGTCATCTTATAGACAGTTATAGTTTTTCTAATATAAAAATGCAAAATTCTGAATTTTTAAAGCCTGCAGAAGATATTACTGTTGAATATTATTCTTTAAGACCATCTTATACATTGGGAATTTTAATACACATACAACGAATAAAAAAGAGAATATCAGATAGCATTAAAAGGTAATATGAAAAAGAAAGTTATTGAAATAGTATTTATAATAATTGTTTGTGTTAGTGTTATATCTTTTATATTGTTTCTTGAAAAGCATAAAGATTTATCTCAAGAAACATATCAAGTACATAGGAAATGTGTATCTAATGAATATATTAAAGGTGTTGATGTTTCTTATTATCAAAAAAGTATTGATTGGAATATTGTAAAGAAATCTGGAATTGATTTTGGTTTTGCTAGAGTTTCTGATGGTACTACCAAAATAGATCCTAAATTTGTAGCAAATTGGATTGATATGAAAGATTCTGGAATAATAAGAGGAGCTTATCAATTTTTCAGACCAAACCAAGATCCTATAGATCAGGCTAAATTGTTTATTATGATAGTTGAAAGTGCTGGTGGTTTTGAAGAAAATGATCTTCCTAGTGTTATAGATGTAGAAATAACTGGATCTACACCAAGTAAAAAAATTATAGAAAATATTATAGCTTGGTTAAATCATGTAGAAACATATACAAAAAAGAAACCTATAATATATACAGGTCCTTATTTTTGGGAATTAAATGATTTAGGAAATGAATTTAAAGAATATCCTCTTTGGACAGCACATTATACTAAAAAAGATGAATGTCCTTTAATTCCGGATCCTTGGAACAATTGGACGTTTTGGCAATTTACAGGGTCTGGTGATGTTAGTGGAATTAGTACTGTTGTAGATATAAATATTTTTGATGGCACACGTGATGATTTATTTGTTTTTATTAAAGATGTAAAAGTTATACATTCAGAATCGAGTATAGAATTTAAAGAAGATTTTAAAGAAGATGATATTAAAGATGCAGAACCTAATATAATAGATTCGGAATATGATAATATAAACAAAGAAGATGACAACAATAAAGAAGAAGATTTTCCTTATGAAAAAGGATGCGAGTGTAATATTCAAAATATAAAAGATAATAATTCATATTATCTTATAATTATGGTTGGTTTGTTATTAATAGTAAGAAAAACAAGGAGATAAATTATGGGTGATATATTTAAAGATTATGATGGAAAATGGGCTTTTATAAAAACTAATAATGATAGATATGTTGGAAGAATAATTAATTCTATAAGTGATGATTTTGTAAATTTACAACCAGCATTAAGTTATTTTTCTGATTATGTTGAGGATCAAAATGGAAATATATCTAGGCAATTATTGATAACGCCAATAGAGCTTTGTGTTGGATTTGATTCTAAGGTAATGGTTAAAGATGTTAATTTAATAATGTTTTTTGAAGATATGAGTGTTGAAGATAGAAGACAATTTGAGAAAGCTGTAAGACAAGGTGTAGATATAGTGATGCAGTCTAGAGCTGCTAAAGCGGGAATAACTCTTGAGACATCTATGCCAACAAAAGAAAGTAGCGGAATTATATTTAAATAATATTATTCTTTCTTTTTCATATGTTTAAACATTTCTATTTCTTTTAATCTTTTTTTAGCTTTTTCTTTTGAATTATAGGTGCCACCGCTCCAATTAGGATTTTTTTCAGATTTAACTTCATATTTTGTTTTGCTATTTTCTTTAATTTTTTTTACAACAGCAAATTTAGAGATGGTTGTTATTAATGAAGTTAGGTCATCGGCTATAGATTCTAATCCTCTTTTATCTGCTTCATCAGCAACATCAGAAAGAGCAGTTATTAAATATTCCATATTATACATGTTTTGATATTATTTTATTAGTCTTTTGAGTCTAACTGCCGGTTTAAACCTTGGTAATAATGCGCAATTTTTTGGTGGAATAATTGTTTTTCCAGAACATCCTTTATGAGGTCCATTTACATAGAATTTACCAAGTTTACGTATTTTAATTATACCACCATTCATCATTTCTTTTTTTATTTCTTCAAAAAAAACTGTAAGAAAAGATAACGCTAAAGATTTATCTATATTACATTCTTTAGCAAAATCTTCTATTAATGTTTGGTCGTTATTAAAAGCTACGTCATAAATGCCTAAAATGGATTTTGTTTTTTTCTTTAATCTGTTTATTAATCTTCTATGTTCTACTATATCAAATATAGTTTGGAAAGGATTTTCTATTTCTTTAATCATTAAAAGATATATATCATATAATGAGCACAGAAGACATAAATAAACTATTAAAAAATGATTCTAAGGCATTAGCGGTTACGATAATAGCTTATAGAATTCTTGGATTATATAAAGAAGAAGCAAAATTTTGTATGATGGAATTAATGAGAAGAAAGCAGAAAGGAGATATTTTTGATTTTGAAAGTTTTATTAAAGATGGTGTAAAAGAATATAAAATAGATATAAATATAGACCATTTAAATGATTTAAAAAAAGAAATAACAAATTCTATTGCTGAAGACATTACTAAAGCAATCTTTACTAAATAAAATAATTAATATTTTTTGTTTTGATATATGAAGAGATTTGTCAAGTCTTTAGTGGTTAATTGTATCCTTTAACGAAGGATTGGTTAAGAAGATTAAGGAGTTAAGTATGTCGGCACAAAAAGAAAAAGTTTTAATTATAGTTGAATCACCATCTAAAATTAATACTATTAAGAAATATCTTCCTAAAGATAAAGATTATTTTATTTTAGCATCTATTGGTCATATTGTTGATTTATCTTATAAATTTAAACATAGATTAGGTGTTGATTTAGAAAATAATTTTAATACTAGTTTTGTAATAAATAAGGATAAGATAGATGTTATGCAATCAATTTT
>Ga0307380_10008749_pt1 | contig 12935 bp, 9 predicted proteins | sample UN3MG_FD_202239 | JGI IMG/M metagenome (GOLD analysis project Ga0307380, IMG submission 202239) | Soil microbial communities from Risofladan, Vaasa, Finland - UN-3 | ecosystem: Environmental > Terrestrial > Soil > Coastal area > Acid sulfate soil | place: Finland: Risofladan, Vaasa | collected... | reverse complement strand
ATAAAGTTGTATTGACATTATTCTTTATCGGTGAAAGGAGTTTTTTTTATTAACCTATTGTAAATAAATAAGATAACGTTATGTCAGTGCCATTCGGGGCCGGCCCATTTGTTGATTTAGATGCTGTTTTAAAGAATGATCCCAGTTTGCTGCATCCTATTAAAGGGCCGAGGCAGGTTTGGAAGATGCTTCTGGGCAGTGTCGAATATATCTTTCCTGTTGCTTGCCGGCAGATTGAAAAACAAAGACCTGATATTGTCGTTTCACATGCAATTGAGCTGGCAACCCAGTGGGCGGCTCGCAAGTATAGGATTCCGTATGTAACGCTCAGTACCACACCGTTGCTCTGGTGCCTCAAAGATGATCCGGTTGCCTTTGGCAAACGTCTACGGCCAGCATGGATGAATCCGGTGGCTTTACGTGTGCTTGCTTGGGTTTCTGAGTTTTATTTTTCTGTTTCGACACGAAAACTCCGCAAACGATTTCAACTGCCAAGAGCTTATGGGGAAATGAAATCGTTTGCTAGTGAATCGGTTCTGAACCTGGGTTGCTGGTCGGCGTTGTTCCGGCCTGAAACACGCGATGATCCTGTCAACTCGTTAATTACTGGTTTTACTATTGAGCGTGAAAGGGATCCAGGGCGAATTCCCAATGAGTTGATGGATTGGCTTAGCCAAGAATCTCCTCCTGTGATTGTGGGATTGGGCACTACCGCACGGTGGCAGGGGCGTCATATCTATCAGGCAGTGGCAGAGGCTTGTGCGGAATTAAAGAGGAGATGCTTACTCATCGGTCCTGAACTTAAAGATTTGGAGGATTTAGAAAATGGAATAAGAACTGTACGAGAAATTCCATTTCGAGAAGTTTTTCCTTATGCATGTGTTTTGGTACATCATGGAGGGCTCGGTACAACAGCTCAGGCCTTGTTTGCAGGGTGTCCTCAACTGGTAGTTCCCTTTGCACATGATCAATTTCATAATGCTGCATGTGTTAAACGACTTGGAGCCGGACTTTCCCTTCCTTCAAGAAAGATCTCTGAGAAGTCTGTAAAGAAAGTGTTTGATCAATTTCTCAATGATCAGCAGATGAATCAGCGAACCAAAGACTTGGCTCTGCAATTTCAGCAACAGCCCTATGGCCCGAATCTCGCAGCAAAGGCAATTCTTGAGGTACTAATCTCGTGGGGCAAAAGCCACCGAGCTTTGGAGTGAGTATTCACAAGTACACCCGGAGCTGGATTCCGGCACAAGAATCAAGCCACCTGCAGGGATTATATTAAGCCAGCAGCCTGGCCGAGTGACTTGAGTTAACTGGATTCCTCTGGTGCTATCGACATCAATAGGATACATCCGTGGATTTGAACCTCGGCCGTAAAGGTAATAGGCCGAGCCAGTCAGTCCTCCGCAACCGTTGCCACCACGATAGATGTAGTATTGCTTCTTCTCACCGGTATGAAGATCAAAGGCATAAGGTCGAGAATAGAGAGTCTGCCCATTGATTACCGGGTGCTGCCATTGTTCGCCGTGTTCGCCGCCTGTACCGAATGGTTCGGTCCCGGCAGCATTTAAGCCTATGTAATCAGTCTGCCACTTTTCTTCTCCCGAATCAGCGGTGAAAGCAAACAGACCGTAGTTGACGTGATTCTCCTTGTTGTATGTGCCTGTGAAAAGCAGTGTGTTCTCAGCATAATTGAGAAACATGATATGTTCGTATGGGAATCGGAAAGGGCGTCGCCATATTGTCTCACCGGTTTGCGCATCGAGTGCTACAATGAATAGGTTCTTATCACAAAACTTATCGATTCGAAGCCGGCCGTCATTGTCATCCATTACTTCCGGATTGCGGCACTGTGCGAAATAGATTCGACTATCACCGATAGTAATGGCACTGTTCATTATCGTTCCATCTCCATAGGTCCAGCGGATCGCACCGGTGTGCCGGTCCACGGCAAAGAGATAATCACTTACGATAACTGGTCTGAAGTCACCTTCTAGTACGTGGCTTCCGTTATCGGATTTGCCGTGAAAATCCTGTTTGTAAAATGAGGCCCTGACTTTCTGACCGGTACCTAAGAGGCAGTCACCGAGATTGTTCAGGTAACCCCAGTCGTGTTTGTCGTGATCTTCCGATTGAGGGGCTTTGAGAGTTAGTTTGTGTACACCGGTAACAACGTCGATGGCCCAACACTGGTCCTCGGCAGCAATATAAACATATTCATCGGTGACCAGCATGTGGCCGCTGTCCTTGAGCGCGCCGATACGTCTTGAGTTAGGCACATCAAGCTGCCATAGTTCTGTGCCGTTATACGCGTCAACAGCGATGACACCCTCGATAGTGGGAACAAAGATGCGTCCGTCCTTCACCAGTGACGACATCGGCCGATGGTGGCGGTCGATCATAGACCGAGGCCCAGGTTTGCCGAACCACTGCAGGGCCATTGGGCCGCGGAGCTGGTCGCCGCTACAGGCGGTATGAGCGGCGTCTGCATAAAGCTGGGTCCAGTCTCCGCTACCCGAGAGGGGCTCGCGCCTTATGACTGCCCATAACCCATTGTTTCTGTTGATTCTCCAGCCTGGAATCATCGCGTCATTGAGCCAATGTTTGAGGTTGGATTGTTTGAGTTTACTCCTTTTCTTGTCGGCTTCTTTGAATTGGCCTATAATTGCCGTGCCACCACATGGCCTTAGCACGCGAAACATCTCAGACGCGGATGGGGGTAGTTCGCCGGAGATTAGTGTGCGTTCGGAGACAATTAGGTTAGCGAAGTAGGGCGGATATGGAAGCTCGTCCAACTTGCCGTGATGTACAGTGATCCTGGAGCCATAATACCCGGCCGTATGGAGTTTCTTGCGAGCTGTGATTACTTTCTGGGCATCTTGTTCTACTGCGATAACCTGTAATTTCGTGCGTTTGGCGATCTCATACGCAAGACAACCTTCCTCACAACCGAGCACCAGGCAATACCCCTGATGTATGTTTGCCTCTTCAACAATCTGTTGAGCAGCCAAAGAGTACATATCAGTCAAGTCGTCATGAGAATAAGGATCGATTCCAGTTCCTAAATGGACGAGTTCTGGTTTCCCGGAAGATATAATCGAGCGATTGGTGAAGCAGTGAATTGTTCCTTTGTCGGTGCTGACGAATAAACGGCCATTTGCGACGCTTAATCCGTAGGCAGCGCCGTTAACTGATGCGCTCCAGGATTCGCGGCCGTCGGCAGCACTCAGCGCCACGACCTCATCTTTTCCACCGACAAACAGCGTATTGCCGGCCATAATAAGTGAGTATGGATGATCGCAGGCATGCTTCCAGATGAAGCATTGTTCCAATGATTCTTTGTTTTGTCTCAGAGAAAATTGGATATTCCGCAAGTCGTCCTCGAATTTGTTTGCCAGAGGGCTGTCTTTACCGAGCTTCTTAAGCTGTTCGCTAATCTGTTTTTGTTGGCGGCTGAGAGTTGTTCTTTGTCTCGAAAGTGCAAGGTATTTCCTTCGATCAAGAGCAGTAAGCTCTTTCTCCGATTGCATATATACCATATGATCTTTAATGACCATACGCAGCCCACCAAATGTTGCTATCGTCTCCTTCGTTGTGACATCGGCAGCATTGAGCTGTTTGGGGCCACGGCCGGGTCCCGTCACAAGAGTGTCTTCTGTTAATAATGTATAAGCTCCGCCGGCGCTGCCGAATTCTCCCTGTAATGTACCGTTTTCACGCGAAAAGGACACTGGGCCTGTCCGTCCGGTCGGTACGTACAGATTTTGAGTAGAAGCGAGCAAATAACCTTGGGGTGAGATATCAAGTTTTTGCCGCCACAGAACCGCTCCGTCTTCGGCGTTCAGAGCAAATAGAAGCGTACCTTGAATCGGAAACAGGCCCGCCGCGAAAAACACTTTGCCGGCATCGACTACCAATCCGGTCCGAACGGGCAACAACGATATCATCCGTCCGTTGCCCGGCACCATGCTATTTTTAGTAGCAACGTCAAATTTCCAAATCAATGAGCCGTTGTCAGTTGAAAGGCAATATACGCAGCCATCGTCAGATCCGACGTAAAGTCTATTCTCAACTATAGTAGGAGCCAGTCGGACAGGTCCGGCAGTGAAGAATACCCATCGCACCTTCCCGGTTTTGGCGTCTAAAGCGTAAACGCTGAAGTCGGCGGAGGAAGCAAAATAGACAGTATCGCGTACAGCCACGGAATGAAAGGCGCGGTCGTAAATTACGGTTGGCCTTAGTTGGTCGTGATTGTGCCAGAAGTCCTGGGCGGCTGGTGGCGGCCAGGCAGGTTGAGGTGGGTGGTTGACCTGGAACCGCCAGCATTCGGAGAGCGTCAGAGGCAATTGTTCCGAAGTTAAACCGCTTCTTGCTTTGTCGTGGTTATATGTTGGCCAATCATCACCCCAAGACACATTGGCCGTCAAAAGGGTCATAATGCTTATTGACGTAAGCAACCAGTGTATGCTTCTAATCATATATTCTCTGCAGAAGATAGCTACTTTATTTTCGGTAGAACACTTGGTTACACAGCCAAGCTGTCGGATATCACTATGGTACCTGATTTCTTCAAGAGGGACAACTATTTGTTATGTTATGCGCGGCAGGATTTGCCACCGATATGCTTGTTTTAAAAGACTAGTGTTTGTGTGTTTTACGGCTTCATCTGTGCATGCATACCGACTTCATAAGATGATGGGATTGATAAAATTGTCTTGCCTTAATATTAGTTTATTTTCGGCAGTTGGATAAGCAGTACAAAAGAGAATGATGAAATGGTTTTCTTCTGTACAACGTTAGCCGACCCGGTTAGATTATGTTAGGATTGATCTTCCCACCGAGGTCAGGATTATAGAGGTGAACATTAAGAACGTGACAAAAATATAGCTAATGCCGATAAATTGAATAGTAACATACATTTACTCAAGTGTTCTTCAATTGGCTGAATCTACATGGAGAGTCGCTTATGACTGAAATATCACAATTCAGGTTTCCTACCGATATTCGCTTTGGCGTTGGCGCCCGTTCGGTACTGGCAGAATTCGCTCAAAGATACAATGTACTGCGACCTTTGCTGGTTACGGATTCGGGATTGCCGAAGACCAGGGCATTTAGTTTAGTTGCTGATGAGATGAATCGGATCTGGCCTGGAGCGTATGTGCAGTTTACGGGTGTTCATCCCAATCCTACAGATCAGGACGTCGAGAATGCATTGGACTGTTATGCGCAAGGCAACTGTGATGGCGTGGTAGGATTGGGAGGTGGTAGTGCGCTCGATGCGGCACGGGCCTTGCGGCTTAAGATTGCTTTCCCGAAAACAACTCTAACGGAAATGCCGTTTGATGATTTGCCGCCGATTCTGACACCCATGTGTGCAATTCCGACAACGGCAGGGACCGGCAGTGAAGTGGGACGAAGCAGTGTTATCACAATACAAAAGATGGGACGAAAGGTAGTATTGGGTGCTCAGCCGCTAATGGCTGAGATAGCGGTGCTGGATCCCGAACTTACCATTGGATTGCCGCCGGACCTGACTGCCTGGACTGGTATGGATGCAATGACTCATGCTGTTGAAGCGTTCGTATGCCCGGTCTTTCACCCAATGTGCGATGCTATCGCCCTTGAAGCAATCCATTTAGTGCGGCTGTACCTGCCGCGGGCTTATTCCAATGGAGAGGACTTAGAAGCACGCGGAATGATGCTGGTTGCCGCCGCGATGGGTGCGGTGTCATTTCAGAAGGATTTAGGTGCGGCACATTCCCTGTCGCATACGTTGTCAAGTGAGTTTGGTATTCAGCATGGTCTTGCAAACGCGATTGCTCTGCCGGCCGTGGTGCGTTTCAATGGGCAGCAGGACAGCGCTCAGTATGAAAGGATTGCAATGGCATTGGGCTGCCTGGAATCTCCGGATGATCCAGCCTCCCAGGTAGCTGATTTCCTTATTGATTTTAATCGCTCAATCGGCATTACTCAGCGGTTGCGGGACCTAAAAGTCCCGAGGGAGAGTTTGCCCGAACTGGCGGCTAAAGCGATGGAAGACGGATGTCATTTGTCTAATCCACGACAATGCAAAGAGGAAGATATGTTACAGCTTTATGAGGAGATATGGTAATGGCGACGATATCTAATTGTATGCTCATCAACGGCCAATTGCGTTCAAAGGCTTCCGGAGGCTCTTTAGAGCTGACCGAGCCGGCAACGGAGCAGGTATGGAATGAGGTGCCGGCGGCAGGTAAGCAGGAAATTGACGAGGCACTTCAGGCAGCGTCTGAGGCGTTCTGCAAATCGCGTTGGTCCTCGGCGAACCCGGGATGCAGAACCGAGGTTCTTTATCGCATTGCGGGACTGATCCGCGAACATGCCGAACAATTGGCTTTACTGGAAGCGCGTAATGTGGGCAAACCAATCGGCGATGCGCGTTGGGAGATTAATGCCGGGGCACGTTGCTTTGAATACTACGCGGGAGGTATTAGCCGATTCGGCGGCCGGACCATTCCCGTCGCGAGCGATGGATTTGACTATACGCTACGTGTGCCGGTAGGAGTCGTCGCGGCTATTGTCCCGTGGAATTTCCCTTTTTTGATGGCGTGCTGGAAGGTTGCACCGGCGCTCGCTACGGGCAATGCAGTCCTGTTGAAACCTGCAAGCCTAACACCTCTGACGGCATTGGGATTGGGCCAGTTGGCGATGGAAGCCGGTGTCCCGAACGGAATTCTGCAGGTCGTGCCGGGTCGAGGTGGAGAAATTGGCGATTACCTTGTCAGTCACCGCCTTGTCAACAAGATTACCTTAACAGGGGAAACAAGCACAGGCTCACATATCGTCAAGCTTGCCGCGGATGATATAAAACGAGTCTCCCTGGAACTGGGCGGCAAGAGTCCGAACATTATCTTCGCTGATGCTGATGTGGATGCAGCGGCTAAGGCGGCTCCGATGGCGGTTTTTGCCAATACCGGACAGGACTGTTGTGCACGCAGTCGGGTATTGGTGGAGAAGTCGGCCTATAACAAGTTCCTTGATGCTTTCGTGGAAGCGACGGAATCGCTAGTAGTAGGCGATCCGCTGGATGAGTCGACTCAGGTTGGCCCGATGGTATCCGCTAAACAAAGAAAAGGTGTTGAAGAGTACATCGATATTGCGCGCCAGGAAGGCGGGCGTATCCTCTGCGGCAGCAATCGTCCCAAAGATCCGGGCTACTACCTTGCCCCAACCGTTATCGAGGGACTTGGTTCATCTGCTCGCGTCTGCCAGGAGGAGATTTTTGGGCCGGTGGCCTGTGTTATCCCGTTTAAGAATGAGCAGGAAGCTATCGAACTTGCCAATGATACAGAATACGGTTTGAGCGGGTCTCTATGGACGAAAGACCTCGAACGTGCATTACGCGTGGCACGGGCAGTCCGAACCGGTGTGATGAGTGTTAACACGAACAGCAGTGTTTACGTGGAGGCACCATTTGGCGGCTTCAAACGAAGCGGTTTCGGACGCGATCTTGGAATGGACGCGATGCGACTATATACAGAGGTCAAGAATGTTTTCATATCGGTGAAAGATGGATATTAGACATAACCGGCAGTGGGTAGAACCAGCTTGTTGAGCCAATTGACAAATTCACACTGTCGAATTGAATCAGAGAGCACATCATCGTCAATCGCCAATTGCCAGCGCAGGTCTTTTCGGCCTGGCTCTTTGGCAAGTGCCTCCATACGATCCACAAGGTCCATCAGGTCTTCGTGACCCCGGAAGAATCCTGCAGCGACAAGTCTTTTTTCCCGGGCGATGATGAGCCGGGCCATCTCGTGGAGATCGTACTCACAATGATACTGCGTGGCCCAGAAAGTCCCGTTCTTGTGAGTGACCGCAATCGCTTGAACGGGCGCGAAGCTGTTGCCCGCCAGTAAGATACTGCCCGGAGGGAGCTTGGTTATCATGTCATCGTGGCTTACAAAACCTTCGAATACGCGAGGCTTGCCTTCAAACATGGGGTGGTCGTGTGCCGCGGGTGTCTGATGAATCTTGCGGGCCATTCCCATCTCGCGGCCTTTCGGATTCGCCTCGATCTCGCCGCCGGCAGCGAAGGCGGCCATCTGAATCCCCCAGCAACTTCCGAAGCTGGGCACGCCGACTTCATAAGCGTTCTTAGCTAACTCGATCTGACTACAGACGCTGTGATTGGCTGTGTCATAGATAGTGAGATTGCAGCCGGTCCAGATAATGCCGGCATATTTATGGAGATCTTTTACCGAAGGCATATCCACACCGGGATCGCTTGGAAGCAAAACATCGTAAACTGCCTGAGGCTGGTGCTGCAAAAGCATATCGGCATAAAGTTCCCAAGCAAGCTTCATGCCGGCATCCTGAAGCTCATCCCGGCTGTGTTTGGGATAACCATCAATGATTAGAAATCGTAAAGGGGCTGTCATCCATTACTCCTGTTGTTATTGTTGGTCTAACTTTTCCAAAATGTCAGGCAGGTCCAGAAAATCGCTGCAGACGGCGTCGGCCCTGGTATTTTCACTACCGCGGTCTTTAACCACGGTACACAAAACAGCACGGGCACCAACGGCATGCGGACCCTCGATATCTTTCGGCTCACGGTCTCCTATATGCACAATCTCGCAGGGCTTGACACCCAGATCCCCGGCTGCCGCCTCAAAGACGGAAGCATCGGGTTTGGCGCAACCGATCTCATCGGAGAAAACAAAGGCCTCGAAGAACTTCAGAATATCGTAATGTGCCAATAGCTGACGAAGAGCACGGCCCGGACTAAAGATAGCATCGGAAATCACACCAATCCTGTACTTGCCGTGTAGATTTTGCAGAGCCTCAGCTACTCCGGCTGCCAGATCGGGACGAACCTCCAGTTCCATCTCTTCGTGCAACCGGACCAGTTCATCAAGCTCGGCGGCTGCTAAATCACGTTTCAAAGCCTTGAGAAGAACTGAGAGCCGCTCTCGAACCGTCCATGTGATGTTCTGACTATACCAAACGTGGTGAAATGCAGCATCAACCGTATTGTAGGCCAGTTCCACCTGCTCGGTGGAAATTGGCTCATGTCGCTCCAGGAATTGATGGACGAGATTTCGTCGCTCTGCTGGTTTGGGTAAGAGTCCCTGGGCTGCCCGCTTTGGTTCGTCCGAATCATCGATGAAAACGGTGTCCCACAAGTCAAATGTGATCGCTCGGATTACTGCTCTACCCATCTAACCTTGTCCCTGGATCAAAGAGTGTCCTCTGGATTGCCGGTGTACCATTTGCGGGGTATGTCTTCGCCGGTAGTTTCCTTTATCTCTGTCACGTGTCCATCCAACCAAATTGTCATGGATGCGCCGCGGTGGCGAAAACACTCTTGAACCGTGTCATGCCACTGATCTCCCGACCAAGTGCTGTCGACAAAGCCGTTCCCACCCTGGCTGCTCGGACGCCATTGTGGTAAATTGATACTATCTCCGGGCCGGATGTGAAACATGTCTCCGTTGTCGTCCAACTTCTGCTCGATGTGGTCCTGATAAGCAATAACCTCGCTATGATTTTTGAATTCAAGATCAATCTTCTTGTCCGTGATGTAGCCGTTGAGGCCGTAAGAGCAATACTTGAAGTATTGCTGAGACTGTATTCCCCAGGGCGCCCCCCATTCCGGCCAATCATCCGTACGCTTCATGCCGGGGCAATGGAAAATCTTCTTATTCTTGGCATATGGATAATATGCGATTCCCCAGTAGGCGTAATTCTCATTTGGCCCGTATGGCTTTACAATCGTTGGATGTTGCCACGCGTTATCCCAAAGACCATTATTGGGTGAGTCGTGTGTTTTTCCATCATAATCATCAACATACATCCTCATGGCGAGTACGAGTCCTTTGACATGACCAGTGCAGACAGTTTTTTTGGCCTGGTCCTTGGCAGCTCTTAGAGTAGGCATCAGAATCGCCATCAGAACTGCGATAATAGCGATCACAACCAGTAGTTCAATTAATGTGAAGGCTTTTTTCTTTTTCATTCTGTTGCCTCCTGAAAAAGTATTTTGACCTGTGCATTCATATTATTTCACCCAACTACCGGGCTGAGCTTATTACATTACAATACCAGAAAATGCTGAGTGATTTCAAGCTTTTTTTTCGAATTCATCCTGGCTTACCGGCATAGCAAAAACGCTTTCAAGCTTCATAACCAGACTTTGACTTATCAAACGAGCAAAAATCCTGATGCCGCTCGGCATGAAATATTTAAACAATTTCTCAACTCTCGGGCAAATATCTTTCGGTAATTATCTTGTTTTCCGTAAAAAAGTTAATAATCTCCCTGCCCTGGGCTTTGATATCTGCAAACTGCGAGGCTTTCATTCCTCCGAAAGGCAGATACGCAACCGGCGCCGGAATGCCGACATTTACGCCGATCATCCCGCACTCTGTTTCGAGTTTGAACTTGCGGGCGTAGTAGCCGTTTTGAGTGTAAATCGATGCGCCGTTGCCATACTCAAGGTCGTTTATGATTCCTATTGCTTCGTCGAGCGAGCCGGCCTTCAGGACAACTACCACCGGGCCAAAAATCTTGGTACTGTGAATCTTCATTCCAGGCTTGACATCGGTAAATACGGTCGGTCCTACGAAGTGGCCGTTTTCGCAATCGGGTACTGTAATGCTGCGTCCATCAAGAGCGAGAGTAGCTCCTCCCTTGATACCAGTCTCGATCATCTCCAGAATGAATCGCTTTGACTTGGCTGAAATCACAGGCCCCATGACCATAGGTTCATCAGCTACTTCAGGGTCTAGAGGATTGGCAACCAGAACCTTTCTGGAAGCTTCAACAAACTTATCACAGACAGTCTTGTACATGTCATTGCCTACAGCTACTATCGCCGAGGCTGCCATACAACGTTGTCCGGCACAACCATAACAGGAAGTAATCATATTGCGGAGCATATCGTCGACCTTGGCGTCGTGCATAGCCACAAGATGGTTTTTTGCTGACCCCATCGCCTGGCAACGTTTGTGGTTTTGGGCGCACTTTTCGGACACGATCCTGCACGTTCGCGTCGATCCAACCAGGGAAACACCTTTCACTGCGGGATTTTCAATAAGGGCCTGCCCGACAATCTTATCTCCATTGACAAGATTGAAGACACCTTTGGGCAATCCGGCCTGGTCTATAAATTCCGTAATCAACTGCATCGTCAAAGGCACCTGTTCCGAAGCCTTGACCACGTATGTATTTCCTGTAGCAATAGCATAAGGTAAAAACCAGAACGGAACCATGGCCGGGAAATTGAACGGCGCTATCATTGCAAAAACACCGATTGGCAGCCGAATCACTTCGCCGTCAATACCGTAGGAGGCGCCGATGAGTTTGTCCCCCTGCTGCAATACGGGCATAGCACAGGCAACTTCGATGTTCTCGAAGATCCGCTTCATTTCAGCCCGCGCATCCGGCAGGGACTTTCCCATCTCCTCGACAAGAGTCCGGGCTATTTTTTCTTCGTTTTCACGAAGCAGCGCATCCAATTTATACAAAGGCTCAACCCGGCGGGCCACCGGAGTCCGGCTCCAGGTCTTGAACGCCTCGCTGGCGGAATCGATAGCTCGATTCACTTCGGCAACGGTTGACAGCGGTGTTTTGCCAATGATCTGCCCCGTACTTGGATTCTCAATATCCAGATGGCCGCTGTTATCAGGTTCGATCCATTTGCCGTCAACATAGTTCCTGACTATTTGTAAGGCCATTATTCGCTCCAATACATTAGACAACTCCTAAGCCCTTATGGCCTGTCGCCCATCTTTAGCCTCTGTTCGATTTCATCGATGACAGGAGGCACGTCTGAAATGGACTCGACAACATAATGAGCGCCGGATTTGGCCAGGCCGTCCGCAGCTATCTCTACTTTACGTTTCACTTCCTCGGCAGACAAAGCGGCCAATTCCTTTTCATTGAGTCCTACTTCGTTGCCGGTTTTAGACAGGCCGATAGTCCAGGTGCCGGCATTTAGCCCTTCTGCAATACCCGGCTTGGTATCGTCAATTTTCACGACGGCCTCCGGAGGAAACACGCGGGCTTGCTGCATATTGCTGATCACCATCCAGGGTTCGGGCCGGCCCGCCGGAACGTCGCTCGCGCAGGCATTCACATCAGGCACGTAACCCTGTTTTTTCGCTTCGCGGAAGTTGATCTCCATAGCTTCAGTAAAGTAGCCGGAGGTGGAGCCGATTATAATTCCCCGCGTCTTCAGTCCTTCGACAACTTCGACGGTTCCCGGGATGAGTTCGCTGTAGTCGGCAATGCAGGCAACTTGCAGGGGTACGAAATCTTTCTCGAACATATCCTGAACGTCCGCTTCGGTACAGGCTTTACCATTTACCTGTTTCCAGAGTGCGGCAACTTCATCCTGCCGGGAAATTGCCCTTATGTGATCCACTTTTTTCAGCCCCATAGGCCGCCGGGCCTGCTCCATCGTAATCTCCACTCCACGGCGTTTGAAAACTTCAATGAAAACTACTGCCGGGGCATAACAACCGTAATCAAGAGTTGTCCCCGCCCAGTCGAAAATAACCAGCTTCACCGGGCCTTTGTAGGTTCTGCGGTACACAAAACTCATAGAGCGTTCCTTTCATATTTTTTATAGTATTGCTTTTAAGTTCATATCAAGAGCTTTAACAAATCCGTCCTTAGTCACTGTCTAAAATCAAATCCCATTGCTTGCAGCTCTTCTTTGACCTCACCATAGAGACTTATATACTCCTGACAGGGTAAACCAGTATCTATATCATAACAATCCTGGTATCTCTTGCCAACGGGCGCATTATCTATTTTGTCCTCATACTTACGCAGCAGCTCTATAGCCAGCTCATTACCCTGTGTGCGACTCATTCCAACACAGGCCTCATTAATCTCAACAGAACCTATCATCTCCATCGGGGTAATATAATCATTGAGCACAGCTCTTGCCG
>Ga0307380_10008748_pt1 | contig 12936 bp, 10 predicted proteins | sample UN3MG_FD_202239 | JGI IMG/M metagenome (GOLD analysis project Ga0307380, IMG submission 202239) | Soil microbial communities from Risofladan, Vaasa, Finland - UN-3 | ecosystem: Environmental > Terrestrial > Soil > Coastal area > Acid sulfate soil | place: Finland: Risofladan, Vaasa | collected... | reverse complement strand
TTTGCCCTTTGAAACTTTTGGCCTGAGTGTTGGGTTTTAGAATTGGTTAGAATTTAAAATTGTCTTTGAAGGCGGCTTTGAATTCATAGATGTCGTTGAAGTCGTCTATCGAGTCGGTCGGCTGGGCGCTCATCCATTTATTTTTTATCATCAGGTAAACGATTTCTCCGAAATCGCGTGTTGTTTTTAAGTTCCAGGAGCTTAGGACGAGCATTGCGAGTCTGCCCCATTTTTCGAGGGCCAGTTTCGCAAGTCCCTGACAGAGGATTTTCCCACTGACGTGATTTGGGTCGGTGGAGCTTTCTCTGGTGGTGTAGCCGAGTCCTTCGTAGATGAATCGCAGTGCCTGTGGGGCGAATCGGCCGTCGTTTCGTGCAATTTCTTCGAGTTTCTTTTTCATTTTCAGCTGACTCTTTGTCCCGGTTTTGCTCCTTCGTCGGCGGTAAGCATGAAGATATCTTTTCCGCCTGTGCCGGCGGCGAGAATCATTCCTTCGGAGGTGCCGAACTTCATTTTTCTGGGTTTGAGGTTGGCCAGGCATATTACGGTTTTTCCGGTAAGTTGTTCGGACTTGTATGCCTGGGCGATGCCGGCGAAGACTTCCTTTTCAATTGAGCCGAGATTAAGCTTCAATCGCAGCAGTTTGTCTGCGCCTTCGACGGGTTCTGCTTTTATGACTTTTGCGATTCGCAGGTCAACCTTTGCGAAATCGTCAATGGTGCATTCGGGAGCGATGGGCTCGGTAGGCTCCTGGGTATTTTGAGTTTCGGTATCTTTACTTTCTTCTATCATTGCGTCCACCTGTTTTTTATCGATTCTGTCAACTAATCTTTCAAACTGGTTTATTTTGTGATTTTCCAACACGGTTTCGGTATCGGCGAAGGTGAGTTTTTCAACGTTAAGGAATTTTTCGATTTTTTCAGCATAGCCGGGCAGTATTGGTTTCAAGTAAATCGTCAGGACTTTAACAGCGTTTATCACGGCGGTTAGAGTGGTCCTTGTTTTTTCCAAATCGGTTTTTATTGTGGTCCAGGGCTGGTTCTGCTCGACGTAGCGGTTTGCGTTATCAGCCAGTGCGGTAATAGTACGTACTACGGCGGCGTAGTTTAGATTCTCGTAGTTTTCGGTGATGTTTTGTTTTTCCGCGGTGAGGTTTTTGATTAGCTGTTTTCCTTCATCGTCGAGTTGGCCGAGCTGGGAGTTTAGTTTTTTTGTGAGCATGGGCCCGGAACGGGAAGCGAGGTTTGCAAATTTTCCGACGAGGTTGGAGTTGGTTTTGTTGATGAAGTCTTCGATGCTCAAATCCAGGTCTTCGACGCCGCCGGAGAGTTTACTTGCGTAGTAGTATCGCAGGTATTCGGGGTCAAGGTGATTCAGATAGGTGTCAGCCTTGATGAATGTTCCGCGGGACTTGCTCATTTTTTCGCCGTTTACGGTTAAAAAGCCGTGGACGAAGAGCTTATTTGCGGTTTTGAAGCCGGAACCCATTAACATTGCGGGCCAGAACAAGGCGTGAAAGTACGTAATGTCCTTGCCGATGAAGTGGTAGAGTTCCCAGTCGGGGCTGTTCCAGAATTCATCGAAGTCGAGACCGTTACTGTCGCAGTAGTTCTTCATCGAGGCCATATAGCCGATGGGGGCGTCGAGCCATACGTAGAAAAATTTGTTTTCCTCTCCGGGTATTTTGAATCCGAAATAAGGCCCGTCTCGGGAGATGTCCCAGTCTTTTAGGCCTGTGCTGAACCATTCATCGAGTTTGTTAGCGACCGATTCCTGTGTATGTCCCTTTGCGATAAGTTCTTTAAGCTGCTTTTCGTAGTCTGCAAGTTTGAAAAAGTAATGCTCGCTTTGTTTTCTTACCGGCGGAGTCGAACAGGTTGCGCATTGGGGGTTAATCAGGTCGGTCGGGCTGTGTGTTCCGCTGCACTTATCACAGGAGTCGCCGTACTGGTCTTCAGCTTTACATCTGGGGCATACGCCTCGAACGTATCTGTCGGGCAGGAACATTTCGCAGTTTTCGCAGTATGCCTGGTCGATGTTTCTTTTTACGATTGAGCCGGCCTTGTTGAGACGACTGAAAATGGTTTCGCTGAGGATCCTGTTTTCGTCGGAATGGGTGGTGTAGTAATTGTCGAATTCGACAAGGAATCTGTCGAAATCTGTTTTGTGCTGGCCGTACATTCTTTCGATTAGCTTTTCGGGGCTGATGTTCTGTGCCTTGGCGCTTATCATAACCGGCGTGCCGTGAGTGTCATCTGCGCAGAAGTAGAGACACTGATTGCCGCGCAATTTCTGGAAGCGGACCCAGATATCGGTCTGCAGGTATTCGACGAGATGGCCGATGTGTATCGGGCCGTTGGCGTAAGGCAGTGCAGATGTTACCACGATTTTGCGGGGCATATTTGTTCCTTATTGATTATCGCCGTTGTTTTTCTTGTCGTCGTCATTTTCTTTTTCACTGCTTTGTTTTTTCTTTATTGTCGGCGTCGGAAGTACTTCGAGGTCGTCGACGGGCACAGCCGTTTTTGTTCCGTTTTCATAGTCTACCAACACGAGTTGCGTCAGTATTTGGGCGTCGACGACTTTACCTTCTCCCTGTGCGGTTTTTACACGGGCATTTTTCCTGGGCAGGCGTTTTTTTAGTTCGGTGTAAGTTTTATCTTCGTACCTGAGGCAGCACTTGAGCCGGCCGCAGTAGCCGGAGATTTTAGAAGGGTCGAGAGTCGCCTTTTGCATTTTGGCCATTCTCATATTAACGGGCTTCAAGGCCTTAAGGAACCTTTTGCAGCAGCATTCCTGTCCGCAGGTTTCGTAATCGCCGAGGAGCTTTGCTTCATCCCGTGAGCCGATTTGCCTCATTTCAATTCTGGTCTGGTGCTCATGGGCGATTTTTTTAACCAGTTCACGAAAATCGATTCTGCCGTCGGCGAGGAAGTAGAAGATGACCCTTTCTCCGCCGAAGATATGTTCGGCATCGACAATTTTCATGGGCAGGTCAAGTTCTTTTGCGAATTTTCTGCCGCATTCGAGTTCTTCTTTTGCGATTTTTCTCAGGTGCCGTTCTTCGCTGAGGTCTTCAGGGGTGGCGTGTCGTATGAATCTTCCGGTCGGCTGGTCGGTGAATTCGATTTCGCTGTTTTCGAAGTATTCTTTTATCTGCTGGCGGCTGAGCTTGAAATTCCCGTCTCTGTAGGGGCAGAGCTGTCCGACGAGCTGGCCTAATTCCAGACCCCGCTCGGTTTTTATGACCACCCGGCAAGGGACTCGGGGCACATTATGTTCGTTGTGTTCGAACCAGCCGAGGGCGTTCATCCGTCCAAAGCGGACGAGCAGGTATTTTTTGTGTTTTGCCTGTTTTGGTTTTGTGGCGGTATTTTTTGCCATTTCCGGGCACCTAATTTTGAGACATGCGACACGGGGTCGCTATTGTTAAACCTTCATTGTATCAGAAACCGTGAGATTTAACAATAGCTGGTCGAAAACAAGCTTTTCGTTGACGCTGGCCTCAATCCAGCGGATTGTTTGGTAGCAGTCGGCGATTTTTTCGGCGGCGAGTGGCGGGTCAAATCGCTTAGCGAGGGCTTTTATCTGCGGGTTTTGGTCGAGATTGATGATTTTTTCCGGTTCGGCAAGATTTAGCCTCATTGCATCATACAAGGCTGATATTGTCATCCGGATGAGGATTTTTTGTGCCCTTCTGTTGATGTCGGTTTTGCTGGTATTTTTTTCGAGTTCGGCCCAGTTTGCGGCGATATTTTTGCTTTGGTCTAAAAGCCACTGGGCGGTTTCCAATGTGTCGGCATATTGGAGATTTGCCAGATAGCTCAGAAGCTGCTTTTTGGTTTCGTATAGTTCTGCCCCGTCCAGTTCGAGTTGTGCCCATTGGGCCGCCCTTCCGAGGCTGCCCTGAGCCAGTCGTGCGAAGTACTGGGCCGGTTTTTTCGAGAGGCCGAGTTCTTCGAGCTTTTGCACAATTATTGTTTGTTCGATGGGGCCGAAGCGTAAGGTCTGAACTCTGGATTTGATGGTGGGCAGCAGTTTTTCGGTTCGGGTGCAAATCAGGATTATGGTGCAGTATTCGGGCGGCTCTTCCAATACCTTGAGCATGGCGTTTTGGGAAGAGTCGTTAAGTCTTTCAGCTTCGCTTATAACGAAGACTTTTCTCTCAGACAGAGTTGGTTTGGCAGAGACTTTTTCAATCAGAAATTCTCGAATGACATCAACGGCCAAATCGACGGGGGTTATTTTGCCTTTACCTTCTTTGGTAAATTCGAGCAATTCCTTGTATATGTGGCTGAAATCGGGATGGGAATCCGCTTCGAGCAGTCTGCAGGACTGGCAGGAGCCGCAGCTGTCGGCGAAATTGTTTTCTGTTACGGGATTTTTGCAGAGGAGCATTTTTGCCCATTGTTTGGCGGTCATAAATTTGCCGATGCCCTCATCGCCTGCGAAGATGTATGCGTGCGTGGATTTTCCGGCGGCGAAGGAGCGCTGCAAGAAACCAACGGCTTTATCCTGGCAGTAAATATCTTTGAGTGGCATCTATTTAAAAACTCGCTTGTGAAATTGTATCCAGTACTTTTTTATGTGTTGTTTCGATATCGCTGGAAGAGTCGACGACGACGAAATTTTCGCGGCCTTTAGCCAATTCGAGAAAACCCTGCCTTACCTTTTGATGATAGCGGTGGCCTTTTTGTTCCATCCGGTCAAGGTCGCGGTTCAATCTGGTCGAGGCGGTCTTCAGGTCGAGGTCGAGAATGACTGTCAGGTCGGGCCAGGGCTTTTCGAGACAGTCTTGAGCAATTTTTATTACATTGTCGATTCCCATGTCGCCGGCATAACCCTGATAGGCACAGGTGCTGGAAAGCCATCTGTCGAGTATTACACATTTGCCTGCCTTCAGTGCCGGTGCTATTTTCTCCTGCCACAACTGCACCCTTGCAGCCATATATAACAGCAGTTCCGTGCGTGTGCTCATGGTCTGGTGTTCGGGATTTAGCAGGACTTGGCGGATTTTTTCGCCGATGGCGGTATCGCCGGGGTCGCGGAAAGTCTCTATTGTGACGCCCTGCTGTTGCAACGATTGAGCCAATAGTTTGCACTGCGTAGTTTTTCCGCAGCCGTCAGGGCCGTCAAGAACTATAAATTTTCCTGAAAGGTCCTTCATCAAAAGTGTTTCCTTTTTCAGTTTATGCCAGTTTAAAATTTTCCGGGCCGACAAGTTGTTTCATTTTTCTGCAGAACTCAACATCCGGGTTTACAGAGAGTTCTCTGTCGGCGGCGGCGTGTACCAGACCTTTGTCGGTTTGCACCGCGACGTAAACGGGACTCCTGCCGCGGTAATGCCGGCAGAGGCTTTTTATTTCTGCGACTTTTTCTTTTGTTACATTTTCCGCTGTTAAGTTAATATTAACCTTAGCGGCCAATTTATCTCTAACCTGGTCGAGGGTTATCAGTTCTATGGCTATGATATTTGGTCTTTCCCTTCTGAAATCGATTTTGCCCTTTACGAATATCACGGTGTCCTCAATCATTAAATGGCCGAATTTAGTCAGGACATCGGGGAACAGTACTACTTCTGCCTGTCCCTGGAGGTCTTCGAGGATAAAGACAGCCATTTTAGAGCCGGCATTTCGACCCCTCTGGGTCATGTGGTATCTTTTTTTGGTTATCATTCCACCGATGATGATTTGTTTGTCCTGGCCGAAATCGCTTAGCTGCGAGGTGTTGACCGTGGAATACAGATTTATGGTTTCTGCGTGATGGCTTAGAGGATTGCTGGTGACGTAGAAGCCAAGGACCTCTTTTTCGAGGGCGAGCATTTTGGGTTCGGGCCAGGGGTCGACTTTCGGCAGCTGGTCGATGTCTTTTGAATAATCGATATCGGCTGTCTGGCCGAAGAAATTCATCTGCCCGTTTTGCCTGTCGGCCTGTAATCTCTGGCCCGTTTGCATTGCTTTTTCGAGCCCTGCCATCATCTGTGCGCGGTTGCCGCCAAGCCTGTCGAAGGCACCGGCCTTTATCAGGGCGTCAACGACCTGTTTATTTGCAGCCCTTAAATCGGTGTTTTCGCAGAAGTGGAACAAGCTCTGGAAGCGGTCGACTTTTGCGCGGGCGGCAATTATTTGCTCGACTGCCTTTTCGCCAACGCCTTTTACTGCGGCAAGGCCGAAACGGATGACGCCTTTTTTATCCTGACCGCTGCCTTTATAAAGTGGAGTGAAATCGACTCGGCTTTCGTTGATGTCAGGAGCCATGACTTCGATGGCCATCTCGGCACATTCTGCGATGTAGCTGACAATTTTGTCGGTGTTTCCCATTTCGAGTGTCAGCAGTGCCGCCATATATTCGACGGGCCAGCGTGCCTTCATGTATGCGGTTTGATACGCGATGAGAGCATAGCGTGTTGAATGGCTCTTGTTGAACCCGTAGCCGGCAAAACGTTCGATAAGCTCGAAAATCTGTTGAGCCTGGTGTTTGGAGAGGCCCTTGTCGACACAGCCCTGTATGAATCTTTCTTTTTCCTTGGCGATTGTACGGGCCTTCTTTTTGCTTATGGCCTTGATGAGCGTGTAAGCCTCGCGCAAAGGGATGTCGCCGAGGCGGTTGCATATACGCATCACCTGCTCCTGATAGACCATGATGCCGTAAGTTTCGTCGAGTATTTCCTTCATAAGCGGGTGTGGCAAATTCCATTTTGCGCCGTGCTTTCTGTCCACGTAGTCGCCGATTAGCACCATGGGGCCCGGCCGATAAAGCGCGTTTGCGGCGATGAGGTCTTCGATTCTGTCGGGCTTCATTTTCATCAGCAGGTCCTGCATTCCGCCGGACTCGAACTGGAAGACGCCTTTTGTTTTGCCGCTTGAGAAAATCTCAAAAACCTTCGGGTCGTCAAGGTCGATTTTTTCCAGGTTGATTTCTTTGCCGTGGATTTCAGCGACCAGCTGACGCGCCCGCTCGAGCACACTGAGTGTTTTTAGTCCGAGGAAGTCCATCTTTAACAAGCCGACTTTTTCAACGATGGGGCCTTCGTATTGCGTTGTGATGTCGTCTGCGCCCGGGGCTTTGTAAAGTGGCAGGAAGTCTGTCAGTGGTTTGTCCGCGATAACGATACCTGCGGCGTGGATGGAGGCGTGACGGGCGAGACCTTCGAGTTTTTTGCATAGGTCAATGACTTCTCTGGTTTGTTCGCTTTGCTCATAAGCTTTTTTCAATTCCGGCTCGGTTTTTATCGCTTTTTCGAGTGTTATATCGAGCGAGGCGGGGACGAGCTTTGCGAGTCGGTCGGCTTCGGCCAGCGGTATGTCCTTTACCCTGCAGATGTCACGGATGACGGCGCGGGCTTTCATTGTTCCGAAAGTTATTATCTGTGCGACATGGCCGTATTTTTGGCGGACGTATTCAATGATTTTGGGTCGGTTTGCCTGGCAGATGTCGATATCGATGTCGGGCATTTCGTCACGCTCGGGGTCCATGAATCGCTCGAAGAGCAGGTCGTACCTGATAGGGTCGACGTCGCAGAGACCGAGGCAGTATCCGACGAGTGTGCCGACACCGCTGCCCCTTGCTCCGACGGCGATATTATTCTCATGGGCATATTTGCAGAAGTCCCAGACGATGAGGAAATAACTGGCAAAGCCCTTGGATTCAATTACGTCAAGTTCCCTGTCGAGGCGTTCCTTTATTTGGTCCGTAATTTTACCGTATATTTTTTCGGCCTGCTCGTAGCATAGTTTCGTGAGAAATTCTTCCGGCGTTGAATCGTCGGCGGGCTTGAAGACCGGCGCATGGCGGGTCTTTAAATCCAGTTCGACGTTGCATCGCTCGGCGATTGCAATAGTATTGTCGCAGGCTTCGGCGGTGCCGGCAAAAAGGCAACACATCTGCTCGGGACTTTTTAAGAAAATATCCTTCGGATATATCATTCTGCTGGGGTCGTCGGCGCGTTTGCCGGTGCTGATACAGCATAAGCAGTTGTGTGCTTCGTAGTCATCTTCGGCGAGGAAATGAATATCATTGGTTGCCACCAGAGGCAGTGACAATTTCTGCGCCAGGTCAATCAATGCCTGACGTGTATGGGGGTCGTCGTCTTCGTGGTTTTGGATTTCAATGAAAAATCTTTCGGGTCCGAATATTTTTGCGTAGCCTTGTGCTGCGGAGGCTGCGCCGCTCTGGTCGCCCTTGGCAAGCAGCGAGGCAATCTCACCCTTTAGACAGGCAGAGGTGCAAATCAATCCTTCGTTTAACTCGGCCAGCAATTCCTTGTCGATTCTGGGGCGATAGTAGAATCCTTCCAGATAGCCTGCGCTTGAGAGTTTGAGCAGGTTTTTGTAGCCGGTGTTGTTTTCGGCCAGAAGTACCAGGTGAAAAGCGGCGTCTGTTATGCTGCTTTTTGTTTTGTCGAACCTGCTGCGGGGGGCGATGTATGCCTCGATGCCGAGTATCGGTTTGATGTGAGCTTTTAAGGCTTTTGTGTAGAACTCGACAGCGCCGAACATGTTGCCGTGGTCGGTGACCGCGACGGCATCGAACTGCAGCTGCTTACAGCAAGTGAGCAGGTTGTCAAAATCAATTGCGCCGTCGAGCAGTGAATACTGACTATGCAGGTGAAGGTGCGTAAATCCTTTGTCAGACATAAGTTAAACCATCCTAAAACAGGGATTGCATGCTATATAATAGAGATTGCCAATAGTGATGTCAAGTGCGTAAAAAAAGGTTGTTTGTTGGTTGTTTGGCGAGTATAATTTTTTGTATAAAATTTGGGTATGCCAGGGGAGCTGTAGGTCGGGTGGTTTGGCCGAAGGCTGAGAAATCGTGTAGTTGGCGATGACCCTATGAACCTGAACAGGTTAAGACCTGCGAAGGGAGGCAAGTAAAAGTTTAGAAACGCACTCCTTCGCAGCAGTGCGTTTTTTATATGGGCTTAGAGTTTATGGTAGTTGCGAGACTTAAATTTTTAATCGTATTTTAATGGGACAGGAAGGAGAAAAATGAAAGAGACAGATATTTCCCGGGTGATTATAGAACAGTATAACAGCGAATTGCTTAAGCACCTCGAAAACGATGTTGTGATAGTTGGTGCCGGGCCTGCGGGCCTGGCGGCGGCGTATTATCTTGCCAAATCCGGGGCTAAAACTATTGTTGTCGAAAAGAGGCTTTCGATAGGTGGTGGAATCTGGGCGGGTGCGGCCGGCTATAGCGTAATTGCCGTCGAGGACAGTGACATTCTGGATGAGATTGGTATCCGCTCGGTGAAGAAAGGAGATTTGTATGTGTCCGATGCGGTGGAATTTGCTACTGGTTTGTGCTATAAGGCCACACAGGCCGGGGCGAGAGTTTTTAACCTGACCGAAGCAGAGGACATCATTCTCAAGGCCGACACAGTCGAAGGCGTAGTAGTCAACAGTACAACTATGCGGCTGGCCAATCTACCGGTTGACCCGTTCTGTATTTCATCTAAACACCTTATTGATACGACGGGCCATCCCGCGGAATTGGTTAACATGTTGAAGGCCAGAAAGCCGGAGCTTTACCCCGAGCAGTTGAAAGAAGGCTTTATGGATGTCGAGCGGGCCGAAGAAGGTGTGGTAGAGAAAACAGGAGAGATTTTCCCCGGGCTTTATGTCGCGGGTATGTCCGTGTGTTCTACCTTTGGGCTTCCAAGAATGGGGCCTATTTTCGGGGGAATGCTCAAATCCGGCAGGAAGATTGCTGAGATGATAAATGGAAAACTTTAACCTTCCAACACGACAACAGTGCTTTAATATCCTGCGGGAATATCATGTTCCCTCTCATATTTTAGACCACAGTTTAACTGTGGCCGGGTTAGCTGTTTTTTTGGCGCAAAGGTTAAATGAAAAAGAGATCAGGGTGGAGGTAGATTTATTGGAGAAGTCCTGTTTGCTGCATGATGTTGCGAGGGTTTGTGATTTTGAGGAATTGGATTACAGCAAATTCGGGCAAACTGTTACAAAACAGGACAAATCCAAGTGGCAGAAGTTAAGAAAAAGATATGAAGGTATTTCTCATGAAGAGGCTGCATATGATATTTTGAAGGCGAAGTATCCGATGATTGCGTTGGTTATAAAAAAACACAGGTATATGGGCATGCTTGATGAAAAGAGCAGGCCCGATACGTGGGAGCAGAAACTGCTTTTTTATTCAGACATGCGGGTCATGCATGATGAGATTGTGCCGTTGAAGCGAAGGCTTGAAGACGGGCATAGAAGAAATGTTCATTTTCACGGTACGGTAGAGCAGAGCAGGATTAACACGGCCAAAGTTGACCCGTTAATTTATCGGCTGGAGAAGGAAATTTTTGAAATATTAGATTTAGAGCCCGCTGATATTACAGGGGAATTTATAGATTCTTACATGCAGAGGGGCCGGACAAGAAATTAGGCTGTTGTATCGGAACTTTTGTTTTGTGAGAGGCTGGAGGTGAGTTCCTTATAAGGACCTCGTTGAGTGGCCCTTATGCCGGAAAAGACCGTCACTGCCAGCATAATAGCGAAGGTTATCGTGGTGAACCAATATCCCCATGCAGCAGTCTGGACGTGGGCCATTTTTATCACGACCGTTCCAATGGCAAAGGACTGCAGGAACATTTTTATCTTTCCCGAAGCCGTTGCGGCGAAGTTAATTCCCTTAGCTTCGGCGACATGGCGGAGTATGGTGACATAGGCTTCTCTTAATATGATAATGCCTGCGACGGCCCATTGGATTATGCTCATTGTTGTATCGGGCAGGCCAAAGAGTTTTGGCTGTCCAATTATGGCAAAGCAGATGAAAGAACCGCAGACCAGGGCCTTATCGGCAAGCGGATCCATCATTCTTCCGAACTTACTGGCGACACCGAGTTTTCTTGCAATGGTGCCATCGACCATATCGGTCAGGCCGGCGATGACAAATAAAATGAAGGCGATATCGAGAAAATCAGGAAACGGCAGTTCGCCTTGGGCATATCGGGGCGGTGAGAGGAGAATCATAATAAGAAAAACGACTGTCAGGACAAATCGGCCCAAAGTCAGGATGTTCGGGACAAGTTTGAGCATGTAATAAAGTTAACAATATTAGTTTACGGATTCAACACTAAATTTGACGGACCATTAAATCATAATTTTTTGTACCGACGACCCTTGTATCTATGAAATTGCCCGGTTTTGCCGAGCAATTGCTTATTATACAGATGCTGTCGATATCGGGTGCCTGTCCGTAAAAGCGTCCTTTGCCGTTGCCTTTGTTATCAACCGAATCAACCAGGCATATCAATTTACTTTCGATTCTATTTTGATTTTTGGCAAAGGCGATTTTCTGCTGGGCCAGCATGAGTTTTTCCATCCGATGTTGTTTAATAGCGTCGGGTACCTGGTTTGGCATTTCAGCGGCGGACGTGCCGGATTCCGGATAATATTTGAAACAGCCGAGGGCGTCGAATTGGGCCCACTTGACAAAATCCGTAAGTTCCTCAAATTGCCGGTCGGTCTCACCGGGAAAACCGACTATGAGAGTTGTTCGCAAGACGACATCGGGCAGGTTTTTGCGCAGCGATTCGATGGTTTTACGGATTTGCTCGCTGGTATCAGGCCTGCGCATCTGCTTTAAGATTAGGTCGTTTATGTGCTGGATTGGGATGTCCAGATAGTGAACGACTTTTTTGCTTTCAGCGATGGTTTCGATTAGCTTTTTGTTAATTCCTGCAGGGTACAGGTACATTAATCGAATCCACTTTAGCTGAGGGATCTTCTCAAGTTCGGTCAGGATAGAGACCAGGCCGTTTTTGATTTTCAAATCCCGGCCATAACCGGTGGTGTCCTGCGCGATGATGTTTAATTCGGCAACACCAGACGTTGCGAGTTCTGCGGCTTCAGCAAAGACAAGTTCCGGCGGTTTGCTGCGGAAACGGCCCCTGATTGCGGGAATTGTGCAGAAAGAGCAGCGGTGGTCACAGCCTTCGCTGATTCGCAGATACGCCCAGTGGCCGGGCGTGATAAGTAATCTGGCCCGGTCATCGGAAACCGGCAGACGTTTATCTTTGTTTTCAGGGCCACTGTTGTTTTGTTTTGTGCATTCGTGGTTCAGATAAGCCCGGTTTTTTGGGGAGGAGATTGTCTTTTTGATTATTTGCGCGATTTGGTCTCTCTGGCCGAGTCCGACAATGGCGTCGATTCCATTGGCCTGCTCGAACAATTCGTCGCGCATTCTCTGAGGCAGGCAGCCCGCGACTATAACTTTCTTTACAAAGCCTTTTCTTTTGCGGTCTAATGTGTGGTTTATTACTTCGAGTGCTTCGGCTTTTGCCGGTGCGATAAAGCCGCAGGTATTGATTACGACGATGTCAGCGTTGTCGGGTTCCGGGTCAATGATAAAACCGGCCTGGGCGATTTCGGCCAGCATTTTTTCGCTGTCGACGATGTTTTTTGGGCAGCCGAGCGCCACGAATCCGACGTTTAGAGGCTTTTGACTCTTTTTACTCATAACCCGGCCAAAATATCAAAAAATCACTGCCGGGTCTAATGTTTTAACCTGGTGGGACCGGAAATCCCTCATTTTGCAAAATATACTTGCGGATTAAAGGGTGCTGAAGTACACTATTTTCGGAGTACAGGGTAATTATGATGGTAATCGAAGAATTATGATTAGCAGCCAGACGATTCAAAACGGCCGAAGGTTTTTCGGGTTTGTCGCTGCGATGGTTCTGCTTTGTGTTTGTGGCTGCGGGGACTTCTTTGCTCAAAAGCCTACAGAGATTCAAACCAAGGACATTTTCCGTGAGTTGAGTCGGGTCAACGTGGTCTCAGATGTTGACAGGCCTTTGCCGGCCTTATACACTGCCGGCCCAAAAATCGTGTCCGAAAAAGACGGGGCCAAGTTGTTTTATTTTACCAGACACAATTCTCCCGCCTTGCTGGCAGGGCTAATCAAAGAACAACTGGA
>Ga0307380_10008747_pt1 | contig 12936 bp, 14 predicted proteins | sample UN3MG_FD_202239 | JGI IMG/M metagenome (GOLD analysis project Ga0307380, IMG submission 202239) | Soil microbial communities from Risofladan, Vaasa, Finland - UN-3 | ecosystem: Environmental > Terrestrial > Soil > Coastal area > Acid sulfate soil | place: Finland: Risofladan, Vaasa | collected... | reverse complement strand
CGAATCTCAGAAAGAATGGGTGATAAAGTTCGATGGTCACGATGCACAACAGGTGTGCGGCCGTAATCCATTTTCAGCCGCTTGTGCTGCTTGGTTGGAGTTGGTGCGTAATGGCCAGAGCCAGGACGAATGGCTCCTGCTCGAAAGACGATATCGCATTCGGGAAGCCTAAAACAGACCGACGTGAGTGACAGCGCCCCGCCCGGCTAACAGCTCCCCGGCGGGCAAAGGGGGAGGACACGAAAGGAGAAACCATGAACCAAGAAAGAGAAGTGATCGAGTATTTGTTGATGTGCGAAGAATGCACTCACGAATGGTACGGATATTTGTTGATGTGCGAAGAATGCACTTACGAATGGTACGGAGAGGACGGCGCGTTCTGCCCGTGCTGTCGGGGTTGCAGTGTCATACATCCCGACGCAGATAGTAATTCGCCACACGGCTGTGATGAGTTTGGAATGCCGCCAGAACCGATTGACTGAAACGCCGCCCCGCCCGGCAACTGACCTCCCCGGCGGGTTCGAGGGGAGACCACAAGACCAGGAGAACTTGGCATGACTACTTTCTACCTGCCCGATTCCATCCGCAGCAAGCACAGCGGACCGAAGTACATCGCTGTGGTCCGGGAACACACGCCGGCGGCCGAACCGAACGGAGATGGCACTTTTCGAGGCACGCTGCCCATGGGTTCGAGCCTAGGCGACTTCGCCTCGGAAGTCGAGGCGCTCGCCGCGGTGGCAAAGGAACTGCTCTGGAACGGCTGGCTGGACTGCCGCGATGAGGCAGAGGCACAAGCCGCGGCCATGGCCAGCCGGCGAAACGGCACGATCTGCCGGCAACTCCGCAAACTCCGGCAGGAACACAAGGGCCGGCTTCATCTGCTGCTCGGGTTGCCCAGTGGTGAAGAATCGGTATTGTTAGTCCGCCGATGGACGAAGGGACGACAACCGGTGCCCGCCCATTACCTGCGGCGGTGGCAAGATCAGGGATTGCTCGATCCAGGTACGGCAGACTAAATCCCGGTCTCGACTGAGGCCCGGGCATGGATCGGCCGGGCCTTTTTTTTGCGCTCTGCCGCCACATCCCTCAGCCGTCACCCCCTCAACTCTCTTCCCCGAGGGCCTTTTCCATGCCCTCAATTGAAACCTGTCGCCGCGGGCGGTCAAGAATGCAACGGCCGCGCAATCGCGTTATCCTGCAAAAAACGTACGAGTCGTACGAGTGACCTACGAGTGAGCGTACGAGTCGTACGAGTAAGCGTACGAGTCGTACGAGTGAAAATATACGACTCGTACAAGTGGTGTGCCGCTGTGCGGTCGGAGTGGGTCGCAGTGGGTCGGAGTTAAAGATTTTCAGATTTTCGATCAGGCGCCCACTTTGTTCGCCTCGGGCGCCCACTTTGTTCGCGCCGCTGGTGGGGGGCAACTAGATTAGAGAAGGCCCCCTTAGGTTCTGCTTTTTGGTGTGCCGTGCGACCACAAAACAAAGCCGGCTTTTCTCGATGAAAACCGGCCCTGGTCGGAGTGGGTCGGAGTTGTCGGAGTGGGTCGGAGTGGAGTTGCGGGGGGTGTCTCGCCAGCCTATCTCTTCCGTTCAGCATTCAGCATTTCCCCCCCGCCCGCTCATCTTTCCACGTCCTGGAATCCAGCCCGCCCAAAATGGGCCAGCCCGCCCGTAGGCTGGAGGGCTGAAGCTCTCGACGATCCAGATCGGGAAGGTTGAGGCCGTGCTGATGGAATGAGCGTATCTGAGCTGAATACACGCAGGGCGGCCGCCCTGGCCGCCTTCGACGGCGGGAATTACGACGAGGCCATGCGGCAGGCCGAGGCCGCCCAGTTCATTGTGGCGACCATGGCCGACACGAACCGCAGCGACGGGGCCGGCTCGATGGCCCTTTCGTGGAACTCCGCCGCGATCGCCGACTTCATCCAGCGCTGCCAGGCCCGCTTGGAACGGGCCGCCCAATCCTCCGCCGGCGGCATCCGCAGAACGAACGTCACCTATGCCCGGGCTAGCGACTAAGATCGGCCGTCTGGGCCAGCGGCTGGTGGGCGCCTTGCGGCTCCCGGGGCCCGAGGCCGCGCGCCGATTGGGACCGGAAGAGCGGGCCGGCCAGCCCGGTCCGTTCTGTCTTCGCCGTTGGGAGGCGGCCGAGACGAACCGGCTGAACCGGGCGCACTGGCAGGACGTCACGGGCCAATCGATCAACCTGGACCTGCTGACCCGCCTGGAGACGCTCCGGACACGGTCGGAATACGAGGCCGCCAACAACGGCTTGGTCCAGGGGATCATCAATACGCACGCCCAGGACATCGTGGGCAGCGACGGGCCCACGCTCCAGGTCCAATCGGACGATACCAAATGGAACGAGGCAGCCGAGGGCGTCTGGCGTGAATGGTTCTATGCTCCTTGCCCGGATCCGCGGATCTCGGGCGCAGCTTGGCTGAAGCAGGCGATCCACGCCTGTTGGACGGCCGGCGATATCCTGGCGCAACTGGTGACCGGCACCGACCAGCGCGGCCCGGTCTCGTTGCGGGTCAAGCCGATCCACAGCCGGCGGCTGGCTACGCCGTTGGATTTTCTTGGCGATCCGGGCGTTTTCATGGGGATGCGGCTCTCGCCGGAAGGCGCGCCGAGGCAATACTACGTCCAAAATCCCTCGCCGCTCGGTGTAGGCCAGGTCTCGCTTGGCGACTACACGCCCATCCCGCCGGACCTGATGGTCCACGAGTTCCTGCGCGAAGAGGAAGACCAGCTCCGCGGCTATCCCTGGCTGACCGGCGGCCTGAATCCGGCGGCCGACCTCCGCGATTACGACGACCAGGTGTTGGACGCGGCCCGCCAGGCCGCCGATGCGGGGATCGTCTGGCACACGAACCATCCCCAGGCCACCTACATCGAGGTCAACGAAACGACTTCGATCGAGCGCCGGCAGCAATGGACCGGCCCGCCCGGCTGGCAGCCCACGCAGATCAAGCCCGAGCAGCCCTCCACGAACTACGTTGATTATCGCCGGGAGCGGCAGTCGGAAATCGGCCGCCCGGTCTGCATGCCGCTGATGACGATCCGGCTGGACTCGGCCAGGCACAATTACTCCAGCGCCCGGTTCGACGGGCAGAATTACCACCGCGCCGTGGCCGGCCTCCAGATGTGGCTCAGCGGGTCGCCGCATTCGACCGGGATGCTCTCCCGGCTGTTCCGGCTCGTGGTCGATGAGGCGCGGTTTTCCGTGGAGCCATTGCGCCGCCGGCCGCCTGGTGTGACGCTCACCTGGCGCTGGTCGGTGCCTCCGCACGTCGATCCCACCAAGGAAGCCCAAGCCGAGCGGATCGGCCTGGAAAACGGCACGCTTCCCTTTGCCATGGCCTGCGCCGCCCGCGGTTACGACGAGGAAACGGTATTCCAGGCCGAGGTCCGCACCAATCAGCTCCGCGAAAGCATGGGGCTGCCGCCCCTGCCGCCGGCGATGTCCTACCGCTCCGCCCCACCGGCCAGCGAGGAACCTGGCGAGAAGGAAGACCGCGAGGAAGAGCAGGACCGCGAGGAGGAAGAGGAGGAAGCCGATGCGACCGTCTGACCTGCACGTCCGCTCCCGGCCGGCCGAACCGCTCCACATCCGCCTGGCCGCGCTGCAGCCCAAGACGATCGACGAAGAGGCCCGGACGGTCGACGCCGTGCTGGCCACCGAGGACATGGGGCTCTCCATCGATCTGCGGACTTGGGAGCCGGTGCTCGAAGTCTACCTGATGTCCGGGGCGAAGCTCTCGCCGCAGATACCGCTCCTGGACACGCATTCCCGCCGGTCGCTCGATTCTCACCTGGGATCCATCCGCACCATGCGGGTTGAGGGCGAGCAGCTCATCGGCACGGTCCACGTCTCCAGCGCCCATCCTGACGTCTGGATGAAGGTCCGCGAAGGGGATTTGACCGACGTGTCGATCGGTGCCGGCCCGCTCAAAACGATCAGGATCGAGCCGGGCAAGTCCAAGACGATCCGCGGGAAGACCTACACCGCGCCGGAGGACCGGCCGCTGCTGATCAACACGTCGTGGCAACCGATGGAGGGAAGTTTCACAAGCATCGGCGCGGACCCCCGCGCCAAGATCCGTACCAAAACCGAGGAGGGTTTTCTTGCGATGAACCCACGATTACGAGCCTATCTCGAAACCAAGGGTCTGGCCGACGACGCCACCGAGGCGGAGGCCGAATCCTTCTACGCGCGACTGTCAAGTGCCGACCGGGCCCGCGCCGACGCGGCCGCCGAGGGCGGTCCGCAACCCGGCGATCCGCCGCCGGCCGATCCCCCGCCCGCGAATCCGCCCGCGAACCCGCCCGCGAATCCGCCCGCGAACCCGCCCGCAAATCCGCCCGCGAATCCGCCCGGGAACCCGCCCGCAAATCCGCCCGCGAACCCGCCCGCAAATCCGCCCGCGAATCCGCCCGGGAACCCGCCCGCGGCGTTCGTCGAAACAATCGCCCGCCGGGCCGTGGCCGACGAGCGGATCCGGGTGCAACAAATCCACGAGCTGGCGGGGACGGACGTCCCGGAAGAGCTGCGGTTGCGGGCGACCCACGAGGGCTGGAACCTCGATCGGGCCAGCGGCGAATTTCTTCGCGCCGTCCGGGAGCAACGCGCCGCGCCGGTCGGCCCGGCGATCCACAGCCGCAGCCGCGAGCAGGACCTGAACGTCCGCAGCCTGTCGGCGGCCATGCTGATGAACTTCGGGGTCGATCCCACGAGACATCGGCTGCACGACGGCCTCCATCAGCCGCGGCCTTCCCTGACATTGACCGAGCAGGACGCCGACCGGGCCGAGCGCTTGCGCGGGATCTCCGCCATCGATCTGCTGCGCGAGTGCGTGCGTCAGAACAGCGGGCGGTGGTATCTCAACCCCGACGAGCTGTTCTATCACGCCCGGGCCGCCGGTTCGGGCGGGACACTCAGCTACGTCTTCGGCACGTCCGTCTACGCGAAGTTGATCGAGGGCTGGCAGACGGTCGGCGATACGACGGTTGGCTGGTGCGACGAAGAGGATGTACCGAACTTCTTGCCGCAAGAGGACATCTCGCTCAGCGCAGACGCCCGCCTCAAAAAGCTGCCGCGCAACGACACGGCCAAGCACGCCACGATCTCCGACAGCCATGAAACCTACCGGCTTGTTCGCTTTGCCCGGCAATTCGGCTTCGACGAGCAAGATTTTCTGGACGACAGGTTGGGCTCGCTGATGCGCATGCCCTTCGAGCTTGGGGTTGCGGGCGGCCGTCTCCGTCCCGACTTGATCTATGCCATGATGAACGAGAACCCCGCGCTGATCTCGGACGACATTGCGGTGTTCGATTTGGCCACCCACGCGAACCTTGGCACCGGGGTCCTCTCGTCGGCGAATCTCAAGGCAGGCATCACGGCGGTCGTCAAGCAGCGCGAGAACAACAACGCGCTGAACCTTCGGCCGCGGTTCCTGATCGTGCCGGCCGAGCTGGAATGGCTGGCCTTGGAGCTGACCAGCGCAACCGCCCTGGCCAAGCTGTTCGCCGATTCGAGCGATCCGCTGTACGCCCCGCTGAACCTGATCGCCAAGGAAGGGCTTCAAGTCCGCGTCGACGACCGCATCGGCGTGATCGGCGTCGTCGATCCGCGCACCGACGCGGTGCGCACGGGGTCCGATACGGCATGGTATCTGACGACGGGCGGCGCGAAGGCAATCCGTGTGGTGTATCGCCGCGGCACTGGCCGACTCCCCATCCTGCGATCCAACGTCTGGAACAAAGGCCAATGGGGCATGGGCTGGGACATCAACCTGGACATCGGCGCCGCCTTCATGGGCTACCGCGGATGGTACAAGTCGACCGGCGCGGGGGCGTGAGGAAACGCTGGACACTGAACGCCGAATGCTGATTTCGGCGAATCGATAGCTGAACTGAATGTCAACAACCAAGAAATGAGGTAAGAAAATGGCAGAAGCCACCCTTCACAAGGACGCGGACACGATCGACGTGACCGCGCCGACCGGCGGCTACACGTCCGGCGAGGTGATCCAACTCACGGATGGCCGGGCCGCCTTCGTCTGCGGCCTGAGATCCCCGGCCGCCGGAGAGCCCGCGACGCTGAAGACCAGCGGCCAGGTGACGCTGGCCAAGACTTCCGGGGTGGTGATCCTGGAAGGGGACGAGATCTTTTGGGACCGATCCGCCGGCAGCGCCACGCCGCTCAAGGCCGTCGCCGGCGGCGATTTCTCCGCCGGCGTGGCCGTGGCCGACGCGGCCTCGACGGACACCACGGTGATCGCGGACCTCAACAAGAAGCCCGAGTACATCATCGACGTGATGCGGGGGCCAACCGACACGGCGATCGTCACCACCGACGGCGCGCCGGCGATGACGATGGGCCCGGGGTACGCCAAGCTGGCCCTGGCCACGAGCCACGCCGAGGCCGAAAAGGTCGATGTCCTCTCCCAGCACTCGGTCCCGGTGACGGTCCCGTTCATTGTCGAGGGGCGGATCGCGGTCTACAGCATCGGCGACGAGGCCTCGGTGGACATCAACGTGGGGATCGCCAACGGGACCCACGCCTCCAGCTTCGATTCGATCACGGAGTATTGCGCCCTGCACTTCGACGGCACGGCCCTTTCCATTCTCGCCCAATCGGCGGACGGCACCACCACGGTCGCGGCCGTTGACACCTTGGTGGACGCGGTGGACGACACCTACTTCGACTTCCGCATGGACTGCCGGAATCTGGCCGACATCCAGATTTACATCAACGGTGTGAACGTCCTGCCCGCGAGCGTGTTCAAGCTGAACGCGGCCACCGGCCCGCTCAAGCTGATCGCGCACATCGAGAAGGGGGCAAATGACACGCCGGGCGAGATCCGGATCAACCACCTGGCGGTTCGGGCGACCGATCTGGCCGCGTGAGATTGAAGAAGGGATCGGGGGTTAGGGATTGGGGATTCCGACCCTGAACGCTGACCCCTGACCCCTGACTCCTGGCCTTACGAGTCACCGGAGGCGGAGGACTGGCGATGGCTTCCGAGTTCGACGCCGACTGCGCCGTGGTGCAAGAGGACTATTTCGCCGTCTACGGCGTGACGGTGACCCTCCGCCGGGGAGACCAGAGCCAGGCGATGACGGCGATTTCGGAGGCCGATTCGTGGGAGGTCGAGAGCGACGACGGCGGGACGGTCGAGTTCGCCACCCGCAATTACCTGATCCTGGCGGCGGATTTTCTGCTGGGCGGCGAGCCGACCGAGCCCCAGCGGGGCGACCTGATCGATGAAACCATCGGCGGCCAGGCGGCGACATGCGAGCTGCTGACCCACCAGGGCCAGCCCTGTTGGTCGAGGGTCGGCCCGGATAGCGACTGCTTTTACCTCCGAACCAAGCGGGTGGACTGACCCCTGACCCCTGACCCCTGACTATGAATACCCATGAACTCTATGGCCCGTCCACCCAGATCGCGGTCACGCTGGCCGGGCTGACCGACACCTCGAAGCGGCAGGCGACGGCCGTCCAAAACGACACGCTCGGCCACTGCGACGCCCTGGTCGGCGGAAAGATCAAGACGGGGACCGGCTCCGGCGCCGGCGACTATATCGATGTCTACGCCGCCGCCTCGGTGGATGATGGGGTGACGTTCTCTGGCGATTGCTCTGGCAGCGATGCGGCCTACGCGGACGTCGCCGAGAACCTTGTTTTCCTTGGGCGGATCGCCACGGCCACGCAAAGCACCAGCTACGAGTTCGGCCCGTGGTCGATCGCCGCGGCCTTTGGAGGCGTCCTCCCGAAGCGGTGGACGCTGGTGTTCGACAACGAATCTGATTCGACCCTCTCGGCGACGGCCGCCGATCACGCGGTCTATTACCAGGGCGTCGGCTACGGCCAGTGAGGTGATGGATGCGCGCGAAGCCGCCACAACTGGTCCGCGTGAGGCCGCCCTGGTCGGCCGGCCTGGTCGGGGCCTGGCTGCTGGGCGAAGGCTCGGGGCCGACGGTCCGCGACTGGAGCGGCTACGGCAGCCAGGGGGCGATCACCGCGGCCGACATCGCCACGATCTGGGGCGTTTCGCCCTACGGCCGGGCGACCACCCTGGACGGCGCGAACGATTCCATCAGCATCACCGACGGACCGCACCTCCAAATTGCCGGCAGCCTGACGATGCTGGCGTTGATCTGCCCCAGTGCGTTCGACGTAAACCGTTACCTGATCTCGAAATACGCCTGCTCGATCTACACGACGGCCGCCGGCGTAACGATATTCGAGACGAGAAAGGCTGACAACCTCGGCTGGGATTCCAACGCGAGCGGCCCCTCGCTCTCACTGGGCGCATGGGCGGTCCTGATCGGGGTCTTCGACGCCGGCGCCGGAACGAAACGGCTCTGGGTCAACGGGATCGCGGGCACGGCCGTGGCCAAGACCGACGGCGGCTGCGGTGCGATGACCAGTTTTGCCTGGGCCCTCGGCCGGAATCTCGGCGTCGCCGGCCGGTTCGCCGGCCAGATGGGCCTGGGCGCGATCTGGAGCCGGGCGATGGTTCCCGCCGAGATCCTCCGCCTGACCGCCGACCCGTTCCTGCCCTTCCGCCTTCTGAACCGCCTTGGGGAGTTCTGACATGCGGATCCCCAAAGGCTATGCCGGCAAGCTCCCGATCGGCCCGTTCAGTGATAAGACGGACGGGACGACGCCCGAGACGGGGATCACGCTGGGCGCGGCCGACGTGGCCCGGGCGATCAAGTACAGCCCGACGTCCGCCACCGACATTTCGGGCTACACGTGGGTCGGCGTGACCGGCGCGCCGGGCTGGTACTTTTTGACCTGCGATGCCTCGCTGACCAACACCGAGGGCTTTCTGAAGATCATCGTCCAGGACGACGACGTGTGCCGGCCGGTGGTCTGCAATTTCGAGGTGGTTCACGCCAAGGCGTTCAATTCGCTGGTTGACGACACGGATCAGTTGGAAGTCGACGTCGTGCAGTGGCGGGGTTCCCAGCCCGCGGTCCTGGCGGACACAGACAAAATCCCGGCCAGCATCCAGCACGACGCCGACAGCACGCTTCTTGCGGCGATCCGCACGCGGCTGGGGATCAAGCCGACCGACGCGGCGGTGTTCGTGACTCAGGGAACCACGGACACGGAGCGGGGCGACAATCTGGCCACCGCCTTGACGGCGGCCAAGGCCCTTACCCCTTCGGCCAGCAATCCGGTGACTGTCTGGGCTCCCGATGGACGTTACAAACGGACTGCCACTCTGGATTGGGACACGGCGTACATCCACCTGAAGGCGATCACACCGAAGCCGTGGGGACGGCGGCGAGTCACCGATAACGACAAGAGCGACGGCACTACGTTGCTGTCCGAGTGCCGGTCGACCTCGGTAGAAATCTACTCGGAGACGGCAGACGTCACCACCTTCGAGCAGTCGGCCGACAACGTACATTTCGACGGAATCAGCTTCAGCCAGGTTTCCGGCAGTGCCTCGGGAACTTACCACGCCTTCTATTGTTCCGTGGCCAGCAACGCGGGCTCGCGGTACGACAACTGCTATGCGTGGCATCGTGCTCCCTTGAAGGAAAACACCAAGGGTTCGGCCCGTCGATACCCATGGGCCTTTATCCAGGATTGCGATGGCGTATGGGAGTCATGCGGCGGAAACGCCTACGGCTGGCGGTTCGGATGGGACGCCGGGGACGCCGGTCAGTTCAAGGCCCGCATGAACGATATGGAGGGTGGACGCGGGGCATTCATTGGGGATTTTGCCACCGGCTCGGAGGGAACGCATAAGGCCACGGGATGCGACGTGCGAAACTCCAAGTGCATCGGCCAATGGAACGGCAGCGGCAACGGAGACCACGGCTTCTCGGGTTGCACGAATTTCGGAGCCCAGATCGACGCGACCTGCTACTTCGAGAGTATCTATGCAGGCCATAACAGTCTTGGTGTTGGGGCCCTGAATGCAGCCAAGCTTCGCAACTGCCACGTTGGGAATTATGGTTGTGGCGGAACCGCCGTAACCGGATACAAAGGATACTTTGTAGGTGAAGCCGACGATTCAACTGCTGGAATCGGTGGATTCGGCGGCCGGGCACCGGGCGTGAGTGATGCCAACTCGGGCAGCCTGAAGGGCCGGATCAGTTTTTGCGTCAGCTCCGGTGCGGGCCAGTCCTGGCTTTGCGAAGGTGCCGTGATCGACCGCTGCCTGCTTGAACAGAAGACGCTTGACCGGCATTGCGTCACCCTGTTGGATTCGCTCAGCAAAATCACCAACAGCACGCTGTTGGTGGTCGAGGGCGGGCTTGGCGTTCCGATCTATGCCGCGACTCCACAATCCGTCTGCGCGGCCGGCAACGTCTATAACAACCACGACGTAACTGCTGATGGTTTGAGCAGTCTCGTCACGAACGCGGCCTGCGGATCGCCGACGGATAACCTGACCGTCCTGCCCTATACCTCGAGCATCGCCGGCGACGGGAGTCTGCTGGCCCGGCCGTTGACCGTCTGGCAAAAGGCCAAGGGCGTCTGGACCATCGCCCTGTTCGACGCGGAAGGTGAGCCGGTCAACCTGTTCGGCCATGATCTGGCCTTTGTCGCCTGGCTCGAATCGAACCCGGCCACCGCGGTGATCGAGCTGAAGAACTACAACACGAAGACCGACCTCACGATCGGCGGCGGCGACAACAACCAGGTGACGATCACCTGCCCCGATACCGACACGGCGACCGCCCGGGTTCTCCAGTGGCTGCTGCGGGACATGACCGACGACGCCTCGCTGGCCCGCGGCAAGCTGACCATCCACGCCGCGGCCGACGCCCCGGCCGTGGCTTAATGATGAAGGATGAATGAGGAAGGATGAACGGAAGAGGCCATGCTGATTGACCTGTTAGACGCCGTCGCCGAGGAGCTGAACAATACACAGTTCAGCCAGGTCTTTACCGCGGAGCGGGCCTACCTCCCGCGGTGGAAGCTCAAGGACTCGCGCACGATCGAGGCCAAGGTTTGCCTCAAGGGGATCGAGCAGATCCCGGCGGACCGCGGGCGGACCGAATTGGGCGTGGACGTCTGGGTGGCGCTCGCCAAGCATGTCCCCGGGACCGGAGCGAGCGAGGCGCTGAAGCTGGCCGACCAACAGACGAAGCTGGACGCCCTGATCTATCTGATCGAGGAGATCCAGCAGCATTTTCGTCCGCCCCGCCAACTGGCCGCCTGCGAAGCCGCCAACTGCGTGGCGGTGGAAGCGGCTCCGGTCTACGACCCCGAGCAGCTCGAGACGAAGGACCTGTTTTTTTCTCTGACGACCCTCAGCTTCATCGTCTACCAAGCGAGCCTCGACTGATGATCGGCTACCGCGTCAACGTGCAAAAGACGTTCTTCGACTCGCCCGCCGTGATCGGCGCGATGGACAAGGCGACCCGCCGGGTCCTATCGCGGTTCGGGGCCTACGTCCGCCGGACCGCTCAGAAGAGCATCGTCAAACGGAAGAAGGCATCGGAGCCGGGTCAGCCGCCCAGCAGCCACACGGGCCTGTTGAAGCGATTCATCTACTTTGCCTACGAGCCCAACACCCGCAACGTCGTGATCGGCCCGGTCCGGCTGGCCAAGAGCACGGGGGAGGCCCCGTCCGTTCTCGAACACGGAGGGACACTCGGTAGGCGCCGGAATCCGCGGCGGCGCACCCGAGTCCTCGGCGGGGCGGGAGAAATCCGAATCGGCGGCCCTGCGTCGGTGAATACAAAAAAAGCCAACGGAATCCACGGCAAGGTGCGGGTCACCTATGGAATTCTCAAAACCCAAGACCAGGTCGCCCGGGCCAACCGCCTGAACGAAGAGATCTACGGGCCGATGACGATCGGCGGCAAAGGGCCGATCCTGGCCCGGCCCTACATGCACCCTGCCTTTCAAAAGGAAAAGCCCAAGTTGCCCCAAATGTGGCGGGACAGCCTCAGCAAGGGCGCCTGGAGCGGGGCCGCTTATGAACGCGCGAAAGGACGATAAGCACCATCGTTAGTGTGAAGTAACCAAATCGACAATCCGCCCGGGCGGGCCTCCGGCTGATCACCGGTGGTGCCTCCCAAACATTTTCAAGAAAAAGGCCGCGTGGGGCCACGCACTTGCGCGGCCTTTTTTCGTGCGCGGGCCGCCCGGCGGTTGTCTCAACACGAGGAGCAAGAAACATGCCCGAAGGGATCAAGATGGGAATCGCCGGCAAGCTGTACTACGGCATAGCCGGCGCCGAGGGCACTACGGAGGTGAAGTGCCGTGACCTGAGCTACACGATTGGGGCGACCCGCGGCGAGGTCAACAGCCGCGGCTCGATCTTTGAACTCTCGAAGGTGGCCATGATCAAAATCGGCCTCGAGTTCGAGCTAAACAACGACGTGGACAACGTCGTGTTGACGGCCCTGAAGGCCGCGGCGATCGCCGGCACGCCGGTCGCGTTCCGCACGAAAGATTACGCCAGCGGCTGGGGCATCGATGGAGACTTCAACATCGAGATGGCGAAGGCTGAGCCGCTTCAAGGTGCCCAAACGGTTCGGATCACGGCCGAGCCCGATGCGGGCGACGGAACCCATATCGTCTGGTTCCATTAAGGCGGCCCGCCGACTTGGAAAGGAAAGTGCCATGTCCATCGAAATCGGCATCGACGGGAAGTTGTATTTCGGCCCGGCCGGCTCGATAGCCCCGGTCGAAATCACGAGTTGCCGCGGTCTACACTTCGTCGTGCGACAGGGCGCCCATCCGGGCGAAGGCAACTTGACCATCGTCTGGGAAATGGACGTGCAAGATTGTCAATTTGAGGTTCTGAAGACGGTCACCGCGGGGGATTTCAAGGTCCGGATCTCCGACGGCCCCGCGCCCCGATTTACCGCGGAGCCCTATTTCGACGGGCCCCGCATTCCCAAGTTTTCCTGACTGCAAGCAAATCCCAAATCTGAAAGGATAAGA
>Ga0307380_10008746_pt1 | contig 12939 bp, 15 predicted proteins | sample UN3MG_FD_202239 | JGI IMG/M metagenome (GOLD analysis project Ga0307380, IMG submission 202239) | Soil microbial communities from Risofladan, Vaasa, Finland - UN-3 | ecosystem: Environmental > Terrestrial > Soil > Coastal area > Acid sulfate soil | place: Finland: Risofladan, Vaasa | collected... | reverse complement strand
CATGATCAAGGTGAAATCCTTTACGACCCAGCTCAAGATCTTTCATACGCGTCACGAATTGGACGAACTGGACAAGGAGGTCAGCGACTTCATCGCATCCCGGGGGATCCGGAAAGTGATCTCCATCAGCGATTCTTCCACGTCGGGGAATTCGGGGGAAACGATCGGACTGATCCGGGTGTTGACATACGAGGAGCCCGTGGAAAGAGCCGTCTCCAAGCTCAAAAAAAGGTGATCCGGGCCCGGATCCGTTCCGCGGGATTTGGAACGAGGCCGCCAGAATTGAACGATGGGTCCTCGCAATTTGAAAGGGGAAGATGCCGAAGCACCTGGTATTCGTGGGCGGCGGCCACGCCCACCTGACGGCGCTGATGGGCCTGCGCGATACCGTGCGGGCCGGCCACCGCGTCACGTTGATCGGCCCTTCCCCGTATCACTACTATTCGGGAATGGGTCCCGGCCTGCTCTCCGGCATCTACCGGCCCGCCGAAGCCCGCTTCCATGTGAAAAAGATGGCGCAGGACCGGGGGGCAACGTTTCTCCAGGACCACGTGGTCCTGGTGGATCCCGCCCGGCGCATCCTGGGTCTCGGTTCGGGAGCCGAAGTCCGGTACGATGCCGTCTCCTTCAACACGGGGAGCGGAGTCCCGTTGGACCTCCTCCATCCCTCCGGCGACAACATTTTTCCCGTCAAGCCGATCGAGAACCTTCTTGCGGCCCGAAGGAAGATCCAGGAAGCCGACGCCGGAAAGAGGATTCGCGTCGTCGTGGTGGGCGGAGGATCCGCGGCCGTCGAACTGGCCGCCAACCTGGGACATCTTGCGAGGGAGACGGGCACGATCGGAGGGATCACTCTCGTATCCCGGTCGAGCGTGCTGGGTGATTTCCCCGAGAAGGCCCGTGCATTGGCGCGAGGGGCTCTCGCCCGCTGGGGGGTCGAATCGATCGAGGGGGTCGCCGCGGAATCGATCGACGACGGAGTGGTCCGGTTGGGAAACGGCACGAATCTCGAGGGAGACATGATCTTCGTCGCGACCGGGATCCGGCCGTCCCCGCTCTTCCGGAATTCGGGCCTCCCGACGGGTGAGGACGGGGGGTTGCTGGTCAACGATTTCCTCCAGTGCGTGGACCACCCGGAACTGTTCGGGGGCGGAGATTGCATCTCGCTGGCGGGATCCCCCCTGGCCCGGGTCGGCGTCTATGCCGTACGTCAGAACCGCCCCCTTCACCGGAACCTGGTGGCGTTTCTCGAGGGGAGGCCCCTTCAACGATTCGATCCCGGGGGCGGCTACCTCCTGATATTGAACCTGGGGGATCGGATGGGTCTATTCCGGCGGAGCGGGATCGTCTGGAGCGGGGGGCTCGCCTTCCGGCTGAAGGACTACCTCGACACGCGATTCATGCGAAAATTCCAGGTGTCCGGAGAGCTCCGCGAATCGCGGGAGGAATGATCGGAACCGTGAGGAAGGAGGACTTGTCATGGGATTCCTGGACTACTTCAAACCCGTTTCCACCTGGACCGCCGAGGAGGTTCGCGCATTCCTTCGGAAAAGCAGCCCCGAATCGTACAACCTGATCGACGTTCGACAGCCGGGAGAGTACGAGGGCGGGCATCTTCCAGGGGCCCGACTTCTACCGATGGCGGAACTGACGGATCGCCTCGGCGACCTCGACCGATCCAAGCCGACCATCACCTATTGAAGGAAGGGGGTCCGCAGCCGTGCCGCTGCGGCAACGCTTTCGGAGGCCGGCTTCACGCAGGTTCGCAGCATGGAGGGGGGAATCGATGCCTGGAACGGTCTCGTGGCGGGCGGGGCGTATGAAGCAGGCCTCGCGTACTTCTCCCGGGCGTCACGGCCCGAAGAGCTGATTTCGCTATCCTTCGCTCTGGAGGAGGGGAACCGCGTCTTCTACGAGCGAATTTCCCGGGACCTGAAGGAGGAGGAGGCCGCATCGATCTTCCGGGCGATGGGCCAGGCGGAGGAACGGCACAAGGAAACCCTTCGGGAACTTCACTCCCGGGTCACCGGGAAGAGCGGAAATCCCGCGCCCCCGGAAGCGATGGAGTCCGGAGGATTTCTGGAGGGGGGGGCTCCGCTGGAAGAAACGCTCGAGTGGGCCAAGGGAAAGACGCTGGAGGAGATCCTCGAACTCGCCATCGCGATGGAGGCGAACGCCCTGGACCGGTATGTCAAGATGGGGAGAGCGGTCGCGGACGAGCGGTCCAGGGAGGTTTTCCTGGCGCTCTCCCGGGAGGAGAAGAAACATCTGGAGCGGATGGCCGCCCTGCTGGACCGGTAGCGGGCCGGAATCTGAAACCGGGTCCCCGGATCCGGCCCGAAACTTTGCCCCGCCGGCGGGCTTCGAACTGTTGGATGTACCAGATCGTGAGCGAGGGGGTCTGCGGACCATGACCGGGGAAAGAAAGCCTGTCCTGCCGGTGACCGTGTTCACCGACTACATCTGACCGTTCTGCTACGTGGGCGAGAGGCGTCTCGCCCGTCTCAACGAGGAATTCGAAGTGCGCGTGGAGCGCCGGTTCCTGGAGATCCACCCGGAGACCCCGGCGAAAGGGATGCCCGTATCCGACTTGGGCTATCCCCCAGAGCAATGGTCCCGGATGATGGAGAACCTCGAGCGGATGGGGAAGGCGGAGGAGATCGTTTTCTCCGAAAGGACCTTCACGACGAACTCCCACAAGGCCCTCCTCCTCGCGGAGGCTGCGAAGGAAGAGGGATCGGCGGTTTTCGAGGCGCTCAACGAGGGGCTGTTCCGCGCCTACTTCACCGAGGGGAGAAATATCGGCGACCCGCAGGTTCTCCGGGAGGTGGCGCAGGCGGCGGGCGTCTCCGCCGGGCTGTTGGAACAGGCGTGGTCCGACGCGGCCTACGAGGAACGATTGGACCGCGACCGGGAGGCCGCCGCCCGGATCGGCATTACCGGGATCCCCGTTTTCATCGTCGACGACCGGTGGATCCTCGAGGGCGCCGTACCGGTGGAGTTGCTGCGCGAGGCGGCGAAAACGATCTCGACCGGAAAGTCATGACCGGTATCCGCAGATAGCGCGAATCGCGGGAAGGAGCAAACGATGGCGAGGATCGTCAGATTTCACCAGACCGGCGGGCCCGAGGTGCTTCAGATCGAGGAGATGGCGCCATCGCCGCCCGGGGAAGGCGAGGTCCGGATCGCCGTCAAGGCCATCGGGCTGAACCGCGCGGAATCCATGTTTCGGCAAGGATTGTATCTCGAATCCCCGGACCTTCCCTCCCGCCTTGGATGGGAAGCGGCGGGTACCGTCGAGGCCGTCGGGGCGGGCGTCACCCGCTTCAAGATCGGGGACCGCGTCAGTACGATTCCCGCCTTTTCCATGGGGAAGTACGGCGTCTACGGGGACTCCGTCGTCGTCCCGTCCGACGTCGTTACGACGCTACCGGGGAATCTCACGTTCGAGGAAGGGGCCTCCATCTGGATGGCGTACCTGACCGCCTACGGCGCCCTCATGGAGCACGGCGGACTCCGGAAGGGACAACACGTGCTGATCACCGCGGCCAGCAGCAGCGTCGGCCACTCCGCCATACAACTTGTGCGCGCCGCCGGGGGCGTATCCATCGCCACTACGCGGAAACCGGGAAAATCGAAGATCCTGCGACAGGCCGGTGCCGATCACGTGATCGTCACCGGAAAGGAGGACCTCGCGGCGCGCGTCATGGAGATCACGAAAGGGCACGGGGCCGACCTGATCTTCGACGCCGTTGCCGGGCCTTCCATCGAGGCCCTGGCCGCCGCCGCCGCGCGGGAGGCCACCATCTTCCTATACGGCCTCCTGAGCGTGGAACCCACCCCGTTCCCCTTGATCGTGGCGCTGCAGAAAGGGTTGAACCTCCGCGGGTACACCGTGTTCGAGATCGTGTCGGTGCCGGAGCGCCTGGAACGGGCGAGAAAATATATCTACGACGGGCTGAAGTCGGGGGCGCTCTGGCCGGTCATCGACCGGATCTTCCGCCCCCTCGATAGCATCGTCGAGGCCCACCGCTACCTGGAATCCAACCAGCAGAGCGGAAAAATCGTCGTCACGGTGTAACGAGATCATCGTCCGGATCCGTTGAGGATCCCCTCTACCCTTTTGCATCCGCCGCCTGCATGGCCCGCATCTTCTCCAGCAGACGGACGAGGCCCAAAGTGTCCTGTTTGCAATATTCCAGCAACCCCGCGCGCAGCCTGGACAGCTCCGCACGGTCCGCGATGGCTTCCATGGTGAAGTACGCCTCCGACGCCATCGCCCCATCGCTGATCTCCAGGCCTTTGTACGTCATCTCGGGCACGAGGACCGGAAGGACCGATTTCAGGGAGTACGACCCGTTCATCCGCCAGTCGTAGATGTCGCGCCGCTTGAACGGCTCCATCAGGTCGATCATCCCCGTGCCGACCGCGTTCAGGCGCTTGCGGAGCTTCGGCAATGATTCCCCCAGTTCCCTCAGCACCCGCTTTTCGAAGGCCATGTTATAGGCGATCACGCACGCACCGAAGGGGATCTCGCCCACCAGCTTTTCGGCGATCTCCTTCCGTGGGTCCACGCCGGGCCGCGCCAGGTATTCGAAGTGCCTTGCCTCCTCCCCTTCCGCGTCGATGCGGTGCAGCGAGTATTGGAACGGCACCTGCTGATACGGCCGGGTCCCGTCGAACAGGGGGATGCCCGAGGCGAACGCCTCGAAGTCGAGGAAACAGACCGGATATCGAACCTTCTTGAGGAACTCCCCGATCTTGGCGGGATCCGCGTGCGACTTCCTGTCCAGGAAATACTCGGCCTGCATTCTCTGCATCAGGTTGAGGGAATCGAGCGGGACATCCTGCAGCTTGATGACACCCTGCCGGTACAGCTCCCACCGATCAATTCCACGCCCACGGAGTGAAAAGACGGAAGGTTCGGGGACGTGCTGCCAGCAGTGCTCCATGAAGTCGCATGGATACGGATCCTCGCAGTGGGGGCCGATGTCGATCTCCGGTTCCTTGCCCCGCAGCATCGCCCGCATTTCGGCCAGCTCTTCCGCAATGGACGCCTGCTTCTCCGTTACGATTCTGGTGATGTCCTGGAGGACGAACAGCTCCTCCGGGACGATGTCCCCGTCACGCACGTAGCCGTTGTTGATGTGCACGAGATACGCCTTGTTGATGGGGAGACCGCATCCGGCGAGGACGTAATACTGGACCGCGACGTCGTCCCAGTGATGCTCCTTCACGGAGGTGGAACTCTTCACTTCGTACAGGTCCCAGCAGCCGCGGTTCCGGACGATGATGTCCGCCTTCACGAAGACGTCGTCAAAGGAGAAGGTCGCCTCGTAGATCGCCTTCGTACCGCGTTCGATCTCCCTGCGGGTCTTCGCCAATTGCTGTTCCTTGGTCATACCGTCGAAGGGTACGACCACTCCCCCGGGGAACAGCATGTGGGCCAGATCGCCGACCTCGTGCCCGCTTTTCCAGAGCGCCTCGAGCTCCGGTGTCGGTTCCCCCCGGAGTTCCGGCTGGTATTTGTGTAGGTACAGGGATTTGTGGCACTGGAGCCCACGGGTGTAGAGCGACTTGCTCAGGTAGGCGGACTTGTCCGACGGGGACATCTACCCTCCAACAACCAGGATGGGTGTACGGATCTCCGTTGCCCCATTGTATTTCCGAATCGGGGGGGAGTGGGCCGAATCGGTGTGGTTCGTAAGGGGGTGCCCAATCCGGACTGTGCTATCTTGGGGCGAATGAAGAACGTCAAGACGAACCTGCGTTTCTCGCCTCGCGCCGAGGCGGTGACCCCGTTCCTCGCGATGGAGGTTTTCGAGCGGGCCAAGGAGCTGGAGGCCGCCGGGAGGGACATCGTTTATCTGTGCGTGGGGGAACCCGATTTCCCTTCGCCGGCGGTGGCATGCGAGGCCGCAATCCGGGCGATCCGGGGAGGGGGGACCACCTATACCCATTCCCTCGGCCTGCCGGAACTGCGCGAGGCGATCGCGGAGCATTACGCCCGGAGATACGGCGTCGCTGTCGACCCCGGGCGGATCATCGTCTCCTCCGGCACCAGCCCGCTCATGTTCCTTCTCTTCTCCGCACTGCTCGACAAAGGCGACGAGATCATCCTTCCCGACCCATGCTACTCCTGCTACCCCAACTTCATCCGCTTTCCGGGGGGCAATCCCTGTTTCCTGCGGACCCGGGAGGAGGACGGTTTCCAGCCTCGCCCCGAGGAAGTCCGCAGCCGGATCACGCCGAGAACACGCGGGGTTTTGGTCAACTCGCCATCGAACCCCGCCGGCTCCATCCTTCCCCCCGCCTGGCTCGAAGAGCTGGCTTCCCTGCCGATCCCCCTGATCTCGGACGAGGTGTACCATGGCCTGACCTACGAGGGGGAAGAACGCAGCGCTCTCGAGTTCGATCCGGAGGCCTTTGTCTTCGGGGGGTTCTCCAAGACCTTCGCCATGACGGGATGGCGTCTGGGGTACCTGATCGTCCCCCCGTCCAGCGTGCGGGTGCTGCAGAGCCTGCACCAGAATTTCATGATCAGCGCGAACCATTTCGTCCAGAAGGCAGGCATCGCGGTCCTGAGGGAAGGCCGGCGGGACGTGGAAATCATGCGGGTCGCCTACGACCGGCGGCGCCGTCATATCGTCGAACGGCTTCGCGCGATAGGCCTTGGCGTTCGCAGGATGCCCCAGGGGGCATTCTACGTGCTGGCCGACGCCCGCTCCATCCACCCCGATTCGCTGAAGCTCGCGATGGAGATCCTGGAGGCCACCGGAGTGGCCGTCACCCCCGGAATCGACTTCGGCGAGGGTGCGCAGGGGTATCTCCGCTTCTCTTACGCGAACTCGACCGAAAACATCGACAAGGCGATGGACCGGCTCCAGGAGTACCTTCCGGCGAGAAAATAGGATCCGCGAAATCCCATCGCAGGAAAGCGGCTTGCTTTCCGCCCCCGCTTGTTGTATACAGTATACATATCGGTCTGCCCGCAGACGAATCCAATCAAGAGGTGACGCATGAACTCCAAGATGACGCCTAAGGTCTGGTTATTGCTGCTGACTGTAATCATCGGGTTTGGCGGGGTGCTTTCCCTGGCGGTCGCGGCAATCCGGTAGTCCGCAACAATTTCAATTGGTCTTCAAGTGCTAACGTTCAGGACGATAGGGATGAGGATCCCGATGCGGCCGGTTCTGCGCCCGGGTCGCCGCCGCCGACGTTGAACCCCGCGTCGACGTAGTGCACTTCGCCGGTCACGCCGGAAGCCCACTCCGAAAGGAGGTACGCGGCGGCGTTCCCCACCTCTTCCTGCGTCACGCTCCGTCGGAGCAAGGCGCCACGGACGCTCTTCTCCATCAGCTTCCGGAAATCGCCCACGCCGGAGGCGGCCAGCGTACGGATCGGGCCTGCCGAGATCGCGTTCACGCGGATCCCTTCCGGCCCGAGGTCGTGGGCCAGGTACCGGGTCGTCGCTTCGAGGGCGGCTTTCGCCACACCCATCACGTTGTAGTTCGGGATGGCGCGCACCGCCCCGAGAAAACTCATCGTCACCATAGCCCCCCCCGGTCCCATCAACCGGGCCGCCCGCCGGGCGCAGGCAATGAACGAGTAGGTGGAAATATCCAGTGCGAGATGGAAGTCGGCGCGCGAGGTATCCCGGAAATTGCCAACCAGGGATTCCTTGTTGGCAAAGGCGATGGAGTGCACGATGAAGTCGAGCCGCCCCCACCGGGCCTCGACCTTTGCGAAGAAATCGTCGATCTGGGCGTCGTCGCCGACGTCGAGCGGTTCGACGAAGCCCGACCGGATCGACTCCGCCAGTGGAAGAACCCGTTTCTTCAGCGCCTCGCCGAGATAGTTGAACCCGAGCTCGGCCCCCTCGCGGTGACAGGCCCTGGCCACGCCCCATGCGATGGATCTCTCATTGGCGACGCCGAGGATCAGCCCTTTCCTGCCTTGCAGAATGCCCACGCCCCCCCCCGTTTCGATCTCACCGTAGCACGATAACCCGAAGGTATCATTTGAAGCCATATTGTGCGCCTAAATTCTGTCCTGCGCCTGCCTAAAGAAGCTTCAGGAATGCTGCCATCCAGGCCGGGTGCGCCGGCCAGGCGGGGGCAGTCACAAGATTGCCGTCGACGTGAGCTTCGGGCCAATCCTTGGGGATATACTTTCCTCCCGCGGCTTCAACTTCGGGGCCGCATGCCGGGTACGCCGAGCATTCCCTGCCTTTGAGTACGCCTGCCGCAGCAAGAATTTGCGCCCCATGACAAACGGCCGCTATCGGCTTCTTTGAGGATGCAAAATGACGGACCATTTCCAGGACCCGCTTGTTCAGGCGCAGGTATTCGGGCGCCCGGCCACCGGGTATGACGAGCGCATCGTAGGAGCTTGCTTCAATCTCTGAAAATGTCGCGTTCAGCCGGAAGTTATGGCCGACTTTCTCGCTGTATGTCTGGTCGCCTTCAAAATCGTGTATCGCCGTCTTTACGGTCTCTCCCGATTTCTTGTCGGGACAAACCGCGTGTACCGTGTGTCCTACCATTTGAAGCGCTTGAAAGGGAACCATGACCTCGTAATCCTCGACGAAATCACCGACAACCATCAATATTTTCTTTCCCATACCCGTTCCCCCTCTCTTATCTGGAGTTCAGACGCATGTGGATAACGGATTCCATTATACTGGATCACGTCGAAGGCGGCTTACGCACCACCTTCCCGGCGATTTTGTCGACAACTCCCGGAGCCAGCAGCACAATCCACGGAGCGAATCTCCCGCGCGTTGAAAGAGTGACCTCGCGTCGGCGGGCCACCGCGGCCTTTGCGATACGCCGGGCGCACTCCTGCGCAGTCATCGTCTTCCTGCTGTAACCTCTCGCGTTCCGGCCCCGAGGGCGCCCGCCGGCATCCCGAACGTTTGCGGAGAACCGGGTGGCGACGAAATCGGGATAGATGGTAGTGACCGAAACGCCGGAGTCGTCGAGCTCCATGCGAATCACATCGAAGAACCCTGCCATCGCATACTTGCTCGCCGTGTAACTGCTGTAGTACGGAAAGGGTATCCTCGCTGCAACGCTGCTGACCGCAACGATCCGGCCCCTGGTCTGCTTTAGGTGAGGCAGGGCGTAGTAGGTGCAATAGACACTACCCAGGAAATTGGTATTCAGGACCTCGACGAAAAGAGCAAGCGAGGGAAGGTCGGCGAACGGAGCTCCGACGCCGAAGCCCGCGTTGTTCACGAGAGCGTCAATTCGTCCATACGTCGTCAAGGCGGAGGCAACCAGATCCTTGCATTGGCCTTCGTCGCTGACATCCATTGGAACGGATACGGCCTTCGCCCCAAGCCGCCTGCACTCTTCGGCGACCGATTCAAGGCGCTCGGCGCTCCTCGCCGCCAGCGCGAGGAAGGCTCCCGCCCGGGCGAGATGGTAAGCCAACGCTTCTCCAATACCGCTGGATGCCCCGGTTATGATTACGACCTTGTCCCTGAAGCCCTCTGTGCCCATTGGCAGACTCCTCCCGCCCCCATAGGGTACAATGGAATCATTCGGGTACATATTTAATAGGATTCAGGAGGAAGGGAATGTTCGGGGAAGGTTCTCAAGGGGTACCAATAACTTCAATAATTCTTGTTTTCTCGGCCCTTTCCATTTGGTTTATCGTCGATATAGTAAAAAGTAATTTCAGCGGTAATAATAAAATAAAATGGATTCTTTTAGTAACGTTTTTACCGATAGCCGGCATTATTCTTTATTATTACGTAGGGGCAAAGCAGAAAATCACGCCAAAAACACATTATAATTGCCCTAAATGCAGGAAGTTTATACCAAGAGAGGCGAATAACTGCACGTACTGTGGATTCAAGTTGGCCCCAGATGTAATAAGAAACAAGCCTAATCCAGAGATTGAATATATAACGAAAAATGTTTATAACAGCATTGCAAATATATCGAAGGAATATATCATTACATGTCCCTATTGCAATCAATCCATCCGGTCTGATTCAAAAGAATGTCCGTTTTGCGCGATGTTTATTCCAGAAGATATCCAAAGAAGGATAACAATTTAATATGGCCCGCAATCCGACGCGCGAAGAAGCATGGACGATCCTAACGGATCACGTAAAAAGCCCCAGCCTCATTTCTCACGCCTTGGCGGTCGAAGCCGTCATGCGCCATTTCGCCCGGAAGAGAAGCGCGGACGAGGAACTGTGGGGCGTCATCGGATTGATCCACGACGTGGACTACGAAGAACATCCCGATGAGCACCTCCGGCACGCAACGGAGATCCTGCGGCGCCACGAGTGGCCCGAGGAGTGCGTACGTGCGGTCGCGTCCCACGGGTGGGGATTGTTCACGGACGTCGCGCCAGTGACCGACCTGGAGAAGACTCTTTTCGCGATCGACGAACTGACCGGGCTGGTCGCGGCGGCGGCGCTCGTCCGGCCATCGCGAAGCGTCCTGGACCTTCCCGTCAAGAGCGTCCTGAAGAAGTGGAAGGACAAGGGGTTTGCCGCGGGTGTAGACCGAACAGTGATCGAGAAAGGCGCCGCCCTGATGGAAGTGCCGCTCGACCAACTGATCGCGGACACCATCGAGGGGATGAAGACCGTCGCGGAGACGATCGGCCTCAAGGGAAACCCGACCGGTTGAGCGCCGTGGTCAGCCTGGAGTCGCCTCGGTTCCAGCTTCATTTCTTTTTCATAAATGCGTAAATAGCCTTATGAATACTGCTCTTCCCCTTGACCTCCATTGTTTTCAGATCTTCGATCACGAAATATTTCTTGAATAGCAGCTCCATTTCTTTTTCCGACGAAAAGTACAGGACCGTACCAAGGGGCGTTTTTCTGTATTTCCCGGAGCCACCGAACTGAGGGCTGTCTTCGCTGAAACACACCGACAAATATCGTCCATTGGAATTTAACAAGCGATCGACGTTATCAAGATATTTTTCCCTATCCTCAGGGAATATATGATGTAAAAGTTCCCAGTCGTATACAAGATCGAACCTGGCATGACACTCCGGCAAGTCCCCCGTTACATCCGCCACGATAAACTTGCAGTTCGCTCCAGCCGTCAATGCCGAGTTTCTTGCTATGCGAATGGCATTTTCCGAGATATCCAGGCCTGCGCAATCGTAGCCCAATTTGGAAAGATATATTACGTAGTTTCCCGCTCCACAGCCCATTTCGATCGCCTTGCATGCCATGGTTGTATTCGCCGTTACCGCCGTTACCAATATTTCCGGAGGGGTCGCCATGTTCCACGGGATCGCATCGAGTGGAATGTCCCGGTATATTCTCTCCATTTGTTCCTTGATCTTGACCTTCTCCAAAATTATGTCCTCCCCGTCAACACTGGGATGATAATGGATATGGGACCTTGCTGTGAAGGGGACCGTACCATCGCCATGGTGGAGGTCGAACAATGTGCGGCCGGTTCACGCTGTTCGAAGCGGAAAAGATCCTTTCCAGAGAGTTCGGCGTCTCCGGCATTCCCACACTGTCCCCCCGCTACAACATCGCCCCGTCCCAGCCCGTCGCGGCCGTCCGAGCGACGCCTGCGGGAAGCGGTCGCGAGATCGCCCTTCTCCGCTGGGGCCTCATCCCTTCCTGGTCGAAAGATTCTGCGATCGGCAACCGGCTCATCAACGCCCGTGCGGAAACCGCCCGGGAAAAGCCGTCCTTCCGCAACGCGTTCCGCCGACATCGCTGCCTGATCCCCGCCAACGGATTCTACGAGTGGCAGCGACTGGAGCGCGGGAAACAGCCGTACTTTGTCCGGATGCGTGACGAGCGGCTCTTCGCCTTCGCCGGACTGTGGGACCGGTGGGGAAGCCCGGACACGGGTGTCATCGAAACGTGCACGATCCTGACGACGGTCGCAAACGCCGTCCTGGCCCCGATCCATGACCGGATGCCGGTGATCCTTCCTCCGACGGAGTACGCGCGGTGGCTCGATCCCGCGCTACAGGATACGGATTCGCTGGCCCCGCTTCTCGTTCCGTTCCCACCGGGAAACATGCTCGCATTGCCCGTGAGCACGCGGGTCAATACCCCTACCATGGACGACGAGAGCTGCATCGCTCCCCTGTAGCCGGTCCGCGATGTTCATGATCGAGGGAGCGGAGAAACGGGGGGATCTGACTCCGGGCAAGACGATCCTGGAGCCGACCTCCGGAAACACGGGAATCGCCATCGCGATGCTGGGGGCGGCAAGCCGGAAAATATTTGATCTGCCGCGAATGGATTCATACCCATACTACCGATTTCCCTTATCATGAAACCATGCGAGTCGCACTCGTCAACCCGAACCGGATCAAGCCCCCCATTTCCCCCCTCGGGCTTGAATACGTGGGCGAAGCGCTCCTTGCCGCCGGGCACGAGGTGAACATCCTCGACCTGTGCTGGGAAGAGGAGCCGGAAGCGGCGATCCCTGCGTTCTTCAGCGACCAGGAATACGGCCTGGTCGGAATATCGATCCGTAACACGGACGATTGCTCTTTCGCCACGCGGGAGTCGTTCCTTCCCGGCTTCTCAAGCATCGTGGAGACCATCCGGAAACATTCCGGCGCCCCGATCGTCGCGGGAGGCGTCGGATTCTCCGTGATGCCGGAAGCCGTCATGGCCATCACGGGAGTCGATGCGGGAGTCGTCGGGGACGGGGAATTCACCCTGACGGCGATCGCAGACAGATGCCAGGGACAGGCATCCTGGGAGGATCTTCCAAACCTCGTCTTGCATCGGAAGGGGGTTTTCCGCCGCAACCCCGTTTCCACCGTCCCCCTCTCCCGGATCCCCCCGATGAGCCGAACGCTGGTCGACAGCCGCCGGTATTACCTCGAAGGGGGACAGGCGGGAATCGAGACGAAGCGGGGCTGCCCGATGGGGTGCGTTTACTGCGCGGATCCGTTGGCCAAAGGGAGCTCGACCCGATTGCG
>Ga0307380_10008744_pt1 | contig 12942 bp, 16 predicted proteins | sample UN3MG_FD_202239 | JGI IMG/M metagenome (GOLD analysis project Ga0307380, IMG submission 202239) | Soil microbial communities from Risofladan, Vaasa, Finland - UN-3 | ecosystem: Environmental > Terrestrial > Soil > Coastal area > Acid sulfate soil | place: Finland: Risofladan, Vaasa | collected... | reverse complement strand
GCTAATACACTTTATGGAGTTGTTGCAAATAAAGCATTTAGATTTTTTGATCTTTCTCTTGCTGCAGCAATCACACTTGGTGGGCAAGAAGCATTAAAGACTTCAATCATTGAAGGCGATGCTTATATGAGGCATCTTGATACAGGTAAAGTTTATATTTCTCCACCACCATTAACAAAGAAAGAAATGTATGATAAAGTAATGCCACAGAGAAGTAATGAATATATTGTAACTGGAGATACAGATTCAATCTTTTGTTGCTTTGAAAACTTTAGAGAAGAAAAAACAGTTGTAAATATACATAAATGGTGTAAAAAAATAGAATCTTTCTTAAATGAAGATCGAATTGTTGATGTTGTTAAAAAGCATAATGTCAATCTTAATTATAATAGATTGGTCTTGAAAAACGAGTTGGTAATTTCAAGAGGTCTATTCTTAGCAAAGAAACGATATGCAATTAGAGTTATTAATAATGAAGGAAAAGATGTTGATAAGATTAACTACATGGGTGTTGAAATTAAGAGATCAGATTATCCAAGTAAATCAAAAGAGTTTTTATCTCAACTTACAGAGTTGGTATTAAAATCTGATAGAGTTGTTTTATCACATCTACTTGAATTTGTTCAATCAATGGAACAGGAGTTTCTATCTCTTGTTAGAAATGGAGAAAAAACAATTGCAAGACCAGTTTCATATGGTAAAAAACTCGATGATTATAAAGTTATTACACAGGGTGTTAGAGCTATGGAAGCATGGAATAAAATCATGTATAATATTCACAAGACTGGAACTAAAGCATATATGTATTGGGTGAGCGGAATTGATATTGATAATGCTCCAGAAGAAGTAATAAAGAATTATCATAATTTTATCAAAGAGGGTAATAAACTCGAAGTTATTGCAATACCAGATGAAGAATCAAAACTCCCGAGTTTCTTTATTCCAGATGTAAAGGCGACTATGAAATTTGTATTCAAAGACCGATATGAGCTTATGCTGGATCCTTTACTTGGAGTAAAAGGGAAAAGAATGGAAGGTATATTGACAATATAATCAGAACAAAATATAAATGAAAGGAATGTGTTATGGAAGATAAATCGGTAAAGCTAATTGAGAATTTTCAAAGTTATCAGGGTGAAGGTCCAGATATGGGACAGGCCATGATAATCCTAAGGTTTAAAACTTGTAATTTGAAATGTCCGTGGTGTGATACATCTGTGAAAATGAGAATCTCAGCAGAAGCCCCCTACAAACTTTCAGATATTCAGCAAGTAATCAATGAAACAAGATCAGGTTTGCTAATCACAGGCGGGGAACCTACGGTTCCTAGACATATAGATGATACTATATGGCTTTTAAATCTTCTTGACTATCCAGTTGCAAATGTTGAATCAAATGGATATAATCTACAAGAATTAATTAATCGAGCAGCAGGTTCAAAAAATATTCATTTTATGTTTTCACCAAAGATTTTTACTGAGGAAGACTATGATTGGGCAGTTGAAAAAACTGAAAGTTTTTTAGATTATGATAATGTTTATGTGAAGATTGTTTATGAAGATAGACTTTTGATTAAAGACTATTGTGAATGGTTATCAAGCAAATTGAGATTACGACATAGCCACAGAGTATGGTTAATGCCCGAGGGAGTAACTAGAGCAGATTTGATTCAAAATTCAGAAGCAGTATTCGATGCTTGCGAAAAATATAGATTTAATTTTTCATCACGAAGCCATATAATTTATGGATTCGTATAAAATGAGGGAGGTGTAGAAAATTCAATTGGAAACAAATAAACATTATAATGCACAAGAACATACTGGAATATGTGTAACGAAAAGAGAAGATGAAGATATTGATGATTTAATTCGTAGATTCAGAAAGAAATGCTCAAAGAGTGGTATTTCAAAAGAATTGCGCGAACGAATGTACTTTGAGAAGCCTAGTGAAAAACGCAAGCGTAAAAAAGCACAATCAATCAGGATGATACAGAGAGAAGAAAGTAAAGTACAAGATATGAAAGATAAAGTCATAAAACAAAAATTAAAAAGAAGGAGACTTGAAAGAGATGATAGACGCAGTCAAAGACAAAATCGTGTTAGAAAAACTTACAAGGGTGAAGACTAAATCTGGTATTATACTTCCAACTGATACAATTGATCCACAAGCATATGGCCGTGTAATGTCAATCGGTCCTGATGTTAAAGGGATTGATATTGGAGATATTTTAACTTATCATGTAAATGCTTCCAGGGCAGTATATCTAAAGAAACGGTTTCTTGATATTGTTATTTATGATGAAATTTATGGCAAACTTACAGATAAAGAAACAATTGAAGAATTAGTTACATTTGGTTCAGCAAATAATGAAAATATCATTAGAGTAGTTGGAGGAGGTGGGGGACTTGTCACTTAATATCCAACACTTAGATGCAAGAGATTTACCTGATGCCTGGTTTCAAACTCTATTTAAAATACTTGAGGAAGGTTCAGTATTTAAAATTGACCGAGGATCTTTTGCAGGACAAAAGAGATTGGAATTTGATTGGATTACAATAAGAATTAAAGATCCGGGGCATCGTCCTTTATTACCCCAAATAGAGGAACATTTTAGTATTCCAAATCCAGTCGAAGATGATTATCTTGATGATTATGTTTCGTATTTGATGACTGGTGAAGTTTCTAAAGGTGAGTCATATACTTATGGTCAACGAATGACAAAGAAACACATAAACTATCCAATTTGGTTTAGAAAACAAGATCACCTCAAAGAGATTTTAATTCAGGATGATATATACCACAATGAGAAAATAGTATCGGAAGGTGAATCAACAGTTACTTGGAACCTTAATCAAATTGAATTACTTATTTGGACTTATAAAAATAAGGGGTATAGAAACAATCAAATGATTCTTCAAGTAGCAGAACCAACTGATATGTTGCTACAAGATCCACCATGTTTAAGACACATTGATACGAGGATTCAAGATGGAAAATTACATTTTTATCCTTACTTTAGAAGTTGGGACTTATGGGGTGGGTTTCCTGCCAATCTTGGTGGGATTCAACTACTGAAAGAATATGTTGCAGCAGAGATAGGCGTAGAAGATGGAGAAATTATAGCTTCAAGTAAAGGACTCCATATCTATGATTACTCATTTGATCTTGCTAAGTGTTTGAGGATGCGAGATGATATGAAATTAAAACAAGGAGATTAAGTTATGTCCTGTGTTGTTGGAATTGTGCAAGATAAAAAAATATATATGGGAGCAGATAGTTTTGCCACCACTAACGATGGAGAAAGACGTACCATCAAAACAAATAAGTTGTTCTTTAACAAAGAATATTTAATTGGATTTACTGGTTCGGTCAGAGCAGGTCAAGCTATTCTTCCTTGTTATTTTGAGCCTCCTTCTGATATAATGGAGTTTCCAGACGCTATTAGGGAGCACCTATATGCAAAGGGATGTGTTATAACATCAGAAGAACACGGTCAGATACAGCCATCCAATTTTCTTATCGGATGGCGTGGTAAACTTTATGAACTGCTGCTTGATTTTCAAATGAATGAAACCGATGGAGATTGTAATGCAATTGGTGCAGGTGCTGCATTTGCATTTGGTTCATTTAATACAAGTAAACATTTTAGACGAATTAGCCCACAGCAAAGATTAGTTATGGCCTTAGAAGCAGCTTCATTTTATACTACAACTTGTGGACCACCATTCTTTTTTGAAGCAATACTATAAAAATGAATGCTAAACATAGGTGCCTTAGATGTGGGTATGAGTGGGAATCAAATCCTGGTCCTACTCAATGCCCCATCTGTGGTTATCTATATGTGAAATGGTTGAATTATGAAGAAATGAGGAAGGGTTGGAATGAAGAAAGAAGACGAGATGGGCGACCCCCAATTTGATATTGACAAAATGAAAATTGGTGAAGAAAACGTGATATGTACCGAGTGTGGCGGTGTTGGTAGTGTAGTTGCAAAACCATCATACTCTCGTTGGGGAGTCAAAACTAAAAGAGAAACTTGTCCTCGTTGTAAAGGAAAAGGAAAAATAGATTGGGTTACTTCTATCATGAAAAGGGGAGATAAATGAAAGAAGGTGAAATTAAATGTCCTAAATGTGAAGGAGGAGGTTCTTGGCCACAGAAATTTTTAGATATTACAAGTCCATCATGGGTTAGATGCCCGAAATGTAACGGGAAAGGCACCCTTGATTGGATTGAGAATATAATGGGGGTAGCAGGAACATACATTAAACCAGGCGTTTATATACACGAGGTTGATTACAGCAAATATATAACTGAACCTGGAGTCTTCAAGAGAGATAGTCTTGATGATCCAATGAGATTCGAACGTGAATTTATAGGAGATGATAATGGCGAATAGTGGTTACATTCTGGCAGGGTTTGAGACCCTAGCAACGATTGTAGATAACTTTTTCAAAGGTAAAAGGGGAAGGTGGGAAGAAAATTTCACCAGAGAACAAGTATCTAAATTCCTTTCTGATACCTGTGCGGGGTTCTTGCACTCTTATGGGCAAGACTTCGGTGGAAAAAAGAAATATCATAAATATAGTGAAAAGGAAGCAGACCTTTATAAAAAATGTAGAGACATGAGAATATTTGATGGGTGTACGTTAGTAGCAGATAGTGGAGGATTTCAAATTTCAATTGGAGATTTATCACGAAGAGAATCTGAATTGTTATTTGATATGTACTACTCATGGTTAAAGGACTATCCAGATGTTTATGATAGAGCATTTGTCCTTGATGTACCACCTGGCCCCGGATGTAAAATATTCCATAACTTTGAAGATGTTTATGAGCTCAATTTAAAATCATATTTACTTGCAAGAGATTTACCAGATGAAGTTAGAAAGAAACTTGTATATATTCATCATTTCAGAACACCCAAACTATGGGAAATTTACACGAAAATACTTCGTGAAAATGAGTTATTCCCATACTTCGACTATCATGGAACCGGAGGTATTGTAGCCAATATGTCTGGTGATATGGCAATTCCGTGCATCATTTATATATTACCAATCATCCCGCTTATCAATGAAGCAATAAAATATGGCAAAAATTATTTGAACTTTCACGTTCTCGGGGGTGGTAGTTTTAGAGACGTTTTATTCTATGAGTTATTCAGAGAAATTGTAAAAGTAAAACACAACTTTGATCTGAATATAACATACGATTCTTCAATGTCATGGAAGCAAGTTATGAGAGCAAGATTCATTCACGTTTTAGATGGAGATTTGAACCTGAGAAAAATGAGTATTAAAAGTGACAATCTTGATAAAAGATTCTATCATGGTTTAAGAGTTGAAGAAATGTATGAGACTGTTTTGAATAATGTCGCTGAGCAATTCAACTTTAAACCTATTTCAATTGATAATGTATATAGCACAGAAACAAATACGTTTCATGAAGACATAAAAGTATACTCAATTTTTTATACTCTTAATTTGTTTCCAACTGTGCAACAAGAAATGAGAAAGGTTGCTAAAAGAATCATTCCTATTTATCAAGCAGGCGAAAGCCGACAGTTCTATCAGGAATGTATGGAAGTAACCAAACACCTCAATCAAGGAAAACTAACTAAAAAACAGAAAATAAAAACTCATTGTATTCCAAAGTCGCTTGATATGTTGTGTGATCTTGATGAAGATTATTGCCATCACTTAGTAAAAACATATCTTGCAAAGGATGAATTTATGGACTTAGATGAAACCACAAGGATATTGACGTGTTAATTTATAATGCTTGGATGAGTAAAGCAATGGAGCTAGAAGAAGGTGAAGAGTTCTGCCCCGAGTGTGATGGCCAAGGAATGATTTATGATGTTGTAAATGCAGCTCTAAGATCCAGAAGTATGTGTAAGAAATGTCAAGGAGACGGAAAGTTTGATTGGATTGAAAAGATAATGGGTAAACCAGCTCATGTTGGTTCATGGTCTTCATCATCATCAAGCGCATCTTGGTCTTCAACTGATTTTTCAAAGAACCATGAGAAACATCGACAAATAAAAATGATTAGGAAAGCAAATGAACGACTTATCGCAAGGCGAAGTAATATGTCCAAAGTGCAAGGGAACAGGAGTCCTTTCAGACAGAGACTTCCCCGCACCCGCTCCAGAATGTAGTAAATGTTGGGGTGCAGGAAACCTTGATTGGATAGACCTCATAATGGGGAAACCCAATCCCCATCGTAAATTAAAAGGAAACTGGACAATTCAAACGGAAAAAGATTTAAAAGCATTTCATCATATTGATTTAGAGCAGGAGTTATTAGATTCTATGGGCAAAGAAGTTGCTGAGGCGATTGACAAAGAAATTATAAAAGAAATAACTCTTGAAATTGAAAGAAAAAAATTGATATAAAAGTAACAAAATATAAAAAGGAGGATACATTTGATAACCGAATCATTTCTAAATTCATGCTTTTCACTTCTGTTAAATAAAGAATCAAAAATTAGACAAAGTAAAGCATTATACAGAGATATTTTAGAAATATTAGAGTTCTCGGAGTCAAAGGCGACTTTAGATGTATCGCTAGTCGTTAAAAACAAATTAGATTGTTTACGAAAGATTGTTAATTTATTATTGAATGATAAGACGGTACAAAATGTATTAGACAGTATATCTTTAACAGAAAAGTTTAAACAGCATCTTGATTATTTGGATGTAAAAATCAATGAAGAATTGACAGAAAATACATTTCAAGATATTGTAAGACAAATAAGATTGAGGAAAAAAATCAATGCCTTATTTGAAAACTATGATGAACTAAGCAATGTATTGGATTCAATCAAAGACGGGTCGTTTGATTCAATAGATGATTTAGTAGATGATTACGAAGTCACTATTAAAAAGTTGTACTCTAACATGGTTGAGACGAACCGTGCGGTGACAATACAGGCTTCGTCATCCCTTGATTTAACTAAAGATGATTATACCGATGTCATTGATATGATTAGGAAAAAATATGAAAGAGGCAATAAAACCCCAAGCGGATTTACAATGCTGGATAATGATATTTTAGTTGGGGGATATGAATCTTCAAGATTGTATGTCTATGCCGGAGGTTCGGGGGCAGGCAAATCCACTATAATGAATAATACTATAATAAAATCTGCCGTGTCCCCACTCCGCATGACAACTGAATCTTCAATATTAAATCCAGGAGATATTAATAAAGTTTATGTTTATGTGACTTGTGAGAATACAATTGAAGAGTCATTGATGCGAACTTATATGCCAATGTTTTCTCGGACTACTAAAGAAATGTTATCTGAAATCTCACAGGGTGTTAATATTCAGAAAATGATAATGACAGAGCTACAAAGAAATGGCGCAACAATTATTATGAAATACTTTCCAGCAATGAGTGTTGGAGTTGTTGATTTAATGGCAGTTCTTGATGATGCTATTAATGAATATGGAAAAGATAACATTGCTGGACTATATGTAGATTATATTGATCTATTAAAGACTGATACAAAATATGATTTATACAGAATAGAACTTGGCCATATTACTCTATCATTAAAGACTCTTGCTGTTCAATATAATATACCTGTCATTACAGGGACTCAACTTGGTAGACCAGCATACAAAATAAATGATTCAAGAGATTTGGGAGTTGAGATGATTTCTGAATCAATTAAAAAGCTAGAACATTCAGACTTTGTGATGTTGTTAGCAAAAGATCCTCATGATGATACATTGGTTCATGGAAAAGTTGGAAAAAATAGAAGCGGAAAGAGTAACGTTTCAGTTGATTTTAAAGTTGATTTTGAAAGATTTAAATTTATTGATGCTATGGCATTATCGAATCCACAGAAGCCAGATGCTACTATGAAAACATCATCTCAGATGTTTGATGGATTCCAATTTTGAGAAACGAACTCAAAATTATAGGCATATTTTATAAGAACATAATATAAAGATAAAAATAGTTTATCTTAAATTACGCAGGAGGAATTTTAAAATGTCAAAGACAGTTTCATATCAGAACCTGCTGAAACAAGCAATTGCGGAATATGACACTTCTAAAAATGTAGAAGTCAAGGGCCCCATGTTGGATCCTATTCTCTCGTATGACGGTGGCGGAGAGCTCCCGACATATAAAGACGCAGCTAGCATTCTTGAAAGGTATTACTTCAATGAAGACCGAGATCAAGGTATTGAGTTGATGGATGAATCCGATTATGAGAATGACACAGGCGACAAAGGTGAAGGTCAAAAAGACGCAGAGGGTACAGGTACCCAGCAAGCAGGAACAAGCGACAAAGCTAATATCGGTGCAGACATGAAAGAAATCGGTAAAGACTTAGCCAAAGAACAGGATGAGTCCGATGCAGAAGATGCCGAAGAAGATGAGGATGATGCCGAAGAAGTAGAAGAAAATGAATTTAGTGGGAAAGACGTTCCTAAAGCCAAAAAGTATGTCGATGAGCAAGAAGACGAAGGCAGCAAAGAAGATGAAGAAGAAGATAAAAAAGAAGATGAAGAAGAAGTAACAGAAGACATTGAAAATCAAGTCATTGAAAAACTCATCGCTGAGATGGAAGAAGAAGATGTTGATGATAAAGATGATGACGAAGAAGATGACGAAGATCTAGAAGAAGCAGAAGTTATGGGATATACTGGCGATGGACCAGCAGTGACTAATCCAAAAGAAAAGAAATCTACTGGACCGGAAGAAGATGCACAAGGTGCAGGAACACAGCAAGCCGGAACAGGTGATGCAAATGGTCAAGTACCTCCAAGAAAAGACGTCGCTGATTCAATGGTAAAACCAAAGAATTATACTGAACAAGATGAGCCACCCGCACCTGATGGTGAGGAAGGCGAAGACGAAGACGAAGACGAAGAGCTAGACGTTGATAAAAAAATGTCTGAAGTAGCTCCGGCTCCAAGTGCAGTTCCAGGCGGACCAGCACCTGATAAAGAAGACAGCGATGAAGATGATGTAGCAGAAGCCTTTAAACTTTTCAAAGAACAAATTGAAGACGAAGGATAATCTTCATTTAAGGTAAACTAATGATATGGGTGGGTGCTTATGGTGCCCACCCAAAAGAATTGGGAAAAGAATATGAGAAAACTAGTAGTAGAGATCAAAACACCTAGTAAAAAGATTACGTATAAAAATAGGGTAGTTCGATCACCAGTTAAGTTTGAAATCTTTGAAAACGAGTTGGAATTATTGGAAGGGCAGTTAAGACAGATGTGTGTTGAAGATTATTCTGTTAGACCCCTTAAAGTAACAACTGAGGATGATTCCTTTGATGAAGTTCTGCTTCAAAAAGATGACGAGGTATTAATTGAAGATTTATGTGAAGAAATAGAACCTAAATCAATTTTAGACAAGTTGATTAAGGATAATAATTGAACTGGAGAAATGTAAAATGAAACGGATAGTAATTTTTCAACAGAATACACCAGAGGTAGAGATTTATGACGCTGATGAAAGTGAACTCGTAGAGTATACTAATAGACTTACACAAATCTTGGAAAATGCCAACGTCACAGTTTTAGAAACATCGGAATCCTCAGCAGTATTAAGGCCTAGCAAAATAAATTCAATAGTAGTATATCCCATTGATATTGACCCCCTACCAAAAGCTGAACAACTCCAAGAAAAGAAAAATCCCAAGAAAAAACCAAAGGCGAAACCGGAAGATGAAGATATCATTACCGACGCTGATTGAAGGTGACAAATGTATATATATGGATCAATAATGGCTTCTTTACTTGTTATGTTGGTACTTGGTGCGTTTCTTGGAATTAGGTTATATCACGCTCGGAGAAGGAAAGAGTTTGTAAAAGATTTCACTGAATATGCAGCAGTATTACAATATCATATGGAAAAAGCATATGATATTATTCATAAGGATAGAATCCTTGTTTATTCGCTTGATGCTGTAACTCTTACTGACGCAGAGTTTAATAGAGCAACCGAAGATTTTGGAAGACTGGTTATCAAATTATTAGGACCCATGCTATTCAAAGAGTTTGTATTCTTATATGGGAACGAGGCAACATTTTCATTTAATATAATGGTATATTTTAATACAAAATATGAAGATGATGAAGTTAGAAAATCCTCTTTAGAGAATTTATCTGAATCTGATGAATCAGTACCTCAGGGGTAAAATTAATGGACGAGTTAACAGAACAAATTTTGTTAAATGATTCAAAGCTAACAAGTAGGACGACTGTCACGCGTCAGACAAAAATCAAAAAAGCCACAGGTCAGTTATCTAGTGGCATGGCAAAAGACCGTAATGATCCATTGTATCAGAGAATGGTAAAGTACAGAGAATTATACTACAAATATAGACGTATGATTCATGCCAAATATGGTGCCAGAGTTAGAAGTAAAGCAAGGAGATAATTGATGCCTAAAAAATTAAGTGATCTTTATGCTGATTTAAAGTCAACAATAGTCGGCACAAGAACACAAAAGATTGACGCTAAGTTAGATCAAGCTGTAAAGGATATCGTTGCTTACAAATCAAATAGTGGTAGAGCTGGTTATATTGAACTGGTAAAAGCTGTTATTTCTAAGTCAACTAATGGTTTACAGATTGGTGCAGGATCTGGCGGAATGTTTGCACAGGGTGCAGCAGGTCCAGCAGCTTTTGGTCAAGGCCAAAGAATTGCGCGTTATCAGATGTATCAAGCAATTATTGATAACATCAATTATTGTTATAGAGCATTGTCAGTATTAACTGATAATATTCTATCTCCAGATGATATTACAAAAGTATCATTGGAAGTTCGTCCTAAAACTTATCTTGAAGACGAAACTCCAACTGGTTCAAAAGCCAAACTTGTTTCTGAAGTAATCAAGTTAATTGAACTAGAGAAGAAGCTTGAAAGAGTTGTAAGCAATACACTTCTCTATGGAGATTATTTTTGTGAGATTGGTGACTCTGTAACTGCTCTTACAAGCAGATCAATCTTAACAGAATCGCAGACTTATAGAACAAAATTAAAAGAGCAACTTGACACTGGTTTGAGAGAAAAACATAGTTTCACAGAGAAGACAACTACTTTCGGATACGAAATTAACTATTCAGCATTGGATGAAAAAACAGTTGATCCTAAAAAAGATCAATATGAAAATATAGAAGATGATGATAAGGGAGATAAGAAGCGTAGAGAAGTTCTTCGTAACCTGAAGCTTATTTATCATGATGCTAAAAACGTTATCAAACTTCAAAGTGCTTTATATCCACTTTGTTTTGGTTTTTTGATATTTCCTGATGTTAGAGGGATGGGAGTTGCCAATATATCTATAGCCGATGATACAATCAATCAGATTTGTTTTTCAATTTTAAGAAGTTTGGAAAATAAAATACCTCAGATGAAGGAATATCAAGATAATAAAGAATTGAAAGATGTAATTAAAAAGATGATTCAACATGCCGATCCAAATAAAGCATTTGAAATTAGATACATTCCACCTGATAAAATGACTCATTTTAAAAGACCATCATCTAAATATGATCCTTATGGAGAATCAATCTTTGATAGTTCACAATATTCAGCTAAAGTATTGATAGCTCTTGAAACAGCATTAGCCATCGCAAGACTATCACGATCAACTGAAAAACGTAAGATTGCTATTGAAATTGGACTTCCAAGAGATGCTAAGAAAGCAATCGAAGCAATGAAGGAAGAGTTTAGAAAGAGAAAGGTTAGTCTTGATAGTTTCGGAACTGTTGATACTATTCCAAGTATGATTACTACTTTTGAAGATATTTATATTCCACAAAAAGATGGTAAGCCTTTTGTTGATGTTTCAACATTTACAGAAGGAAACATTGATGTAAGAAGTAAAGTTGATGAATTAAAATTTATGAGAGATCAGTTAGTCGCTAGTCTTGGTATACCACCTGCATTTATTGGTATCGAAGAGAATCTCTCAAATAAAGCAGCACTTAGTGAAGAGAATATTTTATTTGCTCGAACAGTCATTGGTCATCAAAAATATTTAACAGAGCAAATACAAGATTTGATTCAAAAGGTCTTTGATATTATTGATCCTGAGACTGCTTTAACAATATTGGATAATGTTGATGTTTCTCTGCCTGCTCCTAAATCATTACAGTATGAAAGAGAAGCAAGATACATGAATGAAATTACAGGACTTATTGAAAGTCTTGATAGAATTGGTATTCCTAAAGAGTACGCCAAAAAGAAATACCTTGCTCACTTCGATTGGGAAGAGATTCAAAAATATGATATTGATGAAAAAGTACAGAAAGCTGTCGATCCAACCAAGGCAGAAGATGATACAGGTCTTGGAGGAATGGGCGGAGCTGATATGGGAGGATTTTAAGTAATGTACAAATTATTAAATCAAGAAAAAAATTATTTATCAGAGTTAAAAAATATGGTTGCTCCAACAAGATTTGTCGAAGAACAACGTCTAGATCTGTATCTTGATTATTTAGATTTCATGAAAGAAGCAGAAGAACTTTTTTCAAATGAATTACTATATGAAAATGTTGTCGTAGTTCAAGAAGTTGATGTTGCAAAGCTAAAGAGTGACGTAATGAGATTTATGGGTCTAAAGAGAACATTGATGGATAGAATCAAAGGCGCTGTAGGGCAAGGTAATACTTCTGCAGCAGAAAAACTGAAAAATCAATTAGGTAATTTAGAAGATAAAATCTCTGCGGCAAAGAAAGCTATTTCTTCAGCTGCTGGTGATGTTTCTAAAGGCGTTTCAAAAATGGGTGGTAATGTTGCTAAAAGTGCTGGAGAACTTGCAGGTAAAGCCAAAGATGTTATGGGTCAACCGGGAGCACAATATGCAGCAGCCGCAGCAGTAGCAGTGGGTGGCGCAGCTCTTGCATATAAAGCATACAAAAGGTTCTTTAGTCAAGCTGCTAGAGCATGTAAGGGA
>Ga0307380_10008743_pt1 | contig 12943 bp, 21 predicted proteins | sample UN3MG_FD_202239 | JGI IMG/M metagenome (GOLD analysis project Ga0307380, IMG submission 202239) | Soil microbial communities from Risofladan, Vaasa, Finland - UN-3 | ecosystem: Environmental > Terrestrial > Soil > Coastal area > Acid sulfate soil | place: Finland: Risofladan, Vaasa | collected... | reverse complement strand
GCATTTAGGTGCTCGGATAGTTAAGATACTACCGGCTGCGATTACGGCACTTAAAATATATCTATGTCTAGTGCAGCGTAGTAGACTTACGGTACCTCCGTCTACTGTTCCGGTTTCTATGCAATCGCATTTAGGTGAGCAAAAGTCTCCGTCGTATCTAATTACTAATTCTACTGTTTGTTGTTTATGTTTCATTTTATTTTCCTTCCCAGGGTATTAAATTGCCTACAGTGTCGTAGACAGGTTTAGCTTTTTTAGACCAGTATTTCATTGCTACTACCTCTACCGAAGTAGGATAGTCTGGTACAAACGCATTAAAAGAGTTTTCCATATGTAATTTCAATGCAGGTGCTGCTGCTCTATAGTTCAAGGTCTCTAAAATTATCTCATCATGAATAAAATTGCAAGGTCTAGATCCGTACAATTTACTATTTTTATCCACATAACATCTACGAGTAACTTCGCAGAGCGCCGCTTTACTCCCGTCCGCTGCTAACGACTGGAAATAATGATTAGCACAAGCAGGGAAACTTTTAACGGTTCTTATCCTGCCCGATGTTATTGACTCTATTCTAGCTTTATGTAATGGGCCTACCTCGTGATTACACAATTCAAAATACTCCTTCATCTCGGGAAATGCCGACATCCAAATATTTTTAAGTCTAGATGCTTCGTTCCAGGTCCAGAGACGTTCTGTTTTCTTTAATTGATCTTTAATAAATGTACCGATGCCCATTCCTCCAGGGAAACCGAAGTTGGCTGCTTTAGCATTGTATCTAGCGGCCATAGCTACTTTGTCTTCGTTCAGAATACGCTCCACTATCTCTTCGTAAGATACATCTATTAAATAAGAAGCTAGCCAAGAGTGTACATCTCTACCACTATTTAGAGTTTCTCCCAGTTTTGTATGTCCTAACTTATTTTTAAGTACTTGGGCCAATGTATATAACTCAGCACCACTAAAGTCAGCGGCTAAATATATTGTACCTTCTCTGGGATAGAAACACTCTCTAATACCCCCTTCTCTAGGGGCCTGTTGGAGATTCCCTCCTACAAGGGGAGGACTAGGCGCAGAGCTAGTAGTACGTCCAGTAGCAGCGAGATTAAATCGAGTAGCTACCGGACCTTCTATACCTCCTTCTAAAAACGGTATGTATGTAGTCAACATTTTCTCGGCAGTAGTATATTTAGCGCGTTTTAACATTAGTTCATCGCCACTCATTAGACAGGCTATTTTATCTGTTGCTATACTTTTACCTGTTTTAGTCATAGGTATTTTAATTTTTTTAGCTTTACATGCCGCTTCGATTCTAGCCTGTGCCGGTTTTACTTTCTTAACACCATCAACTATTAGTCCGGCAGCTTCTAGTTCAGGCAATAGTTTTACGATGTCTTGTTTATGTTTAGCTTTACACATGGCAACGGCTGTAGAATTAGTTCTCATGCCATAAGACGCAATAAGAGTCAGGACAAATGCCGCGTAGGTCTGATTCCTATCGTCCCTAACAAGACTATTAAAATTATCGTCTCCTGCCTGGAGATTCCAAATGTCCCAAGTAGTTTTAGAGTCCTGTTTAGCGTAATCGATAGGCTCTTGTGGCCAGTCTTCTACAGGCACATCATCTAACTCACCATAACGCAGTCTCCAAGGATCTCCTTTGACTGCGCTTTTACCTGACATAGCTTCACCTAACAATAATTTAGATAAGGCATTTAATGAATATGCTTGCAGTTTATCTTCGGCAAAAACTCTGCCACAAGCTACGTCGAAGAGCTGCTGTCTGATACCTATGTCTGTAACTCTACCTTGTCTATAGGCTTCAAATATAGCTGGTAACAGTTCTGGGTAGGTAAAGGCAAGAGTCCCGAAATCGTATGCTACATTAAGACCGACAAACTCTATAGTATCATCTGCTAACAGAGCAGTAACCATATGTAACAAATCTGGACCTCTTTTAATAAGCATCACGTCTCCGGTGCCTGTGTAGAATGTTGAGCACACTACTTTAGGTAAAGGCGAGAAACGCTCTATTAAAAAGGTCTCGTTATCGAATGCTATCATTATCATCTTTATTCCATTTCTTAAGAATACTGATTTCTATTTCGCCGTCTTTAAAACTCTTTAGGTTCACAAACGTAATCGTCATCGGGATCTGGTTCTTTTAGTTTTAATCCTAACTCCTCAAGCCTGTTCTCAGGAGTAAATTCGGCAAGTCGCATAGCGTCACGACCGTCAAGACAGCGACTTTTGAAATTTTTTAATGTTTCTTCTAACTTTTTCATTGTAATTTGCTCCTTTTAAAAACTAATCCAGGTTTTGATTTGGTCTATCGGTAACTCTTTTGCACATAGTTCTTTATTGCCTTGGTAACCTTTTAGATTTTTGTCAGTTAAAGAAACATACTCACTAAAATGTCTTTTAACATCCTCTAGACTATCGTCTGTTTTGAATCTACCTATGCAGCAATCGGATAAGTCGCTGTCAAACCAAAACATAATGTAACCTACGTCTTCAATTGACCCTAATAGCATTATGTCATCGCCGAACATATTCAAATCTGTATGTAGATTCTCTCTCACATAAAAAGCATCTAACGATTCCTGTTTAGTACACGTTTCTTTTGTTACCACAGTCTGTGTTTCGATATATCTATAAGCTCCGCGTTCGTCCCATGCAGTATATCTGTCCAATAAGTAAGCTTTTTCTGGCTTGATGTAGTTAATAAGACCGTTCAGAAATGTACTAGAAATATACATCCAATAGACTCCCCAAGGCAGTATATCAAACAGTATTTCTTTTGGGTACTGTACGCTTCTATCAAAATATCTATCTATAAAATCCATAAAGCTTGCTCCTTTACAAAAAAGAAGGCGCTACCGAGTCGGCGAATGCTCAGTAGCGCCAAGATGTGTCTTACTGTGACTCAGGCCCTTCTATACCAAAACTGGCCAGATCTTCTGGCGTAGCTTGGCGTTTCCAAGCATGATAAGTGAAATCGCCTCCAGCTTTAGTTTCCTTATTGAAAACTTCTAGGTACATTATCTTACCATCTAAACTGTTATTGTCAATAACATCTGCTGACGCCTCTTCCCATTCTGCATCTGTGTGGTCTTCGTTCTTACAACCGAAAACAGCAGTCATAAAAGCCATCCAGGTGTTCCTGGCAATATCGGCTTTTGGCCCAGTGGCGTTCCAGATATGTGCAGTACTGTCACCTACTTTAGGCGCATTGACATCGTTCGGGTCCGTGTTTTTAACTCCCAGAACGGTACTCTCTATTACAAACGAGTCTCCTTTGTGACCGCCCGAGATGAATTTAACAGCATCTAACTGTGCTATGTAAATTCCTCGTGTGAACCATTTTGATTGATTGAAACCTTTTGCTTCTGATAATTTTGCGAAAATACTTCCCATTTTTAATCTCCTAAATAATCTGCATAGCAGAGTTTTTGACGCTGGCCGGTAATGGCTTGGATATACTCAGCGTCTTGTTTTGCTTGTTTGAAATTTCTTCTCTGGACATCTGCCGATATAAGTACCTCGACGTTTACCGTGTCCGCTTCTTGTCCCTGTCTATGTGTTCTACCTAGCATTTGTTCCCAAGTAGTGCCCGATGCCGGACTAGATAAAACATAATTACTATTCCATTTTTGTAGATTGAAACCCTCTCCTACTGCCGCTACTGATACTACCGCAGGTCCGGTGTGATCATAAATGCTTAAACCTGAGCTGGTTTTACCGTGGGAATGGAAATAGGGTATTTTAAATTGCTTCTCTATTTCTCTTCCTACTGCTCTAAACTCAGTCCAAATTAGACAGTCGTCTCCCTCTAGTCTATTTACACTATTGTAAATAAAACTATGGTCCATCCAAACCGGCTCGGTTTTAGGTTTGAATGTTCCCCTTATTCTAAGCCACCTATCGACCATATGCTCATTTTGATATGCATCAAATATCTGTGCCGGTGTTTCATAGGTCCTAGAATGTCTTAAGATTTCTCTCACAAAAATATTGCACTGAGACCTAGCGATAGCCCATTCTTCTGGAGGCTGTTCTACCCAACGATAGTAAAACCCTTGAGATAGCTCACAGGAATGTCTATGCAGCTCGATAGCCTCACAAAATTCGGTACCGTCAGGCAGTGTCCAGGTCTTTTCCATCTGTTTTATGGTATCTTGTATAATGCTAGAGTCTAATCGTACTTCATCTATGTACAATGACGACGCTACATTATTTCCCTCAGCACTGATAATGCCGGGAACCTGTCTTAAGTGCCTACCGTATCCTTTACGTGCCTCGTCTAAATTATCTCCGAATGCGTTAAGTGCCCCAATCGGCCTTCTTATTTTGAGTTTTTCGTCAAATGCCTCTGACCACATTTCACATTCTTTATATCCAATAGGCAGAACTAGTAAAGGATCGGGTAATGCCCACAACTGCAAGTGCCACCAATCCATATATGAGCGTTTAGTCATGGTGCCGGACATTGCTACGAACGCCAACTCTTCTTTTTTGTGCCAGTATCGATGTATTCGTTTAGTGCATCCAGCTTTTTTTGATTTTAATTTGAAGCACTCATCTGCAATAATCAGATCTGGGTTTAGATCATTGAGAAGAGTCGGCGTAGTAGACAATTTCTCATAACTACGTATCTCAAGATTTTCGGGTTTTGTCCAGTGTTTTGACAACTCCGAAAATTCTTTTCTAGTCTTATCTAACAGTTTCCCCGGTACAAGTAGTAACGGTTTTTCCTTAGCCATTACGGTAGGTAACAGGTAACTTATTAATGTTTTACCTTCACCTACAGGCAAGAAAATTAACGAGCCATTTAAATCGTGAGACTCTGCTAAAGCAGTAGCTTGGAGAGGTCTTAATGTCATAGTCCCGTTAGGTGTCTTGATAGCATGTGTTAAACACTCGGCTATAATTTCTCCCAATTCCAAAGCATCTCTCTGCGGTAATTCCAAAATACGTTTTAGTTCTCTGGTATTTCGTACTGCCCCAGATTCGATATTACTCGAAAATATTTTGCCTATACTTGTCATTCAGATTCCTTAGTAAGTACTTTAATACTGAGATCTTTTTCCATCCCTTTAGGAGTGGTGATAAGTTTAGCTTCAGTTTTTACATTAAGTAATACCATCCAAGTAGGTGTAACTTCTACTATTTCAAATAGAGAATGGTGTATATCTGAAAACTTATCTCCCACTTTAAATTCCATCGTCTTGCTCCTCAATCATTTTCAGGCATTCCTCAAGAGTCTCAAGCCTACTTATGTAATAGCTAGTGTTTCCTTTTTTGTTTCTGTGCTTTAAAGGCTCTATTTTTTCTAATAGTTTGGCCTTTAGCCTATCTTCACGCTCAACCATTTTTGAGTACATGAAATCGAAAACAGCACTGATCTTCAGTCTAGGTATTACTACCACAGAATCAAAGAACTCTAGCGTGTACTTCTCAAGACTTTTCATCGTGCATCTCATTCCACGGATTAACGTAATTCACAGTAACAGAGCCGTTGTTTTTAATATCTGCCCAGCTCCAAGATTCGGCACCTTTGACGTGTAAGTGAAATTCTATTTCGCCTTCAGGCAATTCTAAATGCCCAGTAGATCGGAGAATTTTTTGTACCTCGTCGGAGATGTGCCGTTTTTGTCTTACGCTAAACATTTCTAGTTACCGAGCTCGTCTAGAATATCATTCTTAACTTTGTTAATTTCGTCAGTAATGTCTTTGTTACCAGCGACTGCGAGCCCTGCTAAATAACCGATACCAGCAGATACCTTAATGTAGTTAATTTCTTTTGCCGGTCGGTCGTATCCTGGGACTACATTGACTACGTTAGTCGTTCCGGGGGCATTGGTTGTGGTAGACTCCTTACCCTGTTTAGCTTTAAATTCGTCATAAGCCGACTCTGGGCATTTGACTACAACCGGTGGAGTCTTAGCACCTAACTTAGGCTTAGAAGTACTCACCTTATTGACCTGCAACTTGCCCCTTGTTATGGGCTTATCTGGAGGTCCTACTGCCGGTAATTCTTCGGTCTCAGTCTCAGTTACAGGCACTTTTGATTTTGCTATTAGTTGATCCATTAAAATGTTTCCCATTATTATCCCTTTTACTCTTTCTCCCGCTGTTAGATTACAACGAGCTTTATGTTGACAACCGCCAAATGTCTCACAGGCATGTGTGTTATAAGGCAGCTCCATTGGATTTTTTTTCTCTAATTTTAACTCTGTCATTTTTTTAGCTATTGGATGTATCTCAGTATAAAATAAATCGATAGCCTCTTCTCTGGTAGCGTAAGCGGCGCATACTAATTTAGACTTTTGCGGTTTGGCATCAACACATCCATAGTTCAAACAGAAATTAACTCCCATAAGTTCTGGATGTATTTTAATGAGACCTATTGCAGAGTACACTATTTTCTGAGTATCATGCTCTAGAGCTTCTTCTGTCTTACCCCATTTAACCGGGTCAGAGCTGGTTTTGTGATCTAGTATCTCTAAAACTCCGGCAGTAACCCAATTTAAATCTATTTTACCTACATAAGTTACGCCGTCTACCTCTTCTTCGAAACCTAGCTCTACTTCGCTTCTAGGGTCAAAAGGTATTTTGATCATAGTCAGCGCTACGGCACCGGGATAGAAAAGTTTCCTCTCTTTTTTCCAGCTCCAGATTTCTTTAGTATCTGGGGCTTTCCCACTTATATAATACTCTTCTAATATCTCGTGTACCCTAGAACCGAGGGCGAAAGCACGTGCTTCTTCTCTAGGTACGTGCTCTATATACTGCCAAGCCCATTTACGAGGACATTGACGGAAGGTATCTATTTGCGATGCCGATACGTATATCATCGTTTCAACTCTTCTAACTCTTTTTTAAGTCTCTTGACTCTATTAGGCTCGGCATTGCAATCGCTCTCAGGCCATTTAAGTAACATTCGTTTTATGTAGTTACCTCCCTGAGCGGCTCGGTCACAGTCTTCTAGTGATTTACCATAAGTAGCTACATGAGTTATATTCTCAACACCGTCCCAACCTACGGCTATTAATTGAGTACAGCCTGTTTTATTTGCTATTTCTTTTAAATCTTTTACTGCTATTTTTTTCATTTGAATATAGCCTTACATATAGGACTTCTCATGGCTAAAATATCTACTTTGATCCAGCTACCTAATTGAATATCCAATGGTAAATCACCTATACGACAGAAGAGGCATTCGGCAGTCTCTCCTAAATGTGGACAGCTCTTAACGCAGAAATCGCCTATGAACTCAGCTTCTACTTCGGCTTTATGCCCACATGTAGTTTCTATTTTTATTTTGGTCTCTGGGTCACATCTAGTCCAATCAGGCTCTGTGCCTCCTAGTTGAGACATCACACATGCAGTAGGAGTCTTTACATGGTCCTGTTCTATAACCACTATACAAGGCTCGCCGCTAGGACACGTCGAACAAATATATTTATTTGTAGCCATATCTCCTCCAATATTTTTTGTTTATTTTTTCTAGGGTCATTCTATCTCCAAATCTCAAATATCGAATCACAAATCTCAATAGCAATAATTTTTAGAGCAGAAATATTTTTAAATCAAGTTAAAAATACAACTTTTTTATAACTAATTGAAATCGCTACGAATTAAAAATTACTTGCAAAGCTGTTGTAACTAGTTTATAAAGAAATCTCTACATAGGTAAAGGAGTAACATGCAAGTACTAGAAAAACCACCAATGAGACGTTTTACCGTCGAACTCAATCAAGAAGATTGGGAAAAACTTTTAAAAGCCGTGGAAAAAAAAGAGAAAGAGACAGGATACCCTGTTAAAATATCTACTGTTATACGTGAACTTGTAAACGAAAATCTTTAGGAGCAAATATGCACATCACGCTACTGCAAGGGGTGCAAACCACTCCCAGGTTCGGTACGTTTTTGGAAGTTACTGCTGATGAGTATCTTGACATGCTTACGGACGAAGTTGAGACGCCTTCTATAGAATGCAAGACAGAAGAAGACAAAAAAGCAGGTTGGGGATTTGTCCTAGCGCAGTACAGAAAAAACTCAGACTCCAAAGAAGCGTCTTTTATTATAAACAGCAGCTCTACAGAAATTTTTTGCTATGACATAGATAATATGACTATGGACGAGATAGCAGTGGCTATGCCCATTTGGGTAAAATACGATGCTGCCTTATATAGTACATGGAAGCATACAGAAGACAGTCCGAGACTTAGGCTATTAGTAGTGCTAAATGTTACTGTACCTAATAAAAAGAAAGAAGACTACCTTCCTTTATATCTAGCAACCGCTAAAAAACTCAAGGTCAAAGTTGATAGTCAGACTTCGGACACTGCCCGTTTTTTCTTAGGCCCTCAACATAAGCCCGGTCTATTGGACGATAGCGTACGGTACAGATTCAAAGGTAAAAAGTTAGAAATATCCAAACTCAAAGTAAAGCCTTTGATAGAGGCCCCAAGCACTTTCGATGTAACAGACGATAGACCCACGAAAAAAGAGCTTAAAAATCTAGCTAGGAAACTAAAAGCAGGCATACAAGACAAGACTCAAAAAATCGGAGTAGCTTTAGAGACTATGCTTCGGGGAGAGTCGTTTGCTCCAGAAGGTAGTAGACACATAACAGGAGTCAACGTGTCATTCGAGTTAGTTAGGCAGTTCCGTCATTTAGATGCCGAATGGTTTGCCGATACTTATCTAAAAAGTATATGGGAAGACCACTGGCAAGCTAAACAGCCTACGACACGTAACAAATGGCTGAATATGGTCAAGACCGCCAAACAGAAACACTCCGACTACGCAGAACAATCAATAAGACAACGAAACGAAATAGCAGCAAAAAACTCCGACGAACTTACAGACGAGCAACTAGAAGAGGCAAGAGCTCTAAGAGGTAAATTAGTTTGTAGTCATCGTACCTTTTACTATGTATACTCAGCTAAATGTAAACGTTTCAAAGGACCTTTTAGATCTGCGGAAGTAGCTACTGCTTTTCGTGACTGTCTAGGCGCAGTTCCCGGTATTAATGAAGTCATGTATTCACAAAACGGTATAGCATCTCTGAAAAGTACCCCGAAACTAAGTCACGAATATGGAACCACGGTCAATGACGTTTATTACTATGCTAAAGATGTCCCAGCAGCTTATCTAGAAGCACAAGAAGCTATTTGTCTTAGGGCTTATGTCTGGAATCGTTTTGATGCTAAACAACATAAAATAGCAGATGATTTATTAAGAACTATTTCTGGAGAACATTATCCTCAATTAGAAGCGTATTTTACACAATTTAGAAATTTAGATCAACCGCTGCCAGCACTTACTTTAGTAGGTAGCAAAGGCGTTTGGAAATCCAGGATATGCCAGATAGTAAGTCGTTTTTGGAACAATCCTTACTCGCCTACTCCCTGTAGAGCACAACAAGCAATGCTCAGATTTAATGCCGGTCTGTTGCACAATCCCGTAATATGGTCAGACGAATGTCTAGCGACAGAAAACGGTAAAAATTTAGCTGAAAGATACCGTGAGAGTATTACTGAACGTGTGCAGTCCATAGAACATAAGGGTGGAGAAGTAGTTAGCCTGTTCTCTGCCACTCGTCACGTAATATCAGTTAACGATTCCGACAAAGTTTTCTCCCACGAAATAGATTCTGCTAGTATTCACGCTACTATGGAACGTTTCATGGTACTGGAAATAGGTACAGATGATATACAAGCGTTTGAAGACAGATGGGAGGGTACAAAAGAGATGGAAGATTTACGTGAAGGCACTTTGCTATTAGAACATATTAGATGGATAGAAGAAAATAAACATTATACTAATGCAGGTAGACTATTTGTGGAATCTGTTACAGATCCTGAGATGCTGCTGAAAGCTAGATTTACTGATGACGTTCTATATTATTGTTGGATGCTTGCTATTGATGCACTGAGACTAGAAGCTAGTACATCTAACCCAGGTTCTGACATATCTAGGTGCGCTATATCTCTGGACCCGCAGAACAGACTACGTTTAAATCCCAGTAGACTACACACTCTATGGGCAGACTCTACTAAGACGGCAGGTACCGGAGTTAAGATCCCTTCGCCACAGAAAATAGGATCTATTATGACCAAAGCCGGTTTCAAAAGAAATAAAAGCGAACGGGCCAGTAACCATTCTAGTGGCGGGTGGGAAATAAATGCAGAGACTTTAGAACAGTTTCTAAGTGTAGCCGATTTAATTTCTTGGGATGATTTCGAAGAGTTAGTAACTACTGTTTTTTAGCCACGGGATAAAACGTCTATTTTCTTTTTGATTACTTTTATATCTTTCTCTAATGGCTCAAATTTTAATCTATTTGGGACACAACCTAACTCAAGAAAACATTCTATTATGTGCAGTTCCCGCAAAGTAAAGACTTCTGCTTTCTTAACGGCTATCTCGTTAAACCATTGCATGTACTGAGCGTCTGTAGGTAGTTGTATAGTCGCGCCGCCTTTGGTTAATTCTATTTCGATATAGTTTCCGCCACTTAAGGACGTAGTATGCGTCAGCATATAAGCGTTTTCCATGTCTTTTTTAGTTATGTTCATTATTAATGTCCTTTATTTTTAATACATTTATACATTACTGTACCTATGATTTCTGCCCAAATACGTTGTGTAGGTATAGTGTGCGGCGGAGGGAATAGACTCTCAACATCCTTAATACAATCTTGTAATGATATTTCTGGTATCGCGTCTCTCTTCACTAATTTCTGTTTCTTACGTCTCCTATTACAGAGAGCAGGATCAATTACATAAAAATATATTGTAACTATAATACTAACGATAAAAAATAATGTAGCTACTATACCAGCATTTCTCAAATAAATATCAATCATCGGTCCTCCTCAAATAAATCTTGTACGCCTTCGAAATAAACGTCGTCATATCTAGGCGGAGTTGGTTTTATTTTTCTTATCTTAGATTCCGATACCGACTTCGGTTTATAATCATCAACTATGTTAAAGAAGCAAGGTTGCGGAGGCATACGTTTCGCAAATTCGATAGGGTCTATATCAGCTATAAAGCAGCGAGGCCGTTGGTTTATCGTATTTAAAACCCTGTATTTTAGACTTAGTATACTCTCTGCAATTTGATCAGGTTTCATATTCAAAAAATCCTTTAGGAATATAATCGTACCAGTTTTCATCTAGGCAGCCTAAGCTGGTAGTATCTAGAGGTGCTGTTATCTTTTTATATACCTCTTCATTTATTTTAAAGTGCATCCATACTACCATTCTATCTATGTGCTGATCACGAGTCTTCTTCGTGTAGATAGACGGTCTCTGATCTAGATCCCCAGTCTTAGTATTTAAACAGTATGTATCGGCTATGGTCTTGAGTATCATCTCAAATGAAATCCTCTAAGACCTTAAGCTCTACCTTCAAAAGTCTCGCTAACTCACGTGCTTCTGCTGCTCTCCAGCCGTGGGTGAATCGATACTGCATCGTTTGATATGATGTACCAATAAGTTCAGCTACTTCCTTCATTTTGAGTCCTTCGTTAGTAGCGGCTTCGTGAATTCTGAATTTGTTTAGTAAAATAGTATTGTTCATACTTCGTCTCCTTGGTTTAGCCATTTCTCTAACCACCCCGGTACCCCTATATCAGCAGTGTTATCGATGACTTTTACGTTTATTTTATTGTCTTCCATCCATTTAATGCGATCAATATTACCTTTACTGGCATGGTGCCTGAGTACGTCATGTACCAGAAACTCTATCCTATCTGTATATGATTTAGCAGTCTTATTATAAGGTTCTACACTGGCTGCGCCTAGTGTATTTAGTATCTCACCTAATATTTGTTTTCTCATATTAACTCCTTAATGTGGAATTCTGTGTCTGTAACAGTGTCTATATTGGCTCTGATCGCTGTCCTGGCCGATTTCTTTATTTGGTTTCGGTCCATGTCATCACTTATATAGAAAAGATTATTAAAACACAGAGTTTTTATGTAAGTAGTTAGCCTAACTTCTGACATCGGACCCTCTGTATGGACCTCGATATTGAAATTAGGTCCGAAAAATAAAGTGGCATAGTGACTGAGATGTTTTACGAATAAGTCTATCAAGATAACCCCCTGTCTTTACAGAATTTCTCGTATTTTAAATCTTCAAATTTCATTTGTTATCTCCTTTACAAATAGACCCATACTGGCATACTCACCGGTTTCTAGATCGGTTCCTATCTTTTCTACTATATTATCTTTTTTATTGCCTCTATAGTCGTGTGTATGCATTAGAGCAATTACCTCTCCTTTTGGATGAAGTAATTTCTGTCTGGATATGGTTCTCTTTATTTCTAACCCACTTCTCTTGCCTACGTAGGGTATCTCTTTTAGTTTACTATACTCGTCCACAAGTACTACTATCGGTGCGTTCGGATGATCGTCGAGAATCTTTTGGACTTGCTCTGCATTATTCATTTATTTGCTCCTTCAACATTAGAACTATTTTCTTTAGTAGTTTTATGTCTTTATTAATTTTACTCTGACACATAAATAAATATAGAAATAGAACACTAATTATTACTCCTGTCATATAAGTCCTTTCTCTAACGCTATCCATTCTGAGACGGTAGCTCTCTCTTCTTCGACGTAAAATGTCTGGCTTCTAGGTATCCAGTATTCCTCGTCACCTATTAAATACAGTGCCGCACCGTCTGTTACCCTTAGTACTCTATCGAAAAATACGTCAACTAGTCTTGGGTTACCTTCCCCTTCAGGTATATCATCTAATACGATGTCGTTCTTTAAACTGCTTAGTTTGAAGCTCATTGTTTTCCCCCTATGATATTTATAATATCTTGAGTTACTTTATTCATGTCCTGCATGTCTCTTCTGATACTTAAGTCTGAGTCTATGGTATCTTTCAGTAACTGTTTGTAAGCTTCGTTCATCTTA
>Ga0307380_10008742_pt1 | contig 12944 bp, 16 predicted proteins | sample UN3MG_FD_202239 | JGI IMG/M metagenome (GOLD analysis project Ga0307380, IMG submission 202239) | Soil microbial communities from Risofladan, Vaasa, Finland - UN-3 | ecosystem: Environmental > Terrestrial > Soil > Coastal area > Acid sulfate soil | place: Finland: Risofladan, Vaasa | collected... | reverse complement strand
TACTAAATGCGGTAGGTAATCCCTACATATATACAATAGTTTTTTTCCTTTACGTTCTCGGCACAAAGATCTTTCTACCGATTCCTGTTGAGATCGGTTTATTTAATCCATATGTACACCCTGCGTTGTTGATAATCATCTTCGCTATTGGAAGTGGATGTGGATCATTGATTGTTTTTTACATTGGCACAGGAGTTCGAAAGACCGCAACAAAATGGACATTGAAATCCAAAAAAATAACAAAATTCGTCACATCCTCTGAAAATTTTGTAAAAAAATATGGAGCAATGGGACTCTATATCTTCATGAGCATTCCTTTAATGGTTGATACGCTTCCTTTGTATCTTTTTTCAATTTTAAATACAGAAGAAAATGGAAAGCGAGCATTATCGAAAAAAAAATTTGTGCTTATCAACATTCTTGCTGGAGCGACACGGGGAACGCTAGTCATCATCGTATATACCGTTTTAAAAATAAAACTCACTTAAAAACCATAAACACTTTATTGAATGTTTTACGAAGTTTTTCCTTTTTCTTTTCAGTACTAGCTCCAACTATTGATATGATAAAACCAGCAATTAGACCTGCTATACCAACCATATTCATCATTGGTGCCATTTGGTAATACTGAAAGGAATGGCTCATAGATTCACCCATGAAAAATGCAATTGCTCCAACTACGATAAAAACAATTCCAAGTATCACTAAGTCTCTGTCCATTTCCTTCCTCTTTTTAGTTTTGTAACTTTTTATCCTTTAAAAACATATCCTTAGATGATTGATTGAGCTGGGTCAAAAGAAGCTTTCTGTAAAGGGGAGGAAAGCAAATAGAACCCAGCTCAACGTATACAGGAATCATGACTAGTTTTAAAAGAATTTCTTTAAAAACATATCCTCCGGAACCAAGGGAGCATTGACACGGTTTCAAGCACTCAATGATAATGGTTTTTTGTGCGAAATCAAATGATAAAAAGAGAGTTGAACTCCCTATTTATGATCAGAGTCAATACCCAACAAATTTCTTATTGATGCTATATGCAGATGAGGAGCCAAAGAGGTTATAGCAAAAAATATTGCTAGTAGAAACCAAAATGTTGAATCCAAGCCAAAATCAACCTTCAACACTCTCCAAATGATTCCTATTACAATAAGTAGGAAGGCAAGACCTTCACAAATGTTACACCAATTTCCACAGCTTTTAAGTTGTTTTTTTGCTTCTTCTCGATCCTTAAATGGTTTTTCAGCCATTTCCTCACACCTCAATAATAAAAAGCAATTTCTTCTTTAAAAACATATCCCTGGAAAACAGAAGCATTGACACGGTTTTATATAAATTCCTTCATTTCGTTTATATTCGGGTTTTCGATGCAATTTTCCCTTACAGTAAACAGTATCTGACTTAATTGCGTGATTTGTGTATCAGGAAATCTCATTATTAATGCCTCACGAAATTTTTTTGCTTGTATAAGATTTTCTGCTGTAAAGATTGTAACCCAGTCATATTCGCCATGAATATAGTAGGAACTTATTACAGTAATTCCTAAATCTTTTTTCATAGGATTCATGTGAGTCGTTGTAATCTCAATAGTGTCTTTTGGAGCATGTTCTTTATGTGCACGCTTAAAAAATAATATGAATTTTTTCAGACCTTGTTCTTCACTACCAACAATAGCTGAATATCCCCAGATTTTTTTGTTTTTTTCCAGTTGTTTAATCAATCTCCAGACTTTTTGTCTTGAGAAACCACAGTGTTTAGCAATCGTGTCAATACTTTCGTTCGAGTTTTTGTGAAGCTCTGCAAAAATCTTTCTCTCATCTTTATCTTGCTGTTCTTTGCTAATTTTTGACATAGTTCACATCCAATACGAAAGGTTAAAAACAATTCCTTCTTTAAAAACATATCCTTAGAACCACGTTTTTTACTAATTTTTTACATGTTTAGCTCTATAGATAGAATATCCACCAACAATTGATAATAAACCAATAACAATAACCAATAGAACTAAAATTATAGTAGCTGTATTCGTAGGAAATCCAAAACCAAATAACATGCTAAACAGTGCGTACAATCCAATAATTAACAATGGTATCCCAATGATAAAGGAGCCTAATGGTAATCTTTCTCCTATAATCTTACCACCTTGAACACCTGAATCTCTAATACTTCTGTCTAATTCTATGTTATAATCTTCTGATTTCTCTTTATTCATAACCTCTGCCTCCACTCTGTTATTTTATAACTATTTCTTCTTTAAAAACATATCCTAAGAAACAAAACATTAGCATGATTTAACCTAGGATTTGAGCTAAAGGATATCAGTGTAATGGATTATCTATACTAAAATTAGTTCCAGGAATCCCTATCTTATTCTTGGTTCTTATTTTCCGATAAGGTTTTTTCTTTGACTTTCGTCTTGTCTTCTTGTATCCTATCTTCTTTTTTACAGTCTTATACCCGATAACGTTTTTAGAGTAAGGGTTAAGTATTTTCCGTTTACTTATAACGGTGGCTTTTCCATGACATACCTTACAAACAAGGTAACAATTTTTCTGACTGTTGTTCGCTGGGTTATTATCCTTATGGTCGAAGTCGTAACTTCTATCGCTCCATGTAAGTTTTCTTTTACAGCGTGGATTTCTACATTTTGAAGTATGAATAAACTTTTTGTGGTCAGTATAAAGTTCTGGTTTGTGTCCCCCTGCTTTCATCCATTCGATTTTTTTTGTACTGGTTTTAAAGACCTTTCTTTCCTTTGTGTTTTGTCTACCAAAAGGGTCAGGATACTTCACTTTTAATAAAGGGTCGATAGGCATAAACTTTCACTACTATAATTGAACTTCAAAACAATTCTTTCTTTAAAAACATATCTTTAGAACCCCATTCAAAGAGTAAAAATAAATCATTCTTTTGAATCTGTTATTTTAATGCATCTTTATTCCTGTTAACGTTTTGGGGTCTGTTATTCCATTGATTGTTTTAATTTTATGAATAATGATTTCTGCGATGCTCTCATAATCTTTTGCTTCAATTTTTGCTATTAAATCGTATTCTCCAAATAATGAATGAATTTCAATAACCTCAGGGATTTTCGAGAGTTTATTAAATACTTCATTTTCATGCAATGATAAAATATGCATAAGAACAAAACCTATTGCCATCTTTATTTCTCCTTTATCACCAATATCCTAACAATTATTCGTATCGTACTGCCTCAATTGGACTCATCCGGGCAGCCCTCCAAGCAGGATACAGACTGGAAAGCACACCAACAATGAGTGATACTGCAATGGCAAGGACCACCGACGTAATCGTAATAATCGGAACAAGTTGAAACGAACTTCCTCCGCCCATCGACATAAAACTCCCAAGAATCAGTGTCAACGCCTGCGACCCAAACACACCAAGAATAATACCAATACTCCCACCAACACCACTCATCAACACGCCTTCGATGATGAAGATACTCATGATATCGCGAGTTGTTGCACCTATCGCCTTCATAATGCCAATCTCACGAGTCCGCTCCATCACTGAGGTAAGCATCGTATTCATAATCCCAATGGAGGCAACAACAAGTGCAATCGACGCAATCCCCACAAGCACTAACTGAAGAATACCAATAATATTTTGCACCATCTTAAGAATAGAGGTCATCGTCATCGCAGTCGCAAAATCCTTCTTACCATGATTTCCGTTGATGGCATTCTGAATAGTGGTCGCAATGGATTCTGCGTCATTGACGTTATTCACCCGTACATAAATTAAGCTAATATTACTTTGACCGGTTAATTTCTGAAAATCACGGGAACTCATCAATACGATACTGTCTGAAGACACACCACCCATGCCCTGTTTTCCGAAAATACCGCTGACAAAAAACTTCTGACCGTTAATCTTGATCCTTCCACCAACAGAAATATCGGCATCAAAGGTATCATGCGCGATACTATATCCAATCATGATCTTATTCTGCTCACCTTCGTTGAGAAATTCTCCTGCTTCTAAATTCTGACTCGCGTATTGAAGCTTCATAACGCTAACTTCCATGCCTGTCAGAGAGAGAACCGTTGTTTTCCCATTGTATTCCGCAAGACCAACACCAGACAACTGGGTACTCACCTCTTTGATTCCCTGGAGACGTTCGATACCCGCTATATCCCGTTGCGTGAAATATTCACCGGCTGATGTTGATCCTCCCCCACCAAACGAGGAGAAACCACCACCGCCGGTAGACACAATGATGACATCAGATAATGAAGAGAGTTCCCCGGTAACCGCCTGCTGCATTCCTTCCCCGAGAGCCAATAGAGAGATAATCGCCATGATACCAATCGCGATACCAAGCAACGTTAAAAGCGATCGAGACAGGCGATGCCGAAGATTTTTGAATGCGAGCTTCACATGGTCTCTAAGCATGCTCTTCTTGTACCTCCCCGTCTTGAATCCGAAGCACACGTTTGGCACGCTGCGCGATCGCCATATTATGCGTCACAATGATAATGGTCTCCCCTTTTTTGTTTACGTCTTCAAGGATTTGCATAATATTTTCCCCTGATTTAGTGTCAATGTTTCCGGTCGGTTCATCCGCGAGAATAATCGACGGGTTATTCGCAAGAGCACGAGCAATAGCAACTCGTTGTTGTTCACCCCCGCTCAGCTCTGAGGGTTTATGGGTTAACCGTTTTGACAGCTCAACCAGCTCAAGAAGCTGCTTTGCTTTTTTTGTCCTGGTTTGACTATCAACACCTGCAAATCCCATTGAGAGTTCCACATTCTCTAAGGCGTTTAAGGTTGGAATCAGATTGTATTTCTGGAAGATAAAACCTATTTTTTCTCGTCGGATCCTGGCAAGCTCATTTTCATTTAATGTTGAGACATCACTGCCATCGATGAAGATGTTGCCTGATGTTGGTTTGTCAAGACAACCAAGGAGATTCATCAAGGTTGATTTCCCAGAACCTGACGGACCGATGATGGCGATGTAATCCCCCTGTTTGATACGAAGATTTGTCTCCCGCAATGCAAAGACCTGCAAGGGGGGTTTGCCATAAGTTTTTGAGATATTCTCTGTGACGATGACGTCCTTACTCATTATGCCTTCCGCCGTTTTTTCCACTGCATATAGAACAGTACGACCACAACGATAACGACGATGATGAGAATAATCGGCGTTAAACACGTCACTAACGAGGGAGCCTGAGGCATACCATTTGATCCGGACGTACTTGTGCTACCAGTAGATTGATAGCTCTGACCGGGCCCAGAGACAACGCTAAACGATTTACTGACCACGGGGGTCTCATAATAGTCATTTCCCTGTTTGAAGGAGACTTTAAAGCCAATGATCTGCGTTCCGTATCCAACCGTGTCAGCGTAGATGTCAAAGGATGCAGAGAACACATCATCAGGATCCATAGAGCCGATAAAATACTGCGAGGGAATCACGGTTGCGTTACAGATAGGGGTTATGAGAACACCGGTGATCTTCTCTGTTTTTGCGTTATACACCTCAATGCTTATTCTCGCGGAGCCTCCTTTCGTGATGCTGAGGGGAAAATTGGTAATAATCGGTGCAACATCTAACGCCTCAATAACGGAGAGTGGAGCGACGAGTGAGTTTGTATGTAGATTATCCCCATTTTTGTAACTCACGGAAAAGGAAATATTACTCTTCCCAGTTTCAATTGGTTTGGCTGAAAAAACAACGTCTTCTGATGTTTCTGCAGCAAGTGATCCTATGAAATAACTCTGTGGGACGAACTCGACACCTTCTCCATGTGGAGTGATAATGATTTCTTTTACCACGTTTTCTCTTTTATTCACCGCAGTAACGATAAGTTCTGTGGTTCCTCCTTTGGAGATTTGCGAAGGGATACTGGTTGAGAGGACATCAACTGAGGCATTACTTACTTTGACTAAAAGCGGATAGGCGACATCAGTGCCACCGCTGACATCAACATTTACAACGGGAAAATATATTCCTTCGCTCATGTTTTTATCGACAATGAGTTTGAAGTTCACTTCGATGCTTGCTCCTGCGGCAAGATGGCCGATATCTTCATAGTTTGCTGTTGCGCGAATATGTTTTCCGCCAGATTGTGCAGCGACAATCCAGATATTATTGATATCTACACCAAGGGTACGCACAATGGTCGTTGAATCTCCAACTGGGCCTGATGTCGTTGTTTGAGTCGCGACGGTTTCCGCGTTTTTCACCTGAAGTGTTAATATCGCGGTATCACCAGGCATGAGGATTTCTGGGGATAATTGGTATTGTGAGATCATGACAGCTGGACTTGCGTGCACGGTGGGGATATACAGGGATATTAATGCACTGAAAATCAGTGCTGATATGATGGTTGTTTTCATTATTTTTTTCATATTAATTTACCTCCTTTTGTAACTCAGACGAGCAACGTCTGAGTATTTTTATTACTTCGTTCTTTTTTCCTTTATAGGACATAAATACAGAGTTTTGTATCTGCATCATTGTTGAGAGTACCTCGCTATCTTCTTCAATCATGTCGATTATTAAATTTCTATATTTCATGAATTTTTTCATCATCTGTTCCCCCTGTTTCTTTACATGGAGTATTATTTTTTTTCCTTTTGGTGTGATTTCAAAAATGATTTTTGCTCGTGCTTTTTTGGTTTTAACTTTAATGAGTTCTCCTTTTTCTAATTGTTTTAATAGAGGATAGATGGTTCCTTTGCTTGGCACCCAGGCTCCTTCTGTTTTTTCTTTTATTTCTGAGATGATCTCATATCCTGATTTCGGTTTCTTTTTTAATGAGCAAAGGAGGTACATAGTGAGTATTCCTCTCTGTTGTCCGTTATAAGTTTCAAAATTCATGATGTTGGACATAAGGGCGGGTATTTATGATCAATTTATAAATATTTCGGTATTGAACGGTTCAGTCCCGATATATTGTTCAATCGAACTTCATTTTGCTTTGAAAAATATAGATATCTAAAAACTGCCCTAAAGTACATTGCGTAAAGTCTGTTTAAAAATTTTTGTTTTTTCTCCTGTTAAACAACCGTGCTAATAATTAGCTCGTTGAGGGAGATTCGGACTCGTATTTGTTAACAAATTTGATGGTACCATATTTGTTGCGGAGTTTTTTCAATGTTCCCGTCGGGAAGGGAACACGAATTTACCAGTAAAAGTGCAGGGGAAAGGATTTGAACACATGATTACCGGTTAAATTCTAAGTAGGGGATAATAATTACTCCTGTAAAAGCCTACTATTTCATACGTTCTCTTTTCAACTCATCCATGGGATGTCATAGGGTTCTTGTGCAGGATGATTATCAAATAAAAATTTTGGAACAGTAATAAACCAACCTGGGCCCCAAGAACCATATGTTCCTGGTGCTATCAATGGTTCATATTTGTATTTAATATGATGGCGATAAAGCCAATCAGCCACATCTCTTTCTACTTTATTAGCTACGTGATCTCCATTTAATGTAGTAAATGGTTTCTCATACGGAAATAATCCTTTTTGTGTAGTTTAACATTATACTCATCAACATAATAATCTAACACATATCGTTTTAATGTGAGAAGGTATTCTGGGTCTTCACAAAGATTGTTGATAATTTTATTAATAATCTGTTCAGGAGTTTCACGAGCAATCTGTTTTGATTCAATTTCTGCATCATATCTATTATCTGTTAGAATACGATATTTCGTGTCAAATTCTTTGTCACCTCTTATCCTTAAAATCTGATTACAAAGACCATGAAAAGTTTTCAAAGATATATTCGACAACCATGGATACTTTTTTACATGCTCTCTCCGTTTCTGATTTTTCTGCTCTCGAGTCAATGTCTTATCAGATATGAGCTTTTGATATGCATTATTTTTATCAGAGAGGGATATCAATCTATCAATCATTTCATTAGCTGCATTTTTTGTAAAAGTAATAGCAAGAATGTTCTTTGGATCGATATCTTTTTCAGAGATCTTATTCTCTTTAATTTTGTTTCTAATAAGTTCTATTTTTAATTTTATATTTTCTTGTTTAGATTTATTATTCTTTAGTTTTTTAAGTTCATTCTTTAATTTTTGTTGTTTTTTCATATACCAATTAATTTTATCCAATTTAGCAAAAACTCCTTTGGATTTAGGAAATAAACCTTTTAATTTATGATAATCCATCAATTCCTTCGTCGATGCTGAAAGTAATTTATCTAAAATCGGATCAATAAAAAAATTCGCAGGATACAAGGCGAAAGTCGTTGTCATAGAAAATCATCAAAAACCCAACAAATAAAACTTGACCAGTGGGGTATTTGTAGCACCCCAGAGGTCTTGAGGTCTGATAAAATGACTATCAAACCCCGAAGAGAAATAGAATCAAGCGAAAATAAATGTTTCCATGCTGAGATCACAATAGACTACAAAACTATACCATATGGTTTTAATGTCCTGACTAATGAACAAACACAAAGAACTAACATTAACCATACTTGTTCTAATTACGATTCTTGGGATGAAAACGTATCTGTAGAGATCCAATTACAAAACCCAACAGAGAAAAACTCAATCAGCATAGCAGAGTTTTTAGGAAAATACCTTGATTTAACTCCCATCAGAAACGTTTTCTCCAACGAGTATGGTGAAGTTGATTATCACTATCGTTTTCCACTGGACGCAATGATAAAATCATCAATGATTTGGAGAATTAAAAGTATGCGATCATTCCAAAAACTCGTTAATAGATTTGAAGCTAATCGACAGGACGCACAGATTATTGGATTTAAAAATAATGGTAACGGCAGGTGTAAAATCCTTGTTAGAAGAACATTTCGGCATTGGGAGAATATTCGTATGGATAATCATACACTTGAAAGTGCAATGGATCGTTGTATAATCGCTTTAAAGAATGAATTGGAAAAGCATGGGGAAATACTTGGGAAACGAATTGGAATTGATTCTACGCCCTTAGAATCACTTTTTAACGACGATCAAGCAGGCTATAGTGGTCATTACGAAAAAACAGGGTACAAGATACATGTTGCTTATGATCTTGATAGGAATATTCCCTTAGCGATTATTATTACTCCTATGAATGAAGGAGACTCTCCATTTTTCAAAGTTTTGTTAGCAAAGCTACATCTGTTAGAAATAAAATTCGAGAAGGTGTTTGCAGATGGGGCATATGATTCCTATGAACATTTTGCTCTGGTTCACGTAACGTATAATGCAAAATTCTATACGAATCTTGGTATCACCGCTATTAATAATGAAAAAGGAACCGAGGAATACATCAATCAGGAATACAACAAGTTTTGGAGATGGAAAGATTTCATCTCACTTGATAAAGCAACAATGCAAGATAAACTGGAATACCTTATGAAACACGATAAAACAGAGATTGCTGGTGCATATTTTAGAAACCAATTATTAAAGGAACGGAGACATCGGAAGATTCAAAAAGCTAGGGAAAACAGATGTTCTGATGATCTTAAAAAACGCTTTTTAATAAAGAATTATGAATTATTTTTTTAATTTACGGATCTTAAATTCCCCAATTACTGTCGGAATTATCTCTAGCTCATCCCCCTCATTGATATCGTGTGCCTTGGCAAGCTGGCTTGGTATTGTTATAACAAGGCTGCTTCCCACTATACGTGCTTTCCTTGTTAGAGGCATTAATCCCCTCCTACAATAGTAGGTAATGTATAGCTAGATATATATATGTTTTGATTTTTTCAAATATATCTATATACATATCTCTTACATGGGAAGATTCCACGGTCATTCTCTAAAGAAGAAACCAAAACATTATCAATAAATATCACTTACAGGGGGTGGCGTGAGGCAGTATGAAACTCTTTATTGACACCGCGGATTTAAATGAGATTAAGGAAATCGCATCATGGGGGATACTTGATGGAGTCACCACAAACCCGACGCTACTTGCGAAAAGTGGACGATCTTTTCAAGAGGTCATCGATGAAATTTTCACCCTTGTCGATGGACCAATCAGCCTTGAGGTGCTCAGTGAAAAAGCAGATGACATGGTCAAAGAAGCAAAGCAGATTATGGTAAAAATACCGCAGAACTATCGTAAAAATGTCGCCATAAAAATACCGATGACCCCCGAAGGCTTGAAAGCGGTGAAAGCACTCTGCAAAGATGGAATCAAAACGAATGTTACCTTAATTTTTTCGGCAAGCCAAGCCTTGCTTGCAGCAAAAGCAGGTGCTACCTTTGTCAGTCCGTTCATTGGACGATTAGATGACAACGGACAGGAAGGAATGCGAGTCATCGAGGAGATCATGGACATCTTTTGTAATTACGATATCGAAACAGAAGTCATCGTCGCAAGCATCAGGCACCCCATTCATGTCATTGAGTCAGCACGACTTGGTGCAGACATCGCAACCGTTCCACCTGACGTTATCAGAAAAATGATGAAACATCCCTTGACTGACGCCGGTATAAAGAGTTTCGTAAAAGATTGGGAGAAAGTAAAAAAATAATACGTTATTTCTTCTGATGACTTGATAAATGCTGAAGACCTTTTTCTGTTAGTTTCACTTCATTATCTGATATATATTGCAGCATCTCAAACTTGAGGAGTTTTTGGATCATTGTATCGAACTTCTGATTGGAGATATGGAGCAGTGCGATTGCCGACTGAACATCTGTGTCTCGTCGTCGTATCATGTCCAATAACTCATTTTCTTTATCGGTTACCTTCAGCATCGTCGTTTTAGGGGAGTATACCAAGTTTTGATCCTTTGATTCTGTAACGCGCTCGACATATTCTTCGATGAGGAGATCGAGCTGTAAGGAATCGAGTAATTTTCCCTGCTCATCGTATAGAAGGCACACGTTGTTATCATACTTCCATGTCGACACCGAATCCCAGGTGTACGGAATTTCCTCTTGTGCTCCTCCTTTTGGACCTGATGGGGGTTGGAGTTGGAGTCCTTTCATCTGATACCGTTTATGTTGTTCTGTTTGAATTGATTCAAAGTTTACTCCAAGGTTTCGTAATTCGTCTACATACGAATCCCCGAGATGGTCTTTTAATTCCGTGATAAAATACAAACCAACATCCTCACCGATCGTTTCAATTAATTCCAGATGAGTGACCCGGATGAGTGCATCGATTGCTTCACCGAGTCGAGATGGTTCGATGGTGTCAAGTGAGGGGTCAAAGGTAGCGTTAATCCCGCCCTCTGAAAAAAAATCTGCTTGAATTGAAACAGAACCAAGGAAATTAAATTTGGTCTCTAATTTTTTCACCGTGGTTTTAAGTATCTGAATCGCAAAACTATCAAGAGTCCGTCGTCCCACCACCTTAAAAAGTGATTCGAAAACTCGAGTGATGCGAATGGAGTTTTTTATTTTTGACATATCTCCTAAAAAGAGAGAATCGGTTCCTTGTTTATAAAATCTTGTTCATCTATTACCAAATGTGTCCCCAGTCGTGGCTCTTGCATTCTGGGCACACAAACACGGTTTGATCATGTCGTCCAGACGTTTTTAACGGGACAAGGAAATTGATGTCACAGTTTTTACAATGATACATGTTTATAATAGAATTTCTTCTCCCCTTCATACATCATATACAACGATTGCAGGTTAAAATAACTTTCCATGATGAAAATATCATCATTTTTTATGATCTTTCGTTAATGAAATCTAGATTATTCTACAGAGTATTTTCCCCAGATGTTTTTTTTGTTCAGACAGAATAAAAAGAAAGATGAAAATAAGGTATTTGTTCATTTCTTTCGCCACCCCCAATATATCTCACCTCTCTTTATTTTGTTACCGTTATTGTAATTATGTAGGTTTTGGAAGACTGTGAGGGGCTTTTCTAGGCATGTAAGCGCGTTATATTAGTATGAGTATTTATCTATTCATCCATATTTAGCATGGTTGTTAAGCAGGGTACATTAACACTATAAAATTGAAATGGAGAGACTATTTATCTTTGATAAGCTCATTCAGAGGTTATATCTTTTCGAGAAAACCGTCATTGTTGATGTAGAGTATTGATAGACCTTTCACGTCTTCATTCCAAAATAAAACACCATTTCGTTTTTCTATCTTTTTCATTTTTGTTTCTCCTCCGCTCGTTATCGGATTAAACCTATGCCTCCTTTGTATGTAGTCATAACATCGTATATAAAACGGAATGACTTTTTTTTCCTCCAGAAATAAAAAAACAACTAATAATTTAAGGAAATGAAGGAAAATGGGGAGTCCAGTCTGGGCGGAAAGGTAGATGAAAAAACAACTCTTGATTTTGGGAATCATTTTTATGCTTGTAGCTGTAGGGTGCTTTTAAATAACCATACGTGATTCAAGATATTACCACATATATAGATACCAAAATAAAGAGAAGTCTTATCTGCGTCCTATTTATTTCGGACACAGACATCTCTTCTTTCTGTTTCTGAGGATATGTTTTTAAAGAAGTAACTTCAGGATTATAATATCGTTGAGAAAAAATCAGTCTCGTAACCATTTTTTGTTACAAATGTTATGAAAAATATAGAAAATTTTTAATATACGGTCAAGTTACGTTTTGTTGGAGAAGAGGAGGAAAGGTATCGATTCTTCTTAAATATTATCCCCTTAATTTTTAACCTTTCCTCCAATTATCTAGAATGAGATGAAATGAGAAAAAGAGGAAAGGGAATGGTTGTTCATATTTTATTTTCCTTTTATTTATTCATTTTTTTTCCTCCTTATTTTCCCGTTCCTCCCCTCATCTATTCGGAGAGCAAATGAGAAAAAGAGGTACAGAACCCTTGTATTTAAGTGAAGATTTTGTTGAAAAGTTCTCTGAAGTATTTTTCCGAGATGATTTGATTATGGACTAAATAATCATGTGATTCTTTATTTCTCATGTTTTTCTTATTAGCACAAAACCTGATGATTCTAAGGGTATGCTTTTAAAAAAGTAAC
>Ga0307380_10008741_pt1 | contig 12946 bp, 10 predicted proteins | sample UN3MG_FD_202239 | JGI IMG/M metagenome (GOLD analysis project Ga0307380, IMG submission 202239) | Soil microbial communities from Risofladan, Vaasa, Finland - UN-3 | ecosystem: Environmental > Terrestrial > Soil > Coastal area > Acid sulfate soil | place: Finland: Risofladan, Vaasa | collected... | reverse complement strand
GCCGCTTCCGCCAGCGTGATGTAGTTGGTCATGTCGGGCCCTCTTTCCTGCCGCGGCTGGTCGCGGCCGGGGAGGGTGACTACCTCCGCTCGCGGCCCGAACCAAGGTTCTTTCCGAACGAACGCGAAATGCCTGTGTTCCCTGCATGCCCTGGTGCGGTTACATGTCTCATCCGGCCCGCCAGGGGGGCGTGGGAAACGGCGCGCAGGCCGGACGATTGTCGCGGCGGGGCGTCGGCGGCGGAGTGGGGCCCTGTCCGGACCGGCGTGCCCGGTCCCGCCGCGACGACCGGAGCCCAAGCCCGGACGCCGTGTGGGACGTCCTGGGGCGAGATGCGGAGGTCGCCGGGCACAAGTGTGCGCCGCGCTACGCGAGGTCCGGGATCTCCTGCCTGGTCAGGAGCAAGCGGATCGACCGGCTCTGGCCGGGCACGCGTTCGATGAAGCCCTTGCGTTCCAGTGTCACGACCATCTGATGCACCGCTGCGGAAGACGTGCGGAAATACAGGTGCATGTCCGACTCAGCAGGCGGCTGGCGGTTGAGCTTGGTGTAGTAGTAGATGAAGGCCAGGTACTGCCCCTGCGTGGGCGTGTAGGCGGGGCGAGGAGAAGGCTCAGGCGGAAGGGCCGGATCGGATGGCTGCTGTTTCATGCCGCCTCCCGGTAGTAGCTCTTCAGCAGCCCGCCCAGCCGCTCGCGGCAGAGGACGGGCCCCTCCGTGGGCTGCGGCTCGTCCGGCTCGATGATCCGGACGTTGCCCAGGCCCTGATGCGGCCTCTCCGTCAGATAATGCTCGACGTAAGACGACAGGACGTATCGGATGTGCTTCTCTCCGAAGAAGATCATCTTGTCGAGCAGCTCGCGGGTGACATTCCGCACAAAGCTCTCGGCCACGGAATTCAGGTTGGGCGACTGCTTCGGGAGCTTCAGGGCCCGCACGCCGACGCCTTTGAGCGTCTCGCGGAACTTCTTCGTGAACAGCGGATCGCGGTCGTGGATCAGGATCCGCTTGTCCTTCAGAAAACCGTCCTCGGCGTCGGTGAGGTTGCGAGCCCACTGGAGCATCTGCACTTCGCAGGGGTCGGCGTGGATGCCCACGATCTCGACCTTGCGGGTGGCCAGCTCGATAACGAAGAAGACCATGTAGCGGGTCAGGCCCTTCAACCCCCAGGCCTCCACGCTAAAGAAATCACACGCGGCGATGCTGTCCCAGTGGCTCTTGATGAAGGTGTTCCAGGTCGTCTTGTACGGCTTGTCCGGGTCCGGCAGCAAGCCGTGGTCGAGCATCACCCGTCGGACGGTCTGCCAAGACACGTCGTACTGGAGCTTCTTCAACTCGCCATGGATGTGGCCGTAGCCCCAGCTCGGATTGTCCGCGGCCATCCGGAGAACCAGGTCGCGGATCAACCTCTGCTTGGTGGGCTTGGGGCCGCGTCTTCTCTTGCCGCTGCCATCGTACTTGCGGGCGATCAGCCACCTATGCCAGTGGAGGATCGTCGCGGGCGAGAACAACGTGCCGAACTGCTCCAGCAACCGATGGCCAAGGGCCTTGCCCTTCACGGCCAGGCGTCGTTTCTGGGAGTCGTTGAGGAGGATGCGTTTGTGGCCCAGCTTCTCGCGCAGGATTCGGTTTTCCTCGCGCAAGTACGAGATCACGTCCTGCTGCTGGCGGTTCATCCAGCCGGCAATGGCCACCGTGATGAAGGTCCATGGTGTGAAGGTCATGGGGGGAAAGGATAGCGGCGAACGGCCAGACGGGCAACTCCATCGAGAGCGGAACCTGTAGCCCCACGGGATGGCCCAAGAGGGTCAGGTCCCCCGCACTGCGTGAAGCAACTCCTGCGCCTTCTCCCCGTTGCCCGAGCGCCGGCGTCCTGCTGGCCGATGGTCAGTAGATCCGACTCGCCTCAATGCCCGCGAGCTTGCAGAACTGCCGTAGAGGACGTTCCAGGTTGCCCAGGATGAACAACTGATGGAAGCCCTTCACGTCGCGCGTGTCCTCGCAGCCGTCCACCGTCACCTCCACTGCCGTCCGGCAACAGCCGCTGGGCGGCTGGGTGATGTTCGAGACCACCCGGCCGGTGCCGATCATCACCGTCTTCTTCGGCCAGCCGAACTGGACGATGGTCACCTCCTTGCCCTCGGGCCAGAGGACCTGCATGGAGACGCCCTGGCGGGAGTGGTAGTTGCGGACCATGTACGGAGCACGGTAGTCCCTGTCGCAGCCTTCCAGCCTGGTCGGTGAGGTGCAGTGCGCCCCGATCAACGTGTTGTCGACCGTGTTGGGCGACGGGTCCTGGATGAAGGTCGGGCGGTTGAACAGCAGGAAAGACACGAGTTCGCCCAGCGAGGCGTGGTTGCAGCCTTCGCAGGTGGCCACGATCCCATCGTCGCGCAGCTTGGAGGCCGCCAGGCACGGCGGCTTGGTGATCAGGCAGCCCGCCAGTGTGATGCCCTGGCAGTCGTGCTCCGCGATCAGCCGGCGCAGGACGCCGTACTGCTGGGCGGCCTCAAGGATGTCGGCCTTCGTCGGCTCGACGATCTGCTTGGCGTTCTTCGCGTAGTAGTCGCCGATGGCCCTGGATTCCTCCGTCTCCTTGGCCTTCCTGATCTCCTGCTGCCAGTTGGCCTTGCACGGCACAATCGTGGCGCCCAGCTCGTGCGCCGAGTCGCGGCCCCCCGCCGTGGTCAGGATCCGAGCGTGCTTCAGCCGCCAGATGGCGTTCAGCATGCGCAGGGCCATCTCCAGCCATTCGACCTTCTGCGTGGCGGCCATCAGGACACCGGTCTCCTTGCGCCCAAGCTGAAGGTTGCCCGTGAAACCGCTCAAGTGGCTGTAGATGATCGTGGGAATGCCGCCCCGCTCCCGGACGAGCTTCTGGACGGGGCCCCAGCCGAACAGCTCCATCGCGCCGAGGATCTGGCCGTCGGGTGGCGCCTTCTTGAGCTGCTCAAGATACCTCCCGACCTGGGCGTCGGTGTGGATCGGCTCGTCCTGGACCCGCAGGTCCACGCCGAGTTTGTCCGCCGCCGCCCGAAGGGTCCTCGTGAACAGGGCCTGCTGGGCGGGGATATCGCACGCCCCGCCGGGCCAGCTTACGTCCGCCGGCTTCGGCGGGCGGATGAACACCACGTTGACTGCCGGTCTGGCCGCTGGCTTCGGCTCTTTGGCGAAGAGAGAAGAGGCGAAGTCGAACAGGCCCATCTCTGTCGCCGCCGCCGCTGCGGCCGTCCCGGCCAGGAAGCCCCGCCGGCCCAACGCCGTAGGGCAATGCCCCGGTCGCCATGCTCGACAAGTTGACATGAGGGTCACTCCTTCCAGTCAGTAACGTTCGCCCTTTGGCTGGCTAGACGATGGCGGTTGCTTGTCCGCTGACTTGAGCCCGTCGTACCTCCCGGCGATCAAGTACCGGTGCCACCGGAGAGAGGATGGTGTCTGGGCTGAAGAGGCTCCCGCACTGGCGCAGGAGATCCCGGCCCAGCTTCATCGCGGCCGTCGCCAGCCGACGCTTCTGCGCGTCGTTCAGGATGATGCGCTTGTGGCCGAGCTTCTCGCGTAGAACGCGATTCTCTTCCTTGAGATACTCGATGACTTCCTGCTGCTGCCGGTTCATCCAGCCGGCAATCGCCACCACGGTGAATTGCCATGGTGTCCAAGCCATGGAGCCAGATGATACCGGCCAGAATCGACGAACGGAACGCTCGATAGCCATGCCCAGCGGCCTTCAGCTGCCAACTCGTAGGTACACCGGGTAGGCCGGGGGCAGAGGCGAGAGGCTTGGGCGAACACCTGCGTGCTCGTACGCCCTGCGGAAGCGATTGCCGTTGACGAACTCCCAGGGCCGGGCTTAGACTCAAGATGCTGGGTTCCAGGGCTATGCGGATGTCGAGACGCCATCTTCTCCGTGCCGCGAGCGCGTCGGCGGTGGCCGCTACCATCGTCAACCGACGTGCCGACGGCGATGCCTCGGGGCTCCGGGCTTCCGAACCGAATAAGAACAAGAAGACGCTGCGATTGGGCCTGTTCCAGCAGGTGCCGGTCAAGTGGGACCTCAAGGCGAATCTGGCCGCGTTCCTCGACGGCGTCAAGACGGCGGCGACCAACGGTGTGGAGCTCCTGGTCACGCCCGAATGTTTCCTCGACGGGTACGCTGCTTCCGATCCCGCCTCGACCCGGGCCAAACTCGCCGCCGTGGCGCAGAACGTGGCCAAGAGCCCGCACCTCGACCGCGTGGCCGAAGCGGCGGCCAAGCGCCGCATGAGCATCGTCTTTGGATTCACGCAGAAGGGCGGCGGCGCGATCTACAACTCGGCCGGTCTCTGGGACGCTCGCGGCCTGCTCACCGGCGTCTACCACAAGACGCACCTGCAGAAGCACGACGAGCAGTTCGATCGCGGCGAGGCGCTGCCGGTGTTTGAGTCCCCGTGGGGACCGCTTGGCATCATGATCTGCGCCGACCGCCGCTGGCCCGAGACGGCGCGGGTGCTGCGCCTGCAAGGGGCGCGGCTCATCCTATGTCCCAGCTACGGCATGCGCCACGAGGCCAACGAATGGTGGATGCGGACCCGGGCCTACGAGAACGACTGCTTCGTCGCCTTCGCCCATCCCCGTGTGGGTTTCGTGGCCGACCCCGCGGGGAACCTGGCCGGCAAGCTCACCAACTCCCCGGGCGGCGTGCTCGCCGTCGATCTGGACCTCTCGAAGGCCGACCGCCACGCCCACCTCGATGATCGCCGGCCGGACCTTTACGGCTTGATCGCCCGGCAACCGAAGGACCGGGGCGCGGCTTCGTCATCGCCGCGCCCGGCGAAAGAGCCGCCAACGAAGAAGAAGAGGCCCAAGGAGAGCAGCCCATGAGCGATCCACTCCGTAGTCGCTTGCCCATCACCGGCATTGGATCCCTCTTGCCGATCGCCCTGATTGCGCTGACCGGCCCGATCGCGCGGACAGGCGGGGCCGTCGGAGCGGCCGAGCAACCGGCGACCGGCACGCTCAAGGTCAGGATCGTGGACGAGTCGGGTAAGCCGCTGCCGGCGCGCGTGCATCTGCGCGACGCCGAGGGGCGCTACCTCTTCCTCGCCGGCCAATCGACCCGCCAGCGGTCCGTCTACAGAGGGACCCAGCCGGTTGCCGGCGACTGGTTCTACGCCGTCGAGCCGTTCAGCATCGATGTAATCCCCGGTCAGGCGACGATCGACATCACCCACGGGCCCGCCTTCGCCACGGCGCACGAGGCCGTGCCCATCGTCGCGGGCAAGACCGTCGAGAGGACCTACACGCTCAAGCGGCTGATCGACCCCGCGGCGAAGGGCTGGTACAGCGCCGACGAGCATCTCCACCAGCCGCCCGACAGCGCCCTCATGCTGGCCGAGGACCTGAACCTTACCGTCATACCCGTCTGCGGCGGCGTGGACCTGCAGTACCGCCCCAGCCAGCGGCTCACCCAACTGCCCGACGCCACCCACCTGGTGGTGAGCCAGCTTCCGGCCGTCGAGTGGGACTGCTTCCTCTGGAATCTCCCCAAGCCCCTGACCCTGCGCCTGGATAACCGGGACTGGCCAAAGGAGGACTTCGCCACGTCCGACCGCCCCGGCGGAGCCAGCGATCTCCGCACCTCGTTGATCGTCCGCACGCCCTTTCTCATCGAGCAGGCCCACGCCGACGGCGCCACGACAATCGCCTACATGCACGACCCGTGGCGCCTGTGGTACTACCCCCTCTACGTCGCCAACGGCTGGATCGACGTGTACGGCGTCCTGGAGAACGGCTACTGCTCGACCGCCAACCGCGGCGAGGCCGAGTTCTGGCGCGGCTTCGACGGCGAGAGGGGCAACTTCGCCGTCTGGTACCGCTTCCTCAACTGCGGCTATCGCCTGCCGGCCTCCGCCGGCACCGACAACATCGGCATGGGCGTGGGCGTGTGGAAGGGGTACAACCGTGTCTATGCCAAGGTCGATGGCCCATTCACCGTGGAGAGCTTTCTGGCCGCACTCAAGCGGGGGCGAAGCTTCGTGACCAACCGCCCGCTGATCTTCGTCACCGCCGGCGGCAAGGAGCTCGGCTCGGAGATCGCCCTGGCCACCGCCGCGGGCGCGCCCCCGACGCTCGAGGTGGACATCCACATCGTCTCGGCCACGCCAATCTTCCGTATCGACGTCCTGCACCAGGGCCGCGTGCTCAAGCGAATCGACGTCGATCCCCCCTCCGGCGACATTCGCCGCAAGGAGAGCCTGGCCATCCCCGGCAGCGGCTGGCTGGCCGTGCGATGTTTCGGCCGGGGCGACAATCCCAACCACTCGCCCGCCTGGGCGCTGGCGCACACGAGCCCCTTCTACGTGATCGTGGACGGCCGCCCGATCCGCTCGCCGGAGGACGCCCGCTACTTCCACACCCAGTTCTCCGCGTTCGTGGAGCGCTCGCTGCCCCGTGTGAAGGACGACCAGATCCGCCGGAGCCTGGAAGCCAAATGCCGCGCCGCCCTGGCCAGGTATGCGGAACAGGCGGAGATCGCGCAATAATGGAGCGAGTTGAGGATCATCATCAGCCGGTCACACGACGGGACTTCGTTTGCGGGGCGGCTGCTGCCGGCGCGGGGCTGCTCCTCCTGGGCGACCCGACCTCTGGCCAAACGCCGGCCGCCAACGGGCAGCCCGGCACGGCATCGGTGTTCCGGACACCGGTGATCGCCTCGCCGTGGGGTCGAATCGTCGAGTACCCGACGCGACTGAACGACTTCTGTCTGTTCCGGGACCGCCAAGACACCTGGCACTGCATCGGGATCATCGGCCCCACTTGGGAGACGGAGCAGTCGTTCTTCCACAGCACGGGCGCCAGTCTCTCGGGGCCGTTCACGAAGCAGCCGATGCTGCTGACCGCCATGCCCGCCTGGGCGGGCAGCGGCCGCAGCAACAACAACCGCCCGCAGAAGCACGCCCCGTTCGTCGTCTTTCGCCAGGGGCTGTATCATCTGTTCTACCGCCGGCCGCCGGGGACAATCCTCGTGGCCCGGTCACGCGATCCATTCCACTGGCCGGACGAGGTGGAGTTGGTCTTTGAAGCCGGCGATGCGCGGGACGTGTGCATCGTGCCGATCGGCAGTCGGTTCCACATGTACTACTGCCAGTCCGCCGCCGTGGAGGGGCATGCCCAGCCGCTAAGCTGCATCCTGCTGCGGACATCAGCGGACCTGAGGGACTGGAGCGAAGCGGCCATCGTCCATTACGACAGCCGCCCCGCCGGCCATTCGAAGCTGGAGTCTCCCTTCGTGCTGCCCCGGCCGGAAGGGCAGTATCTATTCGCCCGCGACAGGTATGTGACCGACCACTGCCTGACGCGGGTGTATTTCTCCAAAGACGCAAGGCAATTCCCTTCGGGCGAGCGGGCCTGGTTCGGCGAACTGGAAGACGTACATGCCCCGGAGATCGTGCAGGTGGGCAAACAGGATTACATCGCGCGGGTCAGCGGTCCAGCCCACGCCAATCCGAACAACCCGGCACGAGGTGGCTGGATCGAAGTGGCCCGGTTGGACTTCGCTGTCCCCGTCTCCTCTTCCCACCAGCACAAGAAGGACTGATCATGAGAATGCGAATCGCAATCTCGGCGACGTTGGTACTGGCCGCAGGAAACGCGCTGGGACAGCAACCAGATGGTGGAGAGCGACGCCGCCGACAGAACGCTCCCGGTCTGCGCACGCCCCCGACCCACCCGGACGCCCAATACGGTCCTTTTTCCCGCAACGTCATGGACGTTTGGCTGGCAAAGTCCGACAACCCAACGCCGGTCGTGGTGTCGATTCACGGCGGCGGCTTCAGCGGCGGCAACAAGGCCGTGAGCCCCGATCTACTGGAAGAGTGCCTCAAGTCCGGCATCTCGGTCGTCGCCAGCACCTACCGGCTGTCCGGGGAGGCCATCGCCCCCGCTCAGTTCCTCGACTCGGCCCGCGCGATCCAGTTCATTCGCTCCAAGGCCAAAGAGTGGAACCTGGCCCCCTCCCGAATTGCGGCAACGGGTGGATCGGCCGGCGCGGGAATTTCCCTGTGGCTGGGCTTCCACGACGACTTGGCCGACCCCAATAGCGAAGACCCTGTGCTGCGGCAGTCCACGCGCGTGACCTGCATGGCCGTCTTCAACGCTCAGACATCCTACGATCCCCGGTTCATTCGTGAGCTGTTTCCGGGGACGGACACGTACAAGGTCGGTGCCCTGGCCACGCTGTTCCGCATGGACCCCGACAAGCTGGACCAGTTGCCCAAGGAGAAGTACCGGCTGTTCGAGGAATGCTCGCCGCTTGCCCACCTGACGAAGGACGACGCACCGGCCCTGCTGGTCTACAGCGGCACTCTGGAAACACCGATCAGGGACCAGGGCGTCGGGATTCATCACCCTCGCTTTGGCAAGGCGCTCAGAGAGAAGATGGACGCCTTGGGCGTGGAGTGCCAGGTTCACACCGGGATCCAGAAGGGAGGCCCGGATCACACGAAGCTGACGGTGGATTTCGTGAAACGCCAGTTCGGGATGAGGTAGGGTCAGTCGTTCGCCCGGAGGGATCAGACTTTGGTCTGCGCAGAGTGAAGGAGGTCAGCCAGATGAGCGCACATCGCGTCGCGGGTCTGATCCTGGTTCTGGCCATCGCTTCCCTCGCCAGGGCCGACTGGCCCATGCCCGGGCACGATCCGGCCAGGAGTTCCTGGGCGTCGCAGGACAAGATCGAGCCTGCCCTGCACCCGATCTGGCATCGCAAGATCGGGCCTTACATATCCAGTAAGGTCCAGATCGTCACCGTTGCGGCTGCTCCAGATGTGCCGGCGCTGGTGCTGGTGTCCACGTCTCGTGGCCTGTACGCGCTGGATCCGGCCGACGGCAAGGAGCTTTGGTACTACCCCACGGACATGCCGATCGATCAGTCGCCGACAGCGGCAGGCGGCGGCGTCTACTTCGGCTGCACCGACAAGACCGTCTATGCGCTTCGGGCCGCCACGGGCAAGCGCATCTGGCAGACACCTCAGGCCGGGGCGGCGTTTGATACCAACCCGGTCGTGGCCGAAGGCCGGGTGTTCATCGGCTGCCGGGACCGCCACCTCTACGCCTTCGATGCTGCCACCGGCAGCCTGGTGTGGCACTATCGTGCCGAAGGGCCGATCTCGTTCTCGGCCGCATACGACAAGGGCGCGCTCTACTTCGCCTGCAAGCACAACTACGCCTACGCCCTGGAGGCCCGGGATGGAAAGCTGATCTGGAAGAGCCCGCAGCTTCCGGGCGCTGGGTTCCTGTCGTGGTGGCCGGTGGTCAACGGCCAGCGCATCCTGGTGCCCGGCACCAACAACTACGGCAAGGGCCAGGGCGGGCCGGATCTCCACGGCATCAACATTGCCGAGCTCTTCCCCCCCGGCACGAAGACGCTGGAGTTGATCGGCCCCAAGGACGCCGACGGCTGGATCGACGCCCGCCGCGCTGTCGACTACTACGCTCAGCACCCCGAGCGTCAGACGTTGCACGTGCTGGACCGGGCAACCGGCCGGCTCGCCGAGTGGGCGCCGGTCGTCTTCTGGGGAAACTCCAACGACTGCCGCCTGCCGCCCCTGGTTGGCCCTGAAGGCCACGTCTTCACCAGCACCGGCTGGGCGTACAACCCCAACTACCTACAGGGGCGCATTGCGGCCTGGAAGATGGGCACGGCCCTGATCAAGCCATTCACCAAGGAACTGGAGTCCTTCGACGAGGTCGACTCCTGCGCCATGATCGGCCAGGACATCATCGCCTACAACCGCGGCGGTGACGGCGCCGATGGCGGCGGCATCTTCGTCCGCGGCGGCAAGTCCACGACGGTCTGGAACAAAGACACGTTGCGGCGCGACTTCCCCAACTACGCTGCCGGCTGGGAGGACTGGAAGTATGGCAACGATCCCACCGAGAACGTGGCCGGCACCCACGGCTATCAGAACCCGCCCGTGCCGCTGAACGGCCGGGTCTACTTTCATCGCAGCAACTCGGTGATCTGCTACGGCCCCACGGACGGAAGTCGCGATCGTACTCGCGAGCCAGCCAACGCGGCCTCCGCCTTGGCAGGTGGCAGAGGCGTGTCGCCTGCGGGCAAACTGCCCACCGCGCGCCCGGCGGAGCAGCTCCTGGCCGAAGAGATCTCCCTGATGATCGAGGCCGGTCACCTTCGACCCGTGCAGGCCAACCCCAGCGAACAGTACTGGCAGGTCATGCGCAACCTGCGCGGCGCCAACATGGTCGAGTACTGGCACAACCCCGCCGAGACCATCTACACGCTGATCCGCGCCCTGCCGTACGTGCCCGCGGCCTTGCAGGGGCCGCTGAAGGAGTATATCCAGCGGGAGTGGAAGGAGTTTCCATCCTGCGACTACACCAGCACGGGCTGGAAGGGGGCATCGCGAGAGATCTTCCCGATCCCGCCGGAGATGCAGGAATACTACGCGGGCAAGGGCGGCCGAGCGGCCCAGGCGCCGAGTTCCCATCCGCCCGCGGGGTGGACGGCTTGGTCATTCAACCCGTTCAACTTCTATGCCTGCTGGATCTATGCCCGGGACTTCGGCGGAGCCGAGGAGATCCTCGCTCGCATCTCCAACCGCCTCCAGCCTCCACCCTCCGCCCAGGGCACGCGCGACAAGCCGCATGTCTTGAACTGCTACATCGCGGGCTACATCGGTTACCTGGAATTGGAGAAGCTCGCCAAGCGCCCGCAATCGGAGAACGTGCGGCAGTGGCTCCGCCAAGTCCAGGCCGCGCGCGTGGCGATGCTCGACCTGGACCCACGCCGGGTCTACACCACGGAAGCCGGCGGATTCCTCTACCTGGTTCCCGAGTTCGGCGATTACCTTCATCGGCACGCCAGGGAGGCGGTGGCCAAGCATGTGACGGGCTACAATGACCTCGCACCCATGTGGTTCCTCTCTGAGGCGGATGAACCCAGTCGGGCGGTCGCCCGCAAGGGCTGTCCGGAAGGGTCCATGGCCCAGTTCTACGATTACTCCTCGCTCTTCAACGCCAAGGCCTTCGCCCTGAGGGAGAGTCGTCAGGAGCTCGAGAAGTACCTGGACGTACCGGCCGTCTGGCGGGGGGATCTCTTCTACATCCAGAACCTCGTCTCCACAATCGAGGCGCAGGGCCGCGAGTGAATCAGACCAGATCATCCCGCAACGTGGCTCGGTTCCGCCACAGGGCCCGACGGGCCGGAAAGCTCGCGGGGTACCCGGGCTAGAGCTTCCAGCCCTCGCGGTAGGGCGGGCGGATCATCCGGTCGGCCTCTTCGTGGTTCACGATCCGGCAGGCGACCGGGTCGAACTCCAGCGTCTTGTCGGGGAACAGCGTAGCCACGTTGGCCAGGAGGAACCACTCGGTGAAAGGCCCGCTGAAGGCATTGAAGCAGCCCATGGGCGCCGATCCTTTCTTCATGCCATCGACCCAGCCGCGCAGGAAGCGCCCGGGCAGCGGGCGCGGCAGCGATTGGGGCGGAGCGGGCAAGTCCTTGAACTTGTCCTCCGGGAACATGGCCACCGTCGTGTCGCCATGCCCGAACGTGTACATCACCCCCTCCGTGCCAATCCAGAGGTTGCCCACCCAACTGCTCCACCGTTTATCGTCGGCTTTGCCCCACTGCGGATGCTTGCCAAACAGCTCGCGAAGAGCGTCGCGGCGGCGTTTCTCGGCCTCGTCGCCGCCGGCAAACCAGGACAGGCGGATCGGCGGCATTTCCTTGCGCGCCGGGATGTCCCAGTGAACGATGCTCGATCGGGGGAACGCCACATCGCACACCTCGCAGCACTCGGCGGTGACCTTGATGGTCTTGGCGCCCGCGGCGGGCGCCTTCCTGCCGATCGGCCAGAGGGTCTCCAGCTTCATGGCCTTGTAGAGGGTTGCCCAGAGGTGCGCGCCCCACCAGCCCGGATGCCCGCAGGAGAAGTCCCGCCACGTGGCATGCCGCATCCAGTCCGGGTGGTAGGGCCGATAGGCCGCCGGGCCCAGCCACAGGTCCCAGTTGAGGTAATCGGGCACCTCGTGTGCGCCCGACGGCCTTGGGCGCCGGCCGGCTCCGCCGCCGCCCCACATGTGAATCGTCTGAATCTCACCCAGTCGGCCCGCCCACACGTTCTCGATCACGCGGTCGTTGTAGCCGGCCTGGTTGCCCATCTGCGTCGAACGCTTCATCTCGACGGTCAGCTCGGCGAGCGTCCGGGCCTCGTGGATCGTGCGGGTGAGTCCCTTCTCGCAGAACACGTGCAGGCCGGCGCGAAGGGCCAAGGCGGACGGCGCGGCGTGCACGTGGTCGGGCGTGGCGACCACCACGGCATCGAGCTTCGTCCCCATCTCGGCGATCATGACGCGGAAGTCCTCGTACTTCGGGACGTCCGGGTAGCGCTTGAAGGACTCGGCTGCTTTCTGCTTGTTCACGTCACACAGAGCGGCTATGCGCCCGCCGGTCTGCTGGCGCACCGACGACCACCCCTCCTCGACGCAGAAGCCCGCGCCGCGTCCGCCAACACCCACCACGGCGACTTGCAGCTGTTCGTTGGCCGCGTAGGCGCGTGCTTGGGGCCCGGTGAGTAGCAGAGCGCCGGCACCCGCCGCTGTGCGGAGGAAGCCTCGCCGTGTCAGGCTGGCCTGACGAGTGGCAGCCGACCTGTTTCGTCCATCGACCTTAACGGCCATGATCAAGCTCCTTTTGCATGTTGGGCGTGTGCTTCTCGCACATGGGCTTTCCGAACCGTGCTCCTGCTTCTCTCAGGGCTGGAAAGCGTTCCGCACTGCCGCAGCAGGTCCCGGCCCACCTTCTTGGCCGCCGTCGCGAGCCGGCGCTTCTGGGCGTCGTTGAGGATGATCCGCTTGTGGCCCAGCTTCTCCCGCAAGATGCGGTTCTCTTCCCTGAGGTAGCTGATCACGTCCTGCTGCTGCCGGTTCATCCAGCCGGCGATCGCCACCACGA
>Ga0307380_10008737_pt1 | contig 12949 bp, 14 predicted proteins | sample UN3MG_FD_202239 | JGI IMG/M metagenome (GOLD analysis project Ga0307380, IMG submission 202239) | Soil microbial communities from Risofladan, Vaasa, Finland - UN-3 | ecosystem: Environmental > Terrestrial > Soil > Coastal area > Acid sulfate soil | place: Finland: Risofladan, Vaasa | collected... | reverse complement strand
ATTTATTTTAATTTGATTGATCCCCACAAAAAAGTGTAAATTTAAATCTTCAATATTAAATTCTTTTATGATCAAACCGGTAAACTCCACATTAGAAAATCAGGCATCGAATTAAATTGAACTCTAATAAAAATTACAAATGCTAAAAACACTAATAAATAAAGAGTGAATACATAATCTTTAAAAGAATATTTTATACTGTAATAATACGTACGCTCTTTTCTGCTACCAAAAGCTCGTGATTCAAGAGCTTCTGCAACATTAAAGGCTCTTTTGATTGAACTAATTATTAAAGGAACTAAGAGTGGAAAAAGATTTTTTATTTGATTAATAAGTCCTTTTTTTTGCATTTCATATCCTCTACTTTGTTGAGCATCTAATATGTTTTGTGCTTCAATTGCAATAGTTGGAACAAATCTAAAAGCTAATGAGAATGAGAATGCAAATTCATATGGTAATTTCATTGAAATCAAGGATAGTGCTAAATCGTTTGGATCAACAGTTAAAAAAAAGATTGAAAAAGCAGACACCATAATAAAAATTCTTAATATCATAGCTAGCGCGAATGATAAGGAAATGAACAATGTATTTAGAATAACTATGAAGAGAATCAAGAATGATAGCCCACGAATGCTTTTAACCCATTGCCTAAATATTTTTCCTAGAAGAACTAAAGGAATTAAACTCAAAAAAATGAAGAATAAAGGTATAATTTGAGTGAATAATAAAGCACTTATCGTATATATAATCGAGAATATTAGTTTTGCACGTGGATCCAAATTATGTAAAAAAGATTGTTTTTTCATATATTTAAAAGCATTCAGAAATTCTAAGGACATGTATTAGTATTCCTCCTATATTTTTGAAGATTTATTTTTTAGAAGATTCCTTAAATAATTTGTCATGTCATTCTTTGAAGATATTTTGTTTATTTCTTGCAGACCTAACTGTTGTAATGCTAAATATAATTGACAAATTTGCGGTAAGATTAATGATGTTTGTTCTATTAAAAACTCATTATTCAATACTTCTTTTGTTGGTCCATCAGCAATAATATGTCCATCAGCCATTAGTATCGTCCTAGGTATGTATTCATAGGCAAATTCAATATTATGAGTAATTATAATTATGGTCTTTCTTTTTTTTCTTTCACTATTAATTAGGTTAATAAAAAATTCAATTTCTTTCGCATCTTGACCTAAAGTGGGTTCATCGAAGACTAGAATTTCAGGATCTCTACAAAAAATTGAAGCAAATGCAAGCTTTTTAGATTCTCCTCCAGATAAATTGAGGGGAGATCGCTTTTTGTACTTCTCAAGATCAAATTCATGTAATATTTGATCAGTTCTTTTTTGGACTTCTTCTTTATTTAGATTTAAACTTCTTAAAGAAAAGTTAATTTCTTCTTCAACGGAATTAGCAAAAAGTTGATGAAAAGGGTTTTGAAAAATAACTCCTACAATCTTAGATAAAGTTGCAATACTTTTAGAATTAGTATTTTCGTTTTTAATATATATATTACCATAAGTTGGCCGAATTAAGCCATTTAAGGTTCGAATAAGACTAGTTTTACCCGCTCCATTTTTTCCCATGATGCCAATTAATTCCCCTGAAAAAATATTTAAGTTTATATTTTTTAAAGCCCTAGCTCCATTTGGATAGGTGTATCCAATTTCTTTCATCATAATCAGAGGTATCTCTCTAAGCATTTTTATCATCAATACAATTAGTAATAAGATTTTAAAGTTTTTATGGCTTCTGAAATGGAAATAGGGATATTTTTATTATATAAATTTTCTTTTTTGAGCTGATTGAAGATTGAGAAAATTACGGGTTTATTTAATCTTAATCTTTGAAAATTATCTCCATTTATGACTTTTTCGCAAGAATCATGCTCAACAATACTGCCTTTCTTCATTAAAATTATTTGTTCTGTAAATGGTAAAATTAGATCAAGACGGTGTTCACTAATTAAAATTGTAATATTTTTATCTCTTCTTATCTCTTGTAATAAATTAATTATTTTATTAGCCATATAAGGGTCTAGTAAAGCAGTAGGCTCATCTAAAATCAAAATTTTCGGTTCTAATACCAGGATCGATGCTATAGCAACTCGTTGTTGTTCCCCGCCACTCAATTCAAAAGGTGCTTTATCTAGTATATCTTCAATTTCAGTTATTGAAGCAGTTTGCTTTATTCGACTCAAAATCTCTTTTGGTGAAACGCCCAAATTCTCTAAACCAAAAGCAATTTCATGTTCTACATTCATAGATATTAACTGATTTTCTGGATTTTGAAAAACAATTCCTACTTCAGTAGATAAATCTGCTATTGATGCTTCAATTGTGTTTTTTCCTTGTATCTCTACTTTTCCTCTATAAAAACCAGCATAAAATTGTGGTATTAAACCATTCATGCATCTAATTAATGATGTTTTCCCAGAACCCGTTTCACCTGCTAATAAAATGAATTTAGAGTTATTACCTTCAATTTTTAAATTAATATTATTTAGAGTATATTCTTCGTTTCCTTTATACCGATAATAAAAACTCTCAAATCGTATTAAATCCATGATAAGAACTTATCCAATACAGATCTTATTCTCTTATAATTTATGATTATTTAAAACTTAGATTATAAATAGTATTTAATTTTTTCAATAATTTGAGTGGTAATTGTATCTGATTCTTTACTAATAGTTAAGGATGCAGCACCATCATGCCCCCCACCGTTTCCTTTGTATTTTGTTGAGATTTCTTCTAAAATTTTTCCTAAATGTAATCCCGTTTTTATACATACCACTTTTTTAGCGCGAGTATTAATTCTGTATTGATGTTCTTCTTTTGAGAGAACAATGGCAATATCAAAACCTAAATTAATTAATTTTGTGGCAATACTTGCCCCATAACTGCTAACTTTTGTAATTCCAATTAAAAAATCCCCTTCTCGAATCAATTTAACTCTCTGCATTCCTTTGATTATCGCGATTTTTTCTGAGATTTCTGTTTCATTTTTTTTCAATAATAAAAAAATGTCTTGAATGTCGATATCTTCACCAATTAAGTTACTTACATTTTGAATTGTTTCGTTGTTTCCATGTTTAAAAAAGCCCGAGTCAGTTATTATTGCTGTAATAATAAGTATTTTCAAAGGAATGGTTAACAGAATATTATAAAATTCAAATAGCTTTAATATAATTTCTGCTGTTGAAGAATAATTTTCAAATATTAAATGTGAAATTTCTAGATTATTATTTTCTGGTTTTTCCCCAAGATAATGATGATCTATAAATATAAGAGGAATACCTAAGTTCGCGAGATTCAAATTATTATTTAATTCAATTTGGTTTAAATTATTTGTATCCACTATTAAAACTACATCAGTAGTAGAAGCGTGGAATGTTTTGCTGTATGAAAAATCAAATGAGGGAAACTTTTCGGTGATATTTCTAAGATAATTTTTCGTTGGTTTAGCAAATTCTGAAAAATATATTGATATCTCTTGTTCTTTAAAGTACTGAGTTAAAAAATATTTTAAAGTTAAACAAGAGGCTAACCCATCAATATCTACTAAATCATGAGTTAGAATTTTGATATTTTTGTTTTGAAGAAAAGCTATAAAATTATCAAATCTGGATTTCAACATAAAAATTTTTTTGAAGGTTATTTTTGAAAATCAGCTTGAAGAGATTTTCTCATAATTTCGATTTGGCTTTTTACCCTATCTTCTTTTTGTTTTAAAGTTTTTAATCGCATTTCTAATGTGACTTTAAGACTTTTTTTCTCATCCAATAACTTGTTTTTTTCACTTTTGACTAAAATTCCTCCAATCGCTTTATAGACAGCATCATCTGTGTTTATCTTTTCTAATTCCTCAATGGCTAACTCAGATTCTCTTAATGTACTCTCAATTTGTATTCTTTGAGAGGTAATAAATTCAAAAGACTGTTGTAAATTATTAAGATTTAATATCTTCTTTTTTTGTTCTTCATTCAAATTTTCGAGATCAATTGTCATATTAATGTTTTTTTAGATGTTTTAATTTAATAATTTATTTTATATTGTAAAGAATATATTTTTTTCTATGAATTATCGATTATTTTCATTGTGTCTGTAATTACTTTCCCAAAACTAATAATTTCATTAACTGATGCGCGAAAAGCAGTAATGTCATTACTTTTTATCAAAAATAAAATACTAGTATCATTTTTTTTTTCCATCGAAATATACGATCGTTTAGTTTGTGTTTTATTAAACTCTGGTAAAAAGGATTTGTAGGAAATATCTCGCATTTGAGACGAATCAAATTTTAATTCGATTGTAGATTTTATTGAAAAATAGTTATTAATACTCATTATTCTTCTATAATTTCTAACTCACGCTGCTTTCGTTTTGCTATTCTGAAAGATTCGGCACCTCGGGGAGTTTCTATGTAATAAGCTCCACCTGTAAATCGGGCATTACATTTTTTACAATGCCAAATACCCGTTGAAACTCTATAGATAGACCCCTTAGTAGCGCATCTGGGGCATTTTATATCTCCATTCATCTTTTCCAGAATAAGACGAGTCCTTTTTCTTAGTGTACTTCCATATCTTGCGCCGTATTTTCCTGTTATACCAACCTTCTTTGTCATGTTACTTCAAAATTAGTATTGAATAGTATATGTTATTATAAAAAATAGGATAAACTATAAATTTTTCTAAATGTAAACATATTGCGTTTATTCAATTTCCCTAACAAAATTTTAGAATTTATGATCCATAAGCGAATTTTTAAATTTATTAAAATTGAAAAGTTAAATTATAAAACATAAAAAATAGTACTAACAATTTTAAATGGAATTTATGACAAAAGAAGAATCTCTAACTATAGAACTAACCGAAATAGACCCTAAGAACTTAGAAGTGGGGAGTAAAGCCGCTAATCTTGGCAAATTGATCCAAAGTAATTTTCTTGTTCCAGATGGATTTGTTATAAAGACAAATGCTTATAATCTTTTTCTTTCGAGTAATAATCTCATTGAATTTATTCAAAGATCATTAGAATCAATTGATTATAATAATTTAGATTCAATTGAGCATTGCGCAAATATAATCCGCAAGTCTATTGAAAATAGCTCAATCCCAAATGAATTAATTGATGAAATAAAGTTAAAATATCAGCAATACTCCACCTTTGAGGTAGCAGTTAGATCTTCTGCTACTGCGGAGGATTTACCCTCAGCGTCTTTTGCGGGACAATATGACACAAATTTGAATTTGAAAGATTTTGAGCAAGTTATTCAAAATATTAAGAAGTGTTACGCATCATTATGGACAACTCGAGCAATTATGTATCGATATAAAAATAATATATCACATAATATAGTAAAAATAGCTGTGATTGTTCAAAAAATGGTGCCTGCAAAATCTGCGGGTGTATTATTTACTATAAATCCAATAACATCTAATAGAGAAGAATTATTAATTGAATCAAATTTCGGATTAGGAGAATCAGTTGTCTCAGGAAGGTGCAGTCCAGATCAATTTTTTATTCAAAAACTAAAGAGAAACATTTTAAAAATTCTAACTAAACGAATAGGAAAAAAAAAAATCGCAGTTTATCCAATCAATGGAGGGATTGAGTATGTAGAATTATCAGATGAGTTAAACGAACAATCATCTTTAACTGATAATGAAATTATAAAACTTGCTAAAGTAGGACTTTATATAGAAAAAAAATTTAATAAAATCCCTCAAGATATTGAATGGGCTATAGATCAAAATAACAATATCCATATTTTACAAACTCGGCCAGTTACAACAATAAAAGCTGAGACTAAGCCATCAGAGATTTTATGGAGTAGGGGGTACTCAGATGACTATTGGAATGATAATGTTACACCACTTTTTTTTGAACTTTTAGGAGATCAAATAACAAAAGTGGTGAATATAGAATTAAACAGTATAATGGGCTATACAAAAATAGATACTCAAATATTAAAATTACATAATGCTCATGCCTATTTCAATCTCAATATTATAAAAAAAAAGATCGAAAATGAAATTCCTACATTCATGCGGAATGAAGATATTTTAAATTATTTTCCAGAAGGTTCGGGATCTTATGGTAAAGCAACTATGAAAGAACTTCCTTTTCATCTTATTAAACGAATAGTTGCAGAACTTAGGATAATGTTTCATGATCCTAATGGTTCTATGTCCAAAACTGCTGAAGTTTATGAAAAATGGAATCATGAGATATTTGACCCTTATTGTAAAGGATTTGATATAAAATTAAAAGGATCTATCGAGTCTGGTGAAGTAGAGGATTTAATTAACTTAGCTGAAGATTTAGATAAAACAATGATTGCTCATTTTCGACTTATTCGCTATGGGATTCCTGTACATAATATAGGAATGAATTTATTAGTCCAATATCTTCTTACTAAATTTCTGAGTAAGGAAGATTGTTTAAAATTTTATCCAATTTTAGTTTCTGGACTAAAGCATAAGTTAACAGAAACAAATGATCAAATTCATTATTTAGCATCTCTAATAAGTAAATCTCCAGAATTAAAATCAATATTCATTAATCAGGAATCTGCTCATATTTATAATGTTCTTTTAACAGAGAAAAATCTCTCGTTTAGAAATTTTCTTATTAAATTTGAAGGATTTTTGAATAGTCATGGAGATCGCGGCTTTACGAGGGAAATATATTACCCACGGTGGAGAGAGGGTCCGATGACAAATGTTTTTGATATATTGAAGTCTTTAGTGATAGATAATTGGCAAGACTTAGAAAAATTAAAAACTAAAAATTTGAAAAAACGAGATTTAATTGAAAAAATTGTGGAAAATAAGATAAGAACACAACGATTTGGATTACTGATATGGAAATTTTTCTCAACAATTTTAAAAAATAGTAGGAAATATATTAAATTTCGGGAAGATCAACGATTTAACCTTGATAGATGGATAACAAGGAATAGAAACCTATATTTAGAACTTGGAAAAATTTTTGTGAAAAAAGGAATTATATCGGATGATAATAAGATTTTTTTTCTATATAAACAAGAAATTAATAACCTAGCATTTAATAAATACAATCATCAAGAAATTCAAATAATTTCATCTGAAGTTACAAAACGCTATGAAGATTTTATAAGATGTGAAAACAAGATACCTCCAAAATTTCTTTTGGGTTCTCGAGAATTTGATGATATGTTAAAGCATAATAAAAAAAGCAAAGTATTCCATGGTATACCCGCAAGTCAAGGAACTATAATCGCGCCTATACGTGTTATTCATGATATTGAATTTATAGGTAAAGTCCGAGCAGGAGAAATTCTAGTCGTGCCGCGAACAGATCCTGGCTGGACCCCCGTTTTTTCTAAAATTGGGGGTTTAATTACTGAAACTGGTGGAATTCTTTCTCATGGTGCTGTAGTTTCGAGAGAGTATGGAATCCCCGCAGTTACAAACATTACAAACGCATGCGAAATCTTTAAAACAGGTCAAATTATTGAATTAAATGGGTTTAGTGGTATAGTTAAACCACAAAAAAAAATCTAAGGTGAACCAAGTTGGAACCATTAACACATCCAAAACTTTGTACAGATCATCTTGAATGGAATGAATCATATTATTTTGTTTTTTACGATAAAAAACTCAATCTTGGAGGGATGACTCGATTAGGTTTTAAGCCCAATAAACAGGAAGGAATGGCATTTTTCTTTTTGTTTCTCCCAGATGGTTCAGCTGCAGGATATTATAGAGATCAAAAAGTTAAAGATTACACGAAGTCTCTGAAAGTCGGAGGAGTTAGTCATAATTATCATTCTCAATCAAAATGGAATTATTTATTTAAAGGAAATATGATTATTGTCAAAAATCCCGAAGATTTACCCGAAGTACGTGCCCAGCCAAAATTGATTTCAGAAACTCAAAAAGCCTATATGAATATAACTTTCGAACCAATCAATCAGACCTACGAGTATAGTGAATATATGACTCCTGAATCGATAGAAATTGGGAAAAAAGCAGGAGATAAACACTGGGAGCAAATTGCTACTATCTCGGGGAATATCCAATTAGGTGATCATCATTATATAATTAATGCTTTAGGTCAGAGAGATCACACTTTTGGAGTTCGAGATTGGACAGGTATTGGAAATTGGCTATATTATGTGGTTTGGTTCAATAAAAATTTGGCAGTAAATCCCGCGGCTATTATTATTGATGATGGAAGTTTATCTACGGGCGGGTTCCTTTTTAAAAACGGAAAAAATATTCCACTGAAAACTATACGTATAGTTGATCAACAATTTCGAGAAGATGGAGTATTACCTATAAGTTCAGAATTAGAACTTATTGATAGTTTAGGTGATAAACATGCATTAAAAGCTAATGTTGGTCCAATTATTCCCGTTCCATTCAAAGATAGTGAAGGTAATCGATCGATTTTAGTTCAATCAATGGGTACTTTTGAATTGGACGGTGAAGTGGGAGGTTACGGTTCCTTCGAAACACTTAGAAGAGTTAAAAAGTAGTAATTTAATATAATTTATCTGACATTAATGCAATTGTATTAGGGATTCTTTATCTATAAAAAATAATATAAAAAGTGTAATAAAATAAGAAAAAAATTATTTAAGAAATTAATCGATTTTGTTTAAATATTGTAAAAGGTCTAAATCCTTTCTTAGTTTTTTACCAATTTCTAAAGATTTTTCGCCCAAATTTTTAATCTCATCAATTGAAAATGTAGCAGCACCACTTTTTTGAATTGAGGTAATTTTTTTTTCTGTAACTGAAATGGAAATTTTGCCATCACAAACTAATTCTTCTGGTAAACTAGGATCTAAAAAGATAATATCATCAATTTTTCCATACGTAATTACAAAAGGTAATTCTTTTACAATAGTTTCGCCCGTTATATATTTTCCGGTCCAATCCGTCTCATGTTTATCTTCATTCCAAACTCCTTCAGGGATATGTGCGGAAATTAATGTAGTTAACGCACTTACACCTCCAGCATCAATTAAATTCCCAGAATAATTTATTACGTACATATCAACAAAAAGTATGTAAACGGCTTCTCTTTCTTTAATACAAAGTTTCTTTGTTTGAACGCAATCTGCATGTCTAATACCTCGATCTACAACACGTGCTAATTCAATTGATTGCTCATCAGGAGGTCCTCTTTCAAATAATGGAGATGCTAATGGAAGCAATTCTGCCATGACAGTACATACTCCTTCATTAGGTAAATCAGGGAAGGGTTCGCCAACTTCGTATTTTAAACCTGTTATTATCTTTGTGTCACCTAAAGAAACATCCGCAGAACCTTCTGCTGAAGCAATAATATCATTCTTGATTTGAAATTCGCGATATTCCCAGAGACCTCTCCCATCGATTCTTTCTTCTTTCTTCAAATTTGATATTATATAATCTCTTTCAATTTTCGAAATTATTCGTTTTATGTCCATCATCTTTACTCATCACCTTTTTTACCTTCTTTCTCCTTATCATTTTTAGTTTCTTGTTGTAATTTTAAGTATTTACTTTTTAAAACATCTAATTGAATTTTATGAATGTGTTCTAATGCTTCTTTTGCATCACTCAAGAATTCATTCATCTCACTCAAATCCATATCTCCATCAAATTGTAATAATGAGACTTCCTCATTATACCAAGTGATAGCAATTGGTAAATCTGCTTCTCCAGCTTTATCTTCAATACCAGAGAGATCAACAATTTTCTTTCCATTAATTTTTCCTACAGCAACCGCAGATACTAGACTTTTCATAGGAATTCCCGCATCAGCTAAAGCTAATGCTGCTACTGTAGTACTTGCGCATCTAGTTCCGCCATCTGCATCCAGTACTTCAATAAATACTTCAAAACTAGTACCAGGATAAAGTTCAAGAAAAAGTAGGGGTTCGATACAATCTGCTAAAATCATTGAAATTTCTTTTTCACGACGTCCAGGGGCGGGTCTTTTTCTGTCAAAAACAGAAAAAGTAGCCATTCTATAAAATACTCTTAAAACTCCCCTGTCTGGTTTGGCTAAGTGGTGAGGGTGTACTTCTCGAGGACCGTATACAGCAGCATAAATTTTATTGTTACCCCATTCAAGATATGCAGATCCATCTGCATTTTGTATAACACCAACTTCCATTTTTATAGGTCTTAATTCCTTTTCACTGCGACCATCGAGTCTTTTTCCATCTTCACGAAATAATTTCTCAGGATACTCATCTTTAATTATTAACGGCATTCATTCAATACCTCTCTTTTTTTTTTCATTTATTATAAATTCTTGCATTCTATCTGTTAACCCAACAGTATGGGCTTCAGAAACAATTTTATGGATAGATTCGATTAATAACCTTTCATGAGCAATATCTTCACCTTTCAGCCATATACGACCATTCTGTGTAACAAAGATATTACATCCGGTTAACGTCTTCAACATTTTAATCATTGAACCATTTCTTCCTATAACTCTTGGAATTTTAGGTGGATCTATAGTAATAACAATACCACCACTTTTTTTACCTAAATATTTTCCAACAGTTGTCAATTCAGGTTTATTTAAACGATCAGCAGAAAGAACTTTCACAATTAAAATATCTCCTATATCAAATCTTTCAGTACTCGTTTCTTCCCGAGCATCATTGCCACCTCTAAATCCTCTTGTTCTACCTCTTTTAATTGTATTCTTAGGTTTAAGTTGACCAAAATCTTTAGAATTAATATCACATTTATATTTAACAGGATTTTTATCAACTATCAATGCGATAACCTTATCTCCAGGGCGAGGTGTATAAAATCCCCTAAGAGGAATTACATTAATATAATTCTTTTTTATTTGTTTTAATCCGATATTCAAAGAAATAATTTTATTCTTTTCTTTATTTAAAATTGTTCCTCTACCGGGTAAAAAGTTTTTAACATCTTCAGTTAACACCTCTCCAGGTACAACCACATCTCTTGAAGCATCCTCCCCTTCAAAATCTTCGAAATCATCATCTATTGGTTCTTCATTTTCTTCCATAATACTACTCACATTCTTCTAAAATTTTCCTATACTCCTAACCTATGCCTAAAAAATAGATATAAATAAGAATTAATCAACCCATTTTAGGTCAGGATTTTAATATTTTTGTTTGAACTCTCCCATGTGTTAGTTTATTTAATTTATCAATTAAGTCCATTTGTAATCCTGCAGGCAAACTGACAACAGCAACCCATGATCCATCAGATTGCCATTCTTCCTTTTTAATTTGTACATATTGGGCTACAATATTATAACCCTTTGCTGTAAAAGCTGTTGGAATCTTGATAGCCATTTCAACTTGTTCAATTCTAATAGGAATTATAGCTCGAATACTTTTAACAATATCATCAACTTGTTCTTCGGCACTTCTCATTAAATCAACTTTAACATTTGCTTCTTCAATCGCCTTTTCTATTCGTTGGTATGGATGAGGTTTTTTATTCTGTGGATTAATAGCATTTTTACTGATAATTGTTATAATTTGTTTTAGCTTTTTTTGCCTTTCTTCTTCTCTTTGGGCTTTTGTCCAATGTATTTCTCCTTCTAATAAAATCCTACCAGCGATAATCATTCCATCTGTAGTATTAAAAACCGCTTCCATATCTCCATCTGTTGCTTTTTTTCCTCTTCTTAAATCTTCAAATACCGAAAAACTCTCAAAAATTAATTCTAAATCAATTTTCTGATTTTTTAATATCTCTTCTACTGTCAGTCGTGATTTTTCTTTCCCTGCTTTTAATCTTGCGTTGATTTCTTCCCGAATAATTTTTTTTGCTTCCCATGCTTTCTCGGGATCCATTAACATCTCAAAAATTCTGCCTGAGTTCTCAATGCGTCCTATGATATTTCCGCCTAAATCAATTCTTGCTCTATCAATCATGTTATACGTTCACAATTTAAATGATTGAATTATCTCGATTTTTTTTTTCCTATTTCTTTTGTCTTTCCGTTAAAAGATAAATATAAAGGGGTTTTACCTTGATTTTTAATATAATTTTTAGGAAGTCAATTTATTTAATAATTCTTCCTTTTCTTCCAAATTTAATAACTTGAAAGTTCTATCTTCTTTTAAAATATAAGCAACATCACACGTATTTTTATTTAAATTATCTCCCATCAATTCTTTTAATGTTCTTAATGGTAATAATTTCAATTCTTCATCACTCATATCCTCTTTATAATGTTCCTCAAGGTAAGTTCTTGCTTCAGTTGCTTGTGAGCCTATAGCAAAAGCTTTATAACCCCACATTGCTCCACTTGGGTCAGTTAAATATAAGGAAGGTTCGTTATTTGAATCTATTCCAGCAATTAGAAAAGAAACACCAAACGGACGAACTCCAGCATTCTGGGTAAAAATCTGTTTATATTCACAGATATTTAGTGTGCTATCTTTTACTGAAATTTTTTCATCATAATTTAATATATTAACTTGAGCTTGAACTCGAGCCCTATCAATGAGAACTCGAGCATCACTAGTTAAACCAGCAATAGCCACCCCTAAATGATCATCTATCTTAAAAATCTTTTCTGAACCCACATTTTTCTCTTGAAGCTCAGAACTTTTGGTTTCAACCGTAAACACAACAGAATTTTTGTTTCTACATACAATTGCGGTTGTCCCTCTTCGGACGGCTTCAATAGCATATTCTACTTGAAAAAGCCGACCTTCAGGTGAAAATTGCGTTATGGCCATATCGTAGCCACGACCTTGACCTTGGAAAATAATTCATCAACCTCCTTAACAATTTAACAGAAATAATTAAAATCCTACCAAATTTTTCTAAATTGGATAATCTTATAAAAGATCTTTTTTAATTAATTCTTTTTATTTATATTATTTTTTAATTTTATTTTACTTAGTTAAAAAGTAGTAATAAATGATATAATAAATATTTTTTTTA
>Ga0307380_10008735_pt1 | contig 12951 bp, 29 predicted proteins | sample UN3MG_FD_202239 | JGI IMG/M metagenome (GOLD analysis project Ga0307380, IMG submission 202239) | Soil microbial communities from Risofladan, Vaasa, Finland - UN-3 | ecosystem: Environmental > Terrestrial > Soil > Coastal area > Acid sulfate soil | place: Finland: Risofladan, Vaasa | collected... | reverse complement strand
CGAGGGCTACTACGAGGTACAGTTCCTCAAAGCCTACAGCGACTACAGCCGACCCCTTGAGCCTCTACTATCTATGAAGTACAAGGGAGAGAACACCATACCCCGAGCCCCGGAACACTTCATCAAATGGTACATTGACTGGCGCAAGGAAAGCAGCCTCGAAACCTTCAGAGACAGAATCGTAAACTGGGGAGAAAAGAAACAGAAAAAACAATTACGACTAGACCTACCAAGAAAAGAAATATACGAACTAGCTAGAGAAGCGGGACTAAAGTTTGACGACAAAACCATGAACACGTTTATCCACAAACTAGCAAAAACATTCGACGACCCACTACCACCCTAACTAATTGAATATATATTTATAGTATTATCTTGATTCATCTGTTTTCCCAGTCCATAACGGGGCAAAAAACCCTATGCTTTACACTTGTATAGAAGTGTAAACCTTATAAGGGCTAAACACCACGTACATACATGGTAAATGAGATACTAGACGAGGTTCTTGAGAAGGTAAAGACCCTAGAGTATAATGATCTTCGTGACTATCTCCAAGGCTTGATTGAGTACAAGGAACTCGCCGTCATTAAGTGTAGTACCTGTGGGGAGGTTGTCGCCGTCGAGGATGCGGCTGCCTTCATAGCCATCGCGTTTAGGGGTGGTTCGCCTTTGCTTAACTATCTGATATTCAAGCATGTGTCTGAGAACCCAGAGCATCGTATCACGGTGAAGGCTCCTGGTCCTCTGCCTCTTGAACTGCCTTTAGGTGATATGCTTATGCGGGCATTCTATACGGCATGTAGAATCCATAACCGTGATCCTAAGATAGAGCTGCCAGTTCAAGTTGAACGGTATCGAAGAATGGCGATAGGAGAATGAAGGACATGAGTGTAATCTTATTAATGGCTTTGCTTCGGGCTCAACGAGATCCAGAGTTGCAGAAAAAGGCGGAGGAACACCAAGCGAGGCTTGAAGCAAAATACGGTAGCTGGCTACCTCTCATACAGCTAGGGGCCTTGATCGGCACAATAGTATTGATGAGCCTTTTTTCAAAGTGGGCGGGGATATAAAATGAATGATGCCTATCTTCCATTACCTTTTTTGTTACTTATTATCGTGCTTTGGTTGATTGAAAAATTTAGCTCAAGGAAGCCAGCACTAGAGGGAGTTTAATGGGAGTTCCCCGGCCTAATGATGTTCGTGACCGCATCGAGCAGGCATCAAAGGAGCCTCACCGCATGGGACTCATGTACGGGTTTCTCATCGCGGGACGCGCCTCCGAGATCGTGGGTAAGGCTTGCCCCAGTGATACACGCACCACTCCACGGGGTCCGTTTGGTAGAGACTTTGAGTTAACCCATGCCAGGGTAGACAATGATACTATTGATGCCGTGGTTTTCAACGTTAAGACCAGTAAGCGGGGCGGCATCCCTCGAAGCATCGGGTTACCCTTAGACCCAGAATATGAGTCGTGGGCTGCACCTGTGATGGAGTATTTCCAGCGGTTCGATAAGAATGATCGCATCTTTCCATACACCCGGCAGGATCTCTTTCCCTCCGCCAAAGAGGTATTCAAAGAAGACTACGTTTACCCAATAGAGGAGTACACGACCCAATCCATAGATCAGGACGCATTCAACGAGTTAGTTGAACAAGTCCCACAGAGCATCAGACACCTTGTTAAAGTGCCCGGCTACCTGCGTAATAAAAACAAAGTCCCACGGCATAACCGGCTTCTCAGGCTACACGGAGCCCTCCGCCACTATAGACTCATGGAACTCACACAACGGTTCGGGTTCAACAGGGAGAACAGGAAGGTTTACGCAGGCCACACCCTCGACGTGACAGACAGATACACGCACCTCGACTGGCAGAGCTACTTCCCCAAGTTACTTATAAAACGCTACTAAAAACCTAGACCAAATACCCTAGACCAGATGAGTAAAAGATCATTCCTCAGAAACCTGAGTTTAATGGACCGTCAAGCTGTACCTAAAATGGATTAGCCAAAATATCTCCTTTTCAATATATATAATTGAGCCAAGAAAAGTAGCCCACATTGAATAACTAGAAGGATTATTTCCTTCTTAGTAGGGATATACCAGGTCATTCTTCCACCTCCTTAGACTCGCCCATTAAACGGATGAAGGCTAGAAGTTCCTTGAGATCAAGGTTATCGTGTTCAGTTGTTTCGTAGTAGGCCAAATCTCGGCGCATTATGCTTGACCCAGTTCTACCGCAGATAAGGCAGACGCGGCGGGTCCCATCAAATACGTTTGCATCGTCGTACTCTAACCACATATGTAGGAAAGGGAACAAGTGGAATAACCTATCAAGTAGGTTGGGTAGCCTCATCTGTTCTCTATCTAGGAATATACCTTCTTGGAACTGTGTCTGCCCCATTCTAGCTAAGAGGAGGCCCCCAAGGGCTTTCATAGCCATTGATTTTTCTTTCGATCTCTCCCAGGTCCTTGTTTCTTCGATTTTTTCATGGATTTCCTTTAGATCCCAGTTACCCATTCTAATCCTTCTCCTCATCAACTTTTAGGACATCTTGGTGCTTTATGAAGAACGTGTAATGTTCCCGGTCTACCTTTTCTCGTTTCCCACGCCAAACGGTAAACCATTCACCGTTTTCATCTTCCCAGATTCTACGCCTATAACGGTATCCCATATCAAGATAGTATTCTGTCTTCTTTTTCATTCCTCTTCCTCCTCTTTGTGACGTTCTATCCAGTCCTCTACGAAGAGTTCTCGGATCAGGTATTCTTTGATTCCTTCTCCCTTGAAGATGTCTGATGAGTTGATTATGGCGTCGTATTCATCCTGGGTGAACGTGACTGAGAAGGTTAAGTCGTCCTTGTCTTTTTTTATGAAGTCGAAAAGGTATTCCGAAACTGAGTTAAAGCCTAACGTATTGGCCCTGTACTTCGCCCATTTCCAGAGGTCTTTATCTATGAGGTAGAGGTTTGTTCGGCTATACGTTTTCTCCATTTCTATCACCTGCTACGTAAGTAGTGTACGTTGTATTTAAGTTTTATCGTCGGGTGAATCCATTGAGTTACTACAACTTAGGATGTCTGAGAAAAACGAACAGAGATTATTTTCTTTTTGGCCTTTTTCCTGTTATACGGCTTTTTACAACCCAACAAACTTTTTTACCTGACGCTGGACCTTGATAAATGGATACAAATGCTTCAGGTGATTTTTTCTTTAATCTTTCTTTTTCAGCCGTTTTCTTGGTTTTGTGGCAAACAACCATGTTTTATTATTTGTTGACGTGGGTATAAAAATTTTCTATCTCTTTGTAGTCGTTGGCATCTCTTCGCTTTTTTCTGATTCTTCCATGATACTTAAAAACGGATGCCTATTCGGTTTTCTCTAAGTAGACGGTGTTATCTGAAATACTGGCATCAATTTTATCTTGTAACCCACGTTCACGAATGCGCCGGTGGAGATCTCTGTTTAGCGTATCTGGGTCTACGTTCTTTACATCTACTTTAACAGCGTCATAATTGGATTCGGTGTATTGGTCTATCATCTGGTCATATTTTGATTTCTCAGGTATTACATCTCGTATGTCTTTAATGTCTATCTTACTATTAGTTCTAAGACCACCAAGATATTTAGCATCATAATCAATTCTTAATGATTTTTTACTAACTGTTTTTACCGTTGCTGGCCCATGTGATGTCCACACTCTCATCCCTGGTTTGAACTCTACTTTATCAGCGATAATGCCCCCAGACATCTTATATTTTTCGCGTTCCTGTCTCAATCGTTCCTCGATTCGAGGGATCATTCTCTTTGCTTCATCACCCTTGTATGTTTTTAGTTTGTTAAGATCCTTCTCTAGCTTTTCAATCCGATTAAGAATCGTTACCGGGTTTTCTCTTCCCTCAGCTTTCTCCGTGTATCGTTCAGCCGTTTCTTGGTACTGTCTCGCCTTTTCACTGGTTTCAAAACTTTTCCTCATTTTTTTACCTATTGTTTCTATGTCTTTTCGGTGACGTTTTTCGCTATGATGCCCCACAAGGATCGGTTGACCAAAAGGAATGAAATCCATTTTACGTTTAGCTTCACCATATAACTCCTCAGCTTCACCTTTTGTTTTCGCGGCTTTAGATTGGTAATATTCAGCTTTGCCCTCATAGTCTACCGGAATATTAACATCCTCTACCAGCCCAGCTAATTTTTCTAATAGTTCTTCTCTAATGTAACTATGTTTAGCAACCCAGGCTCGTGAACGTGGCCTATATCTGAATCCTTCTGCTTTTAGTTGGTCAAGGGTTTCTCGGCTGGGTTTTTCATCAAACACGATTCGCATCCAGCCAGTAGCCACATTGTAGGTGGCCTCTATGCCTTTCCTCTTTTTTGAAGCCCCCATCATTTTTTCTCGTAATTGTTCAGGAGTTTGCCTCATCCTTCGGTTGATACTATTCACGGACACTTAGAACCTCCAAGTGGTTGATGGTAGGCTGTGGATCCATTCCGAAAAGCACTAATTGATTATGCTTCCTAGAGATTCTTCGTATCGCGTCCATCTCCTCTTGACGCCAATATACGGGGACAGCAACCTTGTAGCCGCCGTCATAGCAGCAGTCGCATACCTTGACATTCCATACTTTCATGAGATCCAGTTTACGTAGGCACTCATCAAAAGGCACCCGCCAGTTCACTATCATAAAAAGCATGATGTCATTAAGTTTGTAACCCGCTTTCACTAGCTTGTCTATCCCGTCCTTAATTTTGAGTTGATCGCTGAAAGGACCATCCCATGCAAGGCGAGGCCGTACAAAACGGCACCGTTTCATGGCATCTGCTATCTCTTGGGTGAGTAAGCGGAAGTCCACGCCACACACAAACTCGTAGTGAACCACCTTCCCGTTTACTCGGATCTCCCCGAACTGATTAATGATTTCGAGAATGTCCTTACGTGCCAGTGGGTTCATATCGAGAATCTGTACCTGGTTCGTGGTGATCTCGGATACAGGGAAGTCTTCGTACATAAGCGGCTCATAGCAGTATTCGTGTTCTTCAGCCCAAGGGCAGCCCCGGTGGAGCTCTATCCTCTGGGTGGGGCCCACCACTTTATTATATTGAGGACCATCGTAAGTAGTCCCGTAGAAAGGCTTTTTCTTGGTGAGCCGCTGTTGCTGAATCAATCCTCTTTTCCATCCCGTTTTAGGCCAAGCTATCTAGTCCTAAATATTCACTAATCATTAGTTTTCCTATCTCTCTTAGACAATCATCACAAACTTTATTCTTATAAAATAACCATCTTGAAAAAACAGAGTTTGGTTTTATTTCAGCACCACACAAAGTATTACCACTAGCATCTAAAATGTGTACTTTACGACCATAAGGAAATTTAACTGTAATACTCATGTTTCCGTCTTCCTATTTATCAAACGGTCACTGTACCCGTTCTTTAGCAGTTCCTCCACCTGATCATGTGTGGGTTGACCGGATTCTAGGTACTTAGCCACTACACAAGTCATGGCGAGAGCTACCATCTGGGCCTCCCAGGGTGTCCAATCATGACTTGATAGTTTCTCGGGGTCACTTGTCTCAACACATATCCTAATCTTGTTTAAAGCATCGTGAATATCGTCATGTTCTTCTGGTTCGATGATGAGGCCAACGCACCCCCACTCATAGGTTGATCCATCCTCGTTACAGGCGGGAAGCCCCATAACCTTCTCACATCTGTCGCAGAGTTCACAGTCTAGGATGTATTCTGTTTCTGATTCCTCTGCTTGACCTCGGGGCTTACCTGCGTCACTACGCTTTTTACGCCAAGTCCCATCCTTGTTACGGCTCCGGGGCTTGCCCTTCACTCTTGGTTCAGGCAGTTTACCCGCCCTCCTCTTTAGTGGCTACTAAATGGATGTCAAAAGGTACGTCTTTTAGAAGATAAAATCCAGTACGACCTCTCCAAGTAATAGGGAAAAACCTAAAGTCTAGTCCATACTTGAGCCATGATGTCAAGGTGGGGCCACCAAAAGGTTTGAGGTTATCCCATTCGATAGAGCCATCCTCTTTATCTATTTTTAGTAAAGCCCTATTACGGAATATAGCGCACACCAATTCGTTATACCATCTAGTTTTTTTCATTGTCCTTCTCCTCGTTTGCTTTACGGATGTTTTTTCGTTCCTTCATTAGCGCATCGCAGAAATCAGCAATAGCCCGAAGGCAACTTGCGTAAAACTCAGTCTCATATTGCTGGTCGTTATCTGGGATGAAGATATATGTTCGATTCTTCCAAAGGATCTTTCCTAGTTTTTCATGCCCCTCTATGGTGAGTATCGCATAAACCCAGGTCTTAGGTTTGGCTATAACGGGGAGGCTCATCATCCAGTTTGATTTGAGTTTTGGGGCTGAGTTATCCCATATTCTATCCGCTACGCGAGGATCTATTTGACCCATCATTCCTTAGTGTCCTCCGTTAATAGGATGCGGAGAACTTCTCGTCCCCGCCGTGTTGCATGGAAATAGTGAGTAACGTGTCCACAATCTTTGCAGCTCCAATGTTTTAATGCACCACACCCACATTCTTCGCTAGTGCAATAGATTCCAGAACCATTGTCTGACCCACATTTCTCGCATTTACCCATCCTTAGCATCTCCCTCTTTACGGATAAATTCTGGTTTATTGCTTGGATGTAATGGATTTAAAATCCATATCTCCCAATCACATCTTATTGGATTGAATTTAGAGTCATTATACATACACCATATTTCCCACCCATCATCAAATTGGGTGATCTTTGTTTTAGCACCGCACTTAGGACACGTTTTAGGGTAATTCTCTGGTTTCCATTTCTTTGAACTTTTCACTAATTTATAGTATTCCTCGATTGTGATATTCAATCCATAAGCTAATACGCTCATTCCGTTTGCCCCTCATGTTTCTGGACGGAATACTCGAAGGCCCGCACCATGTCACAGAGCTGCCTGAGCTTCCGCTGGTGCTTGCTCGGTGGATCTCGAATGGCTACATCGTCCATGAGCCGTAATCCCCAGAAGTCCTCTAGGAACTCGTCGATTAGCTTCTTTAGTTCAGTTTCACTCATGTCTCTATCCTCTTTGATTTGCTATTAATGGAATATTCTGATAGGATTGTGGCCTGAGGCCCATGGGCCTTAAGGAACATGACCCAATATGTTTGTTTATTACCCATTTTTTGAAGCGGGCTCGATATTGGTAATCTAAGCATCTCAATCCAGTCATGAAACAGAGACAATATGTTTCCAAGTGGGATGCTTACCTCATTCCATTTTAACCAGAGCATACCATTGAGTTTTAATATTCTGAAGAACTCTCTTTGTGATTCAAAAATGTATTTTATTAAAGCTGATTTGGTTGGGTATTTATCCAACCCATAATATGAAGCCTTATTACCCCATCTATCCAAATTATATTTCTTTTTTAATTCAACATATTCCTTTTCATTTCTACATGTGTAAATAGATTTACCTGTTTTTCCACCCCATCCATGAGGAGGATCAAAAAATATTGTGTTAAAATATTCATCTGGAAATTTTGTGTCTCTTGTGTCTATTATTAAGTCTGGAGGTATGTCTAATTCAGGTTCAATATCAACAAACAAAATAAATCTATGTTCTTTTTCTTCCCAAATTTGCCTATTTCCCGCAGTGGCATCTAATATCTGGGCCTCAGGCTTCATTTCTACGTCCTCTTTGTTTGCTTGTTAATGGAGTCTTTAGATACAACTATCATAAACATCATAATGGCCTCTGGCTTGTTTTAAGAGATACAGAGAACAGGTTGTACCATAAGGATGATGCTCATCACACTCAGGGCAGAACCACCCTTTACAATCCTTGTTTCGGCAAACGAGTGACCTTGTATTATTCTCTGTGCCGAATATCTCTGGATTCCAATCATAAATTTCGTAAAGAAATTCTCCACAAACGGGACATTTCTTATCCGTTAAAACTGTTCCTTCATCAATCATTTTTGACACTTTCCTGAATTGTTCCTAAGTTTGGTTTCTATTTGGGCTTTGTATTCAGTTACCCCAGCCTCGGCTAACATAGCGGCGAACCCAAGGCCGTCCTTTATTTCTCTGTCTTTTTCCTCATTATACCTTTTTTTAAAATAATCAGATTCCTCTTGGAGAGATTTTATCGCTTTTTCATATTCTTCAATACTCATATCGTCCTTCTCCTGTGTTTGAAAAAGGATTGATTTGGGTGAAGAAAAATCAAGCCTTGAGGAAGCCCACCACCTGTAGGCAAAGTACAATAAACCGCTTTCATCGGTGCCGTGGTGAAAACCGCATACTGACCGACAAACCAATGGACTTTAGGTTCTCTGTGCTTTTCTTTTTGACTCCACCAATGTTTGATTTTCTTTCTGATTTTCTCGCAATCCCTTCTAGTTGGTATTCTATATTTTTTCCACATAACGTCTGCTATATCATCAGTTGAAATGATAATTGGACGACTGAATTGGCGATTAATCCCCTCTTTAATGAGATCAACTACTATGGATTCAATAAACTCGGAGGTAATTGCTTCAGTTTTCAATTCTTACCCTCCATCCATTTACTATCTGAGGCTATGGACGCGCATTCATCGGCTACAGGACATAGAACACGAACATTATTCCAACACCGATTAGTACCATAACACGGTTTTTCTCTATGTTGATCTAATGCTGCCTGTCTGTCTAATTCCTCTTTTGATGGGGCCCCCATCATATCGGCCAATTCCCAAGGATTAGGCGTGTCTATGTTTTTTCCCTCCTAAGTTCTTTAGAGTTGACGGATTTGATCACACTGGCTGCCAACTCTTTGAACTCTTTAAGATAATATTGGGCTGATCTTCGGTGGACCCCGAATTTTTCAGCGATTTCAAGGCTGGTGGGGTTGTTTTCAGCTATGTAGAGCATGATTAGCCCCCACTGTTCATGGTGTAGATCATTCTTCCATATTTCATGGATTTTACCGCAGTTAGTACAAAAAAAATATTGAGGGTTCAAGGCAATCACCAGACTGGCTTTTCTGTGTAGTTCTTGTCTTTGTCGTGGCGGTGGTTTCGGAATGCTTCTATGAGTTCGTTCTGTGCGGAGATGATGCGTACGAGTTCTTCTCGCAGGTCGGTGTTTAAGGCACTCACAAGGTTGTTGGATAGACGAGAAAGCAAAACATCTTCTGCTTTATCGACTTGCTTCCAGTTTACTGTTTCGTCTTCCTGTGCCATATATGCCTTGTCGATTATCTCAAGAAGCTCCAAACTTGTTTTGGGTGAGTATTCATCAGATAGCTTGGCATGTTCGTAGATGGGCAACAGCACATCTTTTCGGGGTAGTTCTACCTTCTTCATGTTCATGTTTTTTCTTCCTTTTCCGCTTCCGCTTGAGGCGGGGATGCGGTAGTGTCTGCTTCTCCACTGTCGTGAGGCTCCGCAGACTCGCCTCTTAAAACACTGGTTTTCCTAAGTTGCTGGGATTTAATGGGTTCCGGTTTGATGGTGTCCGCAATTTCCTCAACGCTGAGATCAAGATTCCCCTCTGCTAGTTTTTTGTTCAGCCTCCCGAGGCCAGCGTCCATTGATTTTGTGAAGCAATCCCAGCAGAGATAGTGGTTAGGTGGGTACGGGAATATCATTCTCTTACCATCCTTGGATTTCTTTGCTTCTTCAAACGGAGTGCCGCATAGAGTACAGTTATCAGGGTACTTTCTTGTCTCTTTTTTTGGGTACACGGTGACTTTGTAGAGCCACCCCGTTTCAAGTCCAGGTGAAAACTCTAAGATTGCTTCCTTCCATTCCTCAAGCGAGTTGAAGCCGCTCCACTGAGTGTAAGGAGCTAAATCGTCGAGGCTGTACGGCCCCGGTTCTTCGAGGCGGTGGGGTCCATACTCGTTGATTACGACGTTGGTAACCTTTTTTCCGAGTCGTTTATCTGTCGCCCAATCAATGACCGCGAAGCCCTGTCTTTGCCTGTGTTTCGGCATTTTCTCGAATTGTTTACGACGGTTCTTGCGGAAGGTGTAGACAAAACCCTCGTTTAGCAGTTGGTTACGGGCTTTTTCATTGCTGAAAATGATTACCATTACTCTGGCCTCCTCTGTTCGGGGTTTGGGGTAATTGGGATATGACAGTCTCTACTCTCTGTGATTTGAGTCATAACCCAGTTTTCAGGGTCAACCATGAGGCAGCGCACTATTTTGATGGCCCCTGCTTTACACTCAGCCTTTATTTTGAGGAACCCTGGGCCTTCTTGGTACTCGAAGTGGAAAAACCTCAGTTCTCTACCCTCCTGAGTTCGGCGCATTCAATGGATGAAGTGTTTATCCAAAAATCGGTTAGTTTACCAAGAAGATCCCAAGTGTCTCTACACCTTATTAATGGTGTGAATAAAACACTATTTTCTAATTTACCTAGAAGATAACATGGAATCTTTCTACCAAGAGCTAACCCAAGTTCTACGCTTGCCCCATTATATTTTCTTTTTTCCTCTGAGGCTACAAATACAAAAGCATCTGCGTTCATTACTCCTTCAAAGTCTAGATGAAAAGACTTGATTGTTTCTGGAATACCGTAAAACTTGTGAGGTAATAGATCATCGTTTATTGCCTTTAGTTCAGTGGTAATAATATCCTGTCCTTCTATGTTGTATATTCTATCCCACCATTTTTCAGTGATTGAAAAGCCCTGGGATTCTAAGAAAGAAGATACTTCTTTCACTCGATCAACGAGTTTGAATGATGATGCTATATAGAGTTTCATGTCCTTTTGCCACCGTTAAAACTGGATTTCTCAAAACAGGCTTTGATTAGGGGGTTGTCTAATTGGTCCGTGGTGGTGATCCATTTTTCATCATCTGGGCTTAGTTCCCCAATTCCACAACGACGGCATGTTCTTAGATATACAATGTACTTCTCTGTGTCTATGATTTTCTTAGATTCCATGAAGTCGTGACCTTTAAAAAGGCAAATTAAACCACTCATGGCGTCCTCTCTCCTTGATTGAAAATGGATTCCTCGATGAAGTTTTCACAGTCGGCTATCCGCTTGTTGAAGTATTCCCTGATCTTGGTCAAGGCTTTAAGGTCGTTCTCAGCACCAGAAAGCGACTCATCGAACTGGTTTTGAAGAATCTCATGCCGCATCTTCTTAGGAAGAGTAGAAACCAGATCCATGAAAATAAGGTCCAGTGAAATGATCATCGCGTAGATATGATCCTTTACCGCTTCTAGGCTGTCTGCGTGGACTCGTAGTGTATCCTGGATAGCCCCGATGGTTTCTGCGAGCTGCTTTGTCTCTTCTGGAGTTTTCCGCTTCATCAGCTAACCCCCTGATTATTTCTGGATGTGCCGAGATATTTTTCGTTTAACTCGGCTAATTCTTGACGATAATTCTTATAGTCTTCATGGGAGACAAACCCACTATCATCCCTTGCGATGGTGAATACTTGCATGTAATTGTTGTTGAGTTTTCTCATCGTTGTTAGTTTCTTACCCCAGTTAGTTTTTACGTAGGTTTCTATCTCTTCGTGATTTCCCTCACTTCTAGCTTCAGCGAATGAAATCCCTTTATCCCTTATTTCCACTTTGGCACGATGAGGATTATACGCTAATCCTATCCAACTGGGGAGTTCAATAGTGTATTTGTATAATGGTTTTTCAAGATGATTGACAAATTCGGTTTTCTCTCTTTTAATCTGCATCCCCATGACTATTTTTTCAGGTCTCTTCATTGTGTCCTCTCTCCCGTGTAGTTGACGGATGCCACCGCTTTCTTGATGATTTTACTCACCGCCCCGTCAATGTCAATGTCTTTAGCTTGAGTCATGAGGCGCATCGTGTAGCCGCAGCACTTAGGCCACCCTTTACCAAGACAGAAGCCGAAGTCTACGGTTTGCTCCTTTCCACAATGGATACACCTTACAAGCACCATTACTCTGGCCTCCTGACTTCGTTGGGGGAAATGGACATCTCTTCAATGGACGCCCAGAAATCTCCGAACCCCTCTTCAGCGTCGAGATCTTTCCATTCTAGTTCGTATTTCTTTTGAGAGCATTCGTTGGGACAAGACCAAGGCCAATCCTCATCATCGAACATCTCAGCAGATTCTCGGTATGGACACACGCTACAGTCTAGGATAGTTCCTTCATAGACTTGCTTCCAGTAATAATTTGCATCTAGGGCACCAGTGATTTCCCATAGTTCTTGTGCTTCTGGGCTGCTGTGATAGGGTGGTAAGCCGCTCATTGTGTTTCCTCCGTCCTCTTGGCATGGGTGATAATGGTCACGTATGCTTTTTCGTGATTAATGTTGAATGCCCCTCGAAAATTAGATTCACAATGTGGGCAATTTTTAGGCCACCTAAACCTATCAAAAGCGAGAGAATAAATATCTCGCTCTAAAGTAACTTCTTCCCCACACGTTCCACAAATGAAACTAAATGAGACTATTGCATCTTTTATTGGGATTTTAATTCCTTTTTCAAGTGTCATTCTGGTGTCCTCCTTTCAGACATGTTAGTGGATTGGCGGCAGTTTCGCTTGAGATACTTCCTTCTGTTTCTGTCTGGGCATTCCAGGCAGACGCGAAGGCTTTTTGATTCTTCACAACAACTCATTTTAACTCATCTCGTATATCCAACGTGTACACGTTGTTAACACTTATATATAAGTATATCCGACGTATACACGTATGATCGTGCCGATAAAACTTAAAGTCACTGTCGGGCAAGTGGGTAACAGCCTTCGTATAAGCATCCCCAAACCCATTGTTAACCAGCTCAACATCAAGAAGGGTGATACTGTTTACCTGACCATCGACGAAGAGAACCGCATTATTGTTGAACAGACTCCTTAGCCTCCTCTGTCCGTTTAATTGCCTCTCCTCTGGATCGCCTCACCACAAACACGTAAACCCCAATGCAGTATGCGATCCAGAACCCTATGACCGCCGCC